>Ga0209303_1000104_pt1 | contig 101157 bp, 99 predicted proteins | sample SidtaG_3_FD_187449 | JGI IMG/M metagenome (GOLD analysis project Ga0209303, IMG submission 187449) | Marine algal microbial communities from Sidmouth, United Kingdom - Sidmouth_Asex1 metaG (SPAdes) (version 2) | ecosystem: Host-associated > Algae > Red algae > Unclassified | place: Sidmouth...
TCGAGGACGTCGTGATCGAGCGAGCGGCCATCGGTGGCGCCCATCTTGTTCTTTCGCGGTGTGCTCGTTTTCCTGGTCATGCCAACAGCGTGAGGACAGATGATCCAACTTTCAATCGGCTTAGTAGTATGTCCGGTGATACGGTGGTGGTCCTCTAGATCACTTACCTCCATGCACGCTCGGTCGAGCGTACGGCCGACACTGACGTTCGCACCGCTCTCAAGAAGGTAGAGAGTGAGCACTGCGGCAATTGCTTCCGGATCGGGGTGCAGTCTAGGCATGATGCCCCTTAGGCCTCCGTACTCCAAGTACCTCTTTGCAAAGAACTGCCCGTAGAGCCCCTCTCCCGAATTAGCGCCTCCCACCGGCGGAATGCCACTATGCCGCTGCCTGATCAAGCTGAGTAAGTTCGCTATTCCTTGCTCGACAGAGTCTTCAGACGCCCCCTGAGGATTAGGAAAAAATTTGCGGACGAATTGCCATCGTTCATTCAGATTGAGAGTGCCACCGGTGTAGGTGCGCTCGAACTCGGCTCCGTCGATTCGCGCTTTAGACAGGAGCCCGAGCCCGTCTTCGTGAACTTCGATAGCGACATCGACGATCTCCATGGCTCGCTTCTGGAGGGCGTTCAAACGGCGCTGGAGAATGATAAGAATCGCCGCGGCCGGGTCGGATGGCCGATCATCGCTGCTCTTCAGCTCAGCACCGAGGCAGCTGAAAAATGCGGCAGAATCCCCTTCCGCGAGATAAAAATCGAATTTCTTCGACATCTCATGAAAGTGATCGCGTGCAAACGTCACGTAGTCGGACTCGACCGTATCCGTCACCACAGGGCGCGCCTCAGCGACGCTTCGAAGGTGACCACCCTTGCGATGTGCGTACTTGATTCCGGGTATCGGCACGGAAGTGTCGGGTACTACGCCTCCGGAAGAAAGCATCGCCAGCCCGGCGCGAAGCGCGGCGATCGCGCCGTCTAGCGAACCGTTCGTCATAGCGTCGGCAATCAGGTGATCACGGTACGCGAACAATGCGTCTTCCCAAGCTCTCGCTGATAGCACCCGGCCATTCTCTTCAGCTTCGGTGACGACAGTTCGGCAGTTCGAATCGGCGCTGGCTCCTATCCAAGCGAGCACATCGACCAGACGAAGATAGGGATGCTTCGCTGAGTGCCTCGACAGCCCGGCAACGACCTGCTTGAATCGGGTGCCCACCCGCTTGAGAAACGGTACCGGCCACGACGACGACAAGTCGCTGAACGCAAACACACGATCGTGCACGTACGGGTCGATTTTGCTTTCATTGACTTCCGCCATGATGTCCGCTTGTCGTTTCGCGAAAGCGTCGGCGAACGGTTTTTCACGGAACCGGATCATTGGCACTTGCGCCACCCTTACGAGCTCTTCTTTGCTAATAGTCTTCCGATCTTTATTCAGGACTGGACTTGCATCGAGCGCGTCTTGTAACCGATCAAGCTCTCTCCGCTTTTCGCGCGGCAAGTATGCCTCTCGTTCAGCGCGAGCGTCGAGGTCCTCGAACAGCGAGCGAATTTGAGGATGACGGGTCATGAAGGTGCCACCTCGCAGCTTGAAGCGTTTAGCGAAAGCTGTTCTGTCGAGCTTGCCATCCCGAACGCCGATCTCTCCGGTACGATAAGCGGCATGCAGCCACTTGTGCATTTCCGGAAAATGCTCCATTGGTCCGGTCGCGATGCCAAGCGCTTCTTCGTACTCGGCGAAGAGATCGCTGAACCGACCTAAGGCGCTTTGCGCGCACCCGAGAATCTCTGCGTAGTGCTTCCGACTGATCTTGCCGCCGCGACTGGCGACGACGTTGCCTCGTTCACGATCGCCGTCCAACAGGATTCGCAGACGCTGCTCACTCAACGTGCCGCGCGGTAGACCGCGCCGCGTAGAATTTTTATCGCGACCCACTATCTGAGACACGACTTCTCAGACCGCCACGCTGGCCTTAATCGCGTCGTGCGGCGTGTAGCCTTCGACCTCGAAGTCTTCTATGCGGTAGTCGTCGATGCTAGCTGCGCGGCGAACAAGCCGCATCGTCGGAAGTGGTCGACACTCTCTTGTAAGCTGCTCGCGCGCCTGATCGAGGTGATTGAGATAAAGATGAACATCACCGCCCGTCCACACCAGTTCTCCTGGGCGAAGATCAGCCTGTTGCGCAAGCATGTGCTGAAGCGCTGCGGCAGCCACATAATTGAAGGGTCCGCCAATAAACAGGTCAGTCGACCTCTGCAGGAGCAGGCAATTAAGACGCCCGTCCGACGTCACGTGATACTGGTAAACCATGTGACACGGTGGGAGCGCCATCGTGTCGAGCTCGGCCACGTTCCAAGCGTGAAAGAGCATCCGACGGCTGGTCGGGTTTTCGCGCAACATGAGAATTAGATCGGCGATCTGGTCGTGCTCGCGACCGTCTGTACCGACCCAGCGCCGCCACTGCTTGCCATACACCGGACCGAGCTCGCCCCAGCGCGCGGCAAACTTCTCATCTTCGACGATACGCTGCTCGAATGTTTTCTGCGAAACGTTCTCGCCCGTCTCGCGTCGGTAGCTCGCGAGAGGCCAGTCAGTCCAAATCCGCACATTGTCAAGAAGCAGCGGACGAATGTTGGTGCCCCCAGTCAGGAACCAGAGCATCTCCTTGACGGCCGTCTTCCAATAAACACGCTTGGTCGTAAGGATCGGCGCGATGCCGTCCGACAGATCGAAGCGGAGCATGGCGCCGAACAGCGAGCGCGTACCCACGCCTGTGCGGTCGATACGTACGTCGCCGTGCTCCAGTACCTGCGACAGCAGCTCCAGGTACTGAAGCTCTTGGTGTCTCGCGTTCATTTATCATCCTGTTTGCCGGTTGACATTCGCCGAAGATAGCACCGTTACACAGATTTCGTCTATAAGCTATTGATTTATATGACGTCTTTAAATTCATAACTAACTGATATGTCGAGAAAGAGAGGCCTTCCAAGCGGTAGATCGACCGCGCGCTGGACCATCAAGTAGTTGAGCCGTCCGTGTTGAACGCATCGCGTGATGCGTTCAAGTATCAGCGCGCCCGATGATGTCGTGATCGATCGCGAGGGAGTCCGCGAGGCCAGATGCGTGGAGCACACCGTCGAACCGGTCCACCTTCGATAGGGCGGGCTTCGAGCGAGCGGCGCTCGCAGCAGTCATCGGGAGCGTCCGCAGCGTCTCGACGCGAAGACGTGTAGTCAGCTCGAGCCGAGGTACTCGGTCGATTGACAACGGCCGCCTCAAGCTGTAGCTGCGGCCGAAAGATCGGTTAGGTTGCGACGGAAGGCCATCGGAGATGCATCGGCGGGAGCCTGAGTGTCTTCGGCGAGGCGGGTTTCAACCCCTCGTCTCGATACCCCGGGACGCCGCATGCTCCTGACCGGGTTCGCCAGGCGCAAGACACTTTGTCGTGGCGTTCTCAAGATCGGGATGGCCGATCTTGTCGTCAGAACGGCGCGGATATCCGCGTACCCGTGATCGGACCTCGAGAGCTGCTCAATGCGTCGTAGCGCTCTCCGTTTGCGGCGAACCGGAAATCGCGTAGCTCTTCGCACTGCCCGACGCCGAGCATTTCAAGGAGAAGGACCTTCGGCGCCGTCTGGGTGACGGAGTAGGTGTCCACTCGTGCATTGCTTGGCGACACCGTCGCCGTTCATCGAAAATAACGCTATTACGCGACGAGCACGTCCATTCTTTCGTCATATCTTGCTTTCCGTTCATCGCGCCATTTCGCTATGCCGGAAAAACAGGGAATTCCAAGGAACACGTCGGCGCTCCTCTGGTAGAGCATGCACGACAGGCGCCCGTCCGCGACGTGGAACTGGAACAGCGCGTGACACGGCGGCAGTGCCATGCGTTCGATGTCGGCGACGTTCCAGGCGCTGACGATGTGGCGGCGCGACTCGGGGTTGTCGCGAAGATCCTCGAGCACGCGGGCGATCTGGTCGACGTGACCGCCGTCCGGCGTCGGCCAGCTCCGCCACTGATGGCCGTAGACAGGTCCGAGCTCGCCGTTCGCGTCCGCCCACTCGTCCCAGATCGACACGCCGTTCTCCTGCAGGTAGCGCACGTTGGTGCTGCCCGACAGGAACCACAGGAGCTCGTGCACGATCGACTTCAGGTGCAGCTTCTTCGTCGTCAGGAGCGGAAACCCCGCGCCGAGATCGAACCGCATCTGGTGCCCGAACACGGCGCGCGTACCCGTGCCGGTGCGATCCCCGCGATCCTTGCCTTCCTCCAGGATGCGCTCGAGCAGATCGAGATAGGTTCTCATCCGCCCCGCCCCCGTCCACCCTTCGAACCCTTGCCGCCGCGGCCGCCCTTGCCGCCGTGACCCCCTTTGCCACGACCGGCACCGCCCTTCCTTCCGTCCGGGCTGCCCGCCCGCTGCCCTGACGCGACGCCCGAGGACTCGCCCGGCGACGAGGATCCGGTGGCGGGCGCAGTCGCGGGAGCGGCCCCCGGTGCCGCGAGCGAGTTGCCGGACGGACCCGGATCCTCCGCCGCTACCCGCCCGCTTCCGGAGGACGCCGCGGAAGCCGTCGCCGCGCCCCGCCCTCCGCCATCGGACCCGCCACGCGGCGTGACCCCCTCGCCCGTGTCGTGGATCCCGCGCCTGAACCCGATGATCATCATCGCCGCCCCGGCGAAGATCATCGGCAGCGACAGGAGCTGGCCCATCGTCAGCCAGTCCATCGCGACGAAGCCGAGGTGGGCGTCGGGCTGGCGCACGAACTCGATGCCGAAGCGGTAGAGCCCGTAGAAGAGCACGAACAGTCCGGACACCGTCATGCGCGGACGCGGCTTCGAGGAGAACCACCAGATCAGCAGGAACAGCACCACGCCCTCGAAGAAGAACTGGTACAGCTGGTTGGGGTGGCGCACCTCGTTCTCGACGCCGGGAAAGCCGCTCATGCCCCACGGCACGTCGGTCACGCGCCCGTACAGCTCGCCGTTGATGAAGTTGCCGATGCGCCCCGCGCCGAGCCCGATCGGGAAGGCCGGGGTGAAGAAGTCGGAGACCTGGAAGAACGTGCGCCCGGTGTTGCGCCCGTAGAGCCAGAACGCGACGAGCACGCCGATGAAGCCGCCGTGGAACGACATCCCGCGCCAGCCGCCGGGGGCGAACGGGTTCAGCGTGCCGAGCGGATCGGCGAGAAGCTGGTCGGTCTGATAGAAGAGGAGCGAGCCGAGCTTGCCGCCGGCGATGACGCCGACGACGATGTAGAACACCGCGTCGCCGACCTCGTCGGGGTTCCAGCCGGAACCGGGGCGGCGGGCGCGATGCTTGGCGAGCCACCAGCCGGCCAGGAACGCGAACAGGTAGGTCACGCCGTACCAGTGGATCGCGACCGGACCGAGATCGAGCGCGACGGGGTCGATGTCGGGGTAGCGCAGCATCGGGCGGGGCTCGATCGGGGAGGAGGTCCCTCAGTATAGAGAGCGCGCTGCCCGGATGCAGTCCGCGACCGGACGAAAGGCGGCCGTCGGTGTCAGAGCAGGCGCGCGATCGAGCCGCTCAGGTACAGCGACTCGGGCACCGCCGCGTGCACCGGATGGTCTGGCCCCTGGCGGAGCGTGTCGAGCAGTTGCAGCCCGGCGGCCGTCTTCGGCAGCGCCTGACGGAGCACGCGGGCGAGGGCCGCGTCGTCGACCGCCTGCGAGCACGAGGCGCTCAGCAGGATGCCGCCCGGCTCCAGCAGCCGAAACGCGAGCTTGTTGTTCAGCGCGTAGTGGCGGAGACCTGCCTCCAGGTCCTTCTTGCGCTTGACGAAGGCGGGCGGGTCCAGCACCACGACATCGAAGCGTTCGCCGGCGTCGATCATCGCGCGCATCGCCTCGACCGCGTCGTCCTCGCGCGCGCCGAACACGCCGTCGAGCCCGTTGGCACGGGCGTTGGCGCGGGCGGCCTCGACCGCGGGGGCCGACGCGTCGATCGCGACGACCTCGCGGGCGCCACCGGCCGCGGCGTTCAGGCCGAAGGCGCCGAGATAGCTGTAGAGATCGAGCACCCTCGCGCCCTTCGTCCAGTGCCGAAGCGCCGCGCGGCTCTCGCGGTGGTCGTAGAACCAGCCGGTCTTCTGCGTGACGCCTGACGGCACGCTGAACTCGAGGCCGTTCTCGCGCACCACGTACGTCTCGGGCGCGTCGCCGAGCACCTGTTCGCGGTACGCGGGGAGCCCTTCGAGCTCGCGGACCGGGACGTCGTTGGCGAGCAGGATCGAGCGCGCCCCGGACAGCGAGGCGAGCGCGTCGACGATCTCGTCGCGAAATCGCTCCATGCCGGCGGTCGTGATCTGCACCACGAGCGCGTCGCCGTGGCGATCGACGACGAGTCCGGGCAGGAGATCGCCCTCGCCGTGCACCCAGCGCCACCACGGCTCGGCGTAGCGACGCGTGCGCAGCGCGAGCGCGTCGGCGAGGCGTGCGCGCAGCAGCGTCGCGTCGAACGGCACGTCCGGGCGCCGGCTCGTCACGCGGACGGCGATCAGCGACGCGGGGTTCACGTAGCCATGGGCGACGAAACGCCCGCTCGCGCTGTCGATGCGCACCGGCGCGCCGGGCTCGAGCCCCTTGAGCGGGGTGGCCGCGGTGTCGATCTCGTTGGAGAAAACCCAGAGGTGACCGGCCAGCAGCCGGCGTTCCTCGCGCTTCTTGAGCGTCAGCGTCGTCGCCACGGCATCCGTACCCTCGCGTGCGACCGACGCGCGGCCTCAGCGGCGCAGCGCGTCGAGAAGCTGGTCCTCGAGCAGGCTCCTCAGCGCGATGATCTCGCCGAGCTTCGACAGCTCGGCCGTCAGCGCCTCGCGTGTGTCGGCCGTGTCCTCGAAGCGCTCGTGACGGTCGTTGAAGTCGACGAGCCAGTCGGTGGTCTCGGCGATGGCCGGGTAGATGTCGTCGGCCGTCTCCTTGACGGCACGGCGGCGCTCCTTGCCCTCGATGATGCGCTGGTAGACCTCGAAGTGGCCCATCGCCGTGTAGTCGACCATGGTCTCGCAGAAGCCCACGAGCTCGGACGGCGCGATCCTGAATCGTCCGCTCTCGCGCTCGTCGAAAGAGCCGATGCCGGCCAGCCGGCAGTAGCTCGCCGTGACGTCCCGCCGCAGCGCCACGAGCGAGTCGATCGTGCCGTGCAGGCGCTCGCGCCGCTCGGCGCCGGAGGGCGAGTCGGCGTTCATTTCGGTGGCTTCGACATTGACAGACGGCATGCGGCTCTCCGGTTGGGTCACGAGCGGTCGGATGGCGGAACGGACGTCGATTCCGTGACGAGGTGCACGCAAGGATGCTGCCATCGGGACGACCGATTTAAGCACAGGAGACGCTGCCGTCCTACGAAAAGATCTTGCCGAACGGCTTCCAGAGAAAATCTCAACCTGTTGAATTCGCGATGCTAGACGACTTGGCGGAGAAGCCCCCCTTGCAAGAGCGCCTCGTGCCGTCCTACGCGAGGTCATCCTCCGGATCGTTCTCGTCCTCCCAGACGACGAGGTGCCGCATCAACTCGTGCACCGGCACGTCCAGCTCCGAGACGACCCGCCCGGCCACCGAGATGCCGGCACGCCGCACGGAATCCCGGTCTCCGCTGACGAGCGGGTGCCAGTCGGCGAGCCCGCGCCCCTCGTCGAGCCGCCGATAGGCGCAGCTCGACGGCAGCCAGCCTCGCTTCTCGTCCGTCAGGGGCCGTACCGACAGGCAGTCCTCGACGTGACGGCGGCGGTGGGCGTAGTCGCGACAGCGGCAGGTCGCGGTGTCGAGCAGACGGCAGGCGACCCGCGTGAAGTGCACGTCACCGGTGTCCTCGTCCTCGAGCTTCTGCAAACAGCAACGCCCGCACCCGTCGCAGAGCGACTCCCATTCGGCCTCGCTCATCGCCGCGAGCGGGGTCGTCTCCCAGAACGGACGCTGGTCGTCGGACACGTCGCCGTCCCTTCGCTGCCCCGTCACCCGCCCGACGTCAGCCGTCGGACCGCGCGGCTTCGTGATAGTCGATCAGGCGCTGCACCTCGTCGCGCGAACCCATCATGACCGGCACCCGCTGGTGCAGCCCCTCGGGCGCGACGTCGAGGATCGGCCCGGCACCGGTGTGGGCGAGCCCGCCGGCCTGCTCGACGAGCATGCCCATGGGGTTCGCCTCGTAGAGCAGTCGGAGCTTGCCGGCCGTGCCCTTCGCGCGCAGGCGCGCGTCCTCGGGGTAGAGGAACACGCCGCCGCGGCAGAGGATGCGGTGCACGTCGCCGACCATCGAGCCCGCCCAGCGCATGTTGAAGTCCTCCCCGCGCGGTCCGTCACGACCCGCCAGGCACTCGTCGATGTAACGCCTGACAGGCGGCAGCCAGTGACGCGAGTAGGCGGTGTTGATCGAGAACTCGCGCGTCGTCACCGGAATCGTCATGTCGGGGTGGGAGAGCAGGAACTCGCCGATCGAGGCGTCGAGCGTGAAGCCGGCGACGCCGTGACCGGTGGTGATGACCAGCATCGTCGCCGAGCTGTACAGGCAATACCCCGCGCAGACCTGCTCGCGCCCCGTCTGCAGGAAGCTCGCGTCGGTGGGCGCCGCCTCCGCGGCATGGCGCGTGATCGAGAAGATCGTGCCGGTCGCCCCGTTGACGTCGATGTTGGACGAACCGTCCAGCGGGTCCATGACGAGCAGGTAGTCGCCGCGCGGGTAGCGCTCGGGAATCGGGTAGTGGCTGTCCATCTCCTCGGAGGCGACACCCGCCAGCAGGCCCGAGCGCTCCATCGACTCGATGAAGACCTCGTTGGCGATGATGTCGAGCTTCTTCTGGTCCTCCCCCTGCACGTTCTCCTTGCCCGCGGCACCGAGCACGCCGGCGAGCTCGCCGTGACGGACGAGATCCGCCGTGCGCTTGCAGGCGGTGGCGACGTCGCACAGGAGCGCCGTGAACGCGCCCCGCGCGCCCTCCTCTCGTCCGCCCTGCTCGATGATGTACTGCGTCAGCGTGGTGCCGAGTTCCATCAGGAGATCTCCACCATGTCGAAGTCGTCCTTGATCGCGCCGCAGTCGGGGCAGGCCCAGTTCAGCGGCACGTCGTCCCAGGCGGTGCCCGGGGCGATGCCGTCCGCGGGCCAGCCCTCGGCCTCGTCGTAGATCAGGCCGCAGACACTGCAGAGCCAGCGCTTCGACGGGGCGGGCGTTGCGGACACGGGCGACTCCGGAGAACGGCTGGCGCGACGGCGCCGGGACGGGCATTGTCGCACGCGCACGCCCGTCGACAGCACGGGCTCCTTCGCCGATCCGGCACCTCCCCGCCGCGCGGGTCCCGCTCGAGCGAGGAGGCCGGCGCGGGATCGTTGTCGTACCATTCGGGGCCCGGCGACGCTCCGTCGTCGTCCTTCCCCGTCTCGCCTACCCCGGAGAGCTCCCGTGTCCGCGTCCCCGACCGCCTCCCCCCTCGCCGACTCGAGCGCGCTGTTCGAGCGCGCCCGCCGTGTCATTCCCGGCGGCGTCAACTCGCCGGTGCGCGCGTTCGGCAGCGTCGGCGGCACGCCGCGCTTCGTGCGGAGCGCGAAGGGCGCGCACGTCGTCGACGCGAGCGGCCGCTCGTACGTCGACTACGTCGGTTCGTGGGGACCGATGGTGCTCGGCCATGCCCATCCCGAGGTCATCGCCGCCGTGCAGGAGGCCGCCGGAAACGGGCTCTCGTTCGGCGCCCCGACCGCGCTCGAGACCGAGATGGCCGAGCGCATCTGCGCCATCGTGCCGTCGATCGAGTCGGTGCGGATGTGCAGCTCCGGCACCGAGGCGACGATGAGCGCGATCCGTCTCGCCCGCGGCTTCACCGGGCGCGACGACATCCTGAAGTTCGAGGGCTGCTACCACGGGCACTCCGACTCCCTGCTGGTGAAGGCCGGCTCCGGCGCGTTGACGCTCGGCGTGCCGAGCTCGCCGGGCATTCCCGCCGACGCGGCGAAGCACACGCTCACGCTCCCCTTCAACGACGAGGACGCGCTGCGGCGGCTGTTCGCCGAGCGCGGCGACACGCTCGGCGGGGTCATCGTGGAGCCGATCTGCGGCAACATGAACTTCGTCGAGCCGAACCCGGGCTTTCTCGAGGCGCTGCGCGAGCTCTGCACGGCGCACGGCACGGTGCTGATCTTCGACGAGGTCATGACCGGCTTCCGCGTCGCCCCCGGCGGCGCGCAGGAGCACTACGGGGTGACCCCCGACCTGACCACGCTCGGGAAGGTCATCGGCGGCGGCATGCCGGTCGGTGCGTTCGGCGGACGGCAGGACATCATGGAGATGATCGCCCCGCTCGGGCCGGTCTACCAGGCGGGCACGCTGTCGGGCAACCCGATCGCGATGAGCGCGGGTCTGAAGACGCTGGAGCTCCTGTCCGCGGACGGCTTCCACGCACACCTCGGCGCGCTGTCGGGACAGCTCCTGGACGGCATGCGCGGGGCCGCCGCCCGCCACGGCATCCCGTTCGCCGCCGGACACGTCGGCGGCATGTTCGGCTTCTTCTTCACCGAGGCCGAGAAGGTCACGAGCTTCGACGCGGTGATGGCCTGCGACACCGAGCGGTTCGGACGCTTCTTCCACGAGATGCTCGAGCGCGGCGTATGGCTCGCCCCGTCCGCCTTCGAGGCGGGCTTCATCAGCGCGGCCCACACCGACGAGGACATCGTCGCGACGGTGGCGGCGGCCGACGCGTCGTTCGCCGCCCTGGTCGCCGCGTGAGGCGCCTTCGGACGAGACTCGTCGAGCGCGGCATGCGGGACGACGGCGGTGACGCGAGGCCGACGGCATGAAGGAGAGCGGTACCTCGACGGCCCGCGACTACGTCCGCAGCGCACTGTTCGTCGACTTCGACAACGTCTTCATCGAGCTCAACAAGATCGACCGGAACCTCGCCGCACGCTTCGCGCGGAACCCGGTCGGCTGGGTGAGACATCTCGAGAACCACCACCTGCCGGAGGGCGCGACGAGCCGGCGCGTGCTGGTGCGCCGCTGCTACCTGAACCCCGACGCCTTCGGCCAGTTCCGCTCCTCGTTCGTCGCCGCCGCGTTCGAGACCGTCGACTGCCCGCCGCTGACGTTCAACAACAAGACCAGCGCCGACATGCACATCGCGCTCGACATGGTCGACGCGCTGCACGGCATGACCCGCTACGACGAGTTCATCGTCATGTCCGCCGATGCCGACTTCGTGCCGGTGCTGATGCGACTCCGACGCCACGACCGGCGCACGGCCATCCTCGCCAGCGGCAACGCGGCGACCGCCTACGCGAGCGCGGCCGACATCGTCATCACGCAGGACGCGTTCCTGGATTTCGTGGCCGAGCGGGTCGCGGACGAGTCGATCGCGATGCATGGCCTGTCCCCCGGCACGACATCCGGGTCGACGCCCGGCGGGACGGCGGTCGCGGTGGCCACCGGGGAGGCGAACGGCCACGGGTCGCCGACGGGGACGCACGGCGATGACCAACGGCTCGAACGCGTCGGCCAGGCGCTCGCGGACATCGTCGGCGTCAGGAGCGGCGCGATCGATCTCGCCTCGCTCGCCCACGAGCTGCGCGCGGCCCTTCCCGAACTCGGCGACGACTGGGGCGGGCACGAGCGGCTCGGCCTGCTGCTTCGTCGCGTCGATCTCGGTGACCTGGTCTACGTCAGCGACAGTCCGGGCTACCTCTACGACCCCGCCCGCCAGGCACCGCCGATGATCACGTCGAGCCGTCTGGACGATCGCTTCGACGGCGTCGACGACGCGATGCGCGAGCTGATCGGACGCGTGACCGGCGTGACCGGCATCCCGCGTCTCGCCCCCGAACAGTACGCGACGCTGTTCGGGCAGATCGCCGTCGACGTCAACGCGCGCGGCTACAACGGCTACATGCAGGGCGCGAAGAGCGTGCGCGACGCCTGCACCGTGATCGGCGTGCCGGTATCGCGACAGGCGGTCACGTTCGTGCTGGCGGGGCTGGAACGTGCGGGGCACGAGTTCAGGCGCGGCGAGGAGTCGGCCGCGGCTCTCGCCGCCACCTTCCTCGGCGCCGTCGACTTCCTCTGCGGACGCGCCGACATCGTGCTGTCGGACGAGGACCGTCCGCTGCTCGCCGCGTGGATCGCCGGGAGCACCGAGGGGGCGACGGGCGCCGGCGGTGCGGTGGGCGTGGAGGCCGAGCCGACGCCCGGCTCGTGAGCGACGGACGCTGCCTCGCGATGTGGTCCGGCCCCCGGAACATCTCGACGGCGATGATGCGGGCGTGGGAGAACCGCGAGGACACGCAGGTCGTCGACGAGCCGTTCTACGCGCATTTCCTGCACGCGACCGGCCTCGATCATCCGATGGCCGAGGCGATCGTCGCCGCCGGCGAGACCGACTGGCGCGCCGTCGTCGAGCGCTTGATCGTCCCGCCCGAGACCGGCGTCCTCTACCAGAAGCACATCACCACCCACTGGCTGGAGCACGTCGACACCGGCTGGCTCGACGCTCTGGAGCACGTCTTCCTGATCCGCGAACCCGAACCGGTGGTCGCGTCCTACCTCGCCAAGCGCGGCACGGCGACGGCGAGCGATCTCGGCTACGCCCGGCAGGCGGCGCTGTTCGATCACGTCGGCACGTCCCGGGGCGATCCGCCACCGGTGATCGACAGCGCCCGCTTTCTCGCCGATCCCGAGGGTCAGCTGCGAACGCTCTGCGCGCGGCTGGACCTGCCGTTCGACCCGGCGATGCTGGCCTGGCCGCCGGGATCGCGCGCGAGCGACGGGCTCTGGGGCGCCCACTGGTACGACGCGGTGAACCGCTCGAACGGGTTCGCGCCACCGCGCGAGACGCCCGATGTCGTGCTCCCGGACGCGGGACGGCGGACGGCGGACGCATGCCGTCCGCATTACGAGGCGCTGGCCCGGCACGCGATCTGAGCGAGGCCCCGATAGGCACGTCGCGCCGGATCGAGCGCGTCGATCTGTGTCACGAGCGCGGCGCGCGCGGCCGCGTCGAGTTCGCCCACCCGGGTCAGCGTGACGTCGATGGTGAACAGCACGTCGCCCGAGCGTGGCAGCTTCGACAGGGTCTGGCGTTCGTGGCGGAACCACCGCTCCTCGAACGACATGCCGGCGAGGCGGTGCGCGTGGTCGGGATCGTGCTCGGGCAAAGGCGCTCGGAAAGGCCTCGCTCAGAAGTACAGCTTGAGCCCGAGGCTGATCGCGTCGACGCGTTCGAACGCGCCCTCGTCGGCGACGTAGCGCATCCAGTCGGCACTGAGATCCAGGCGCTCGCTCAGGCTGGTCTCGAGCCCGAAGCCGTAGGAGAAGTCGCCCCGCTCGTCGGTGAGCTCGGCGTCGCCACGCACCGACTGCGCGAGCTCGACGCCGGCCACGCCACCGAGGGCGAACAGCGCGCTGCGTTCGCCGACCGGCACGTAACCCTTCAGGTACAGACCCGCCCAGCTCGCCTCGACGCTGCCGGCCGAGGTCGTGTCGTCGTCGCTCGAGACACCGGCGTGCATCTCGACGTCGAACACGTCCGACACGCGCATGCCGAGTCGGAGCCGTCCGCCGCGCGGGTTCAGGTTCTCGTCGAACGCCTCGCCGAGCGTGACCGAGCTGCCGTCGAGCGCGATGTAGCCGCCGGCTCGCGCCGGCGGCACGACGATGACGGTCGCGAGGGTGAAGAGCGCGACGCCGAGCGCGGCGATCGAGGCGGGCGGGCGCGAGGCGCGGGGAATCGGGCGGGCGGCGGGCATGTGTCTGTCCTCGGGATCGTGAGCGTCCCGAAGCATCGCGCCGCGCCGCTGAACGGACTCTGAACAGGACCGGCCTCTCTTCGCGGGGGCGCGACCGCGGGGAAGCTGCCCGGCCGGGTGCGACGCTCCGCACCCCGCTCAGGCGGCCGACTCCTCCACCGTCTCGGTGGTCGGTGCCCGGTAGCTCTCGAGCGGCGGGCACGAGCAGATCAGGTGCTTGTCGCCGTGCACGTTGTCGATGCGCGCGACCGGCGGCCAGTACTTGTCGCGATCCCCGGCCTGTCCGGTCGGGAACGCGGCCAGACTCCGCGGATAGGGGTGCGTCCACTCGTCGGCGGTCGCCGCCGCGACCGTGTGCGGGGCGTTGACGAGCGGGTTGTCGTCCGCCGGCCATTCGCCGGCCCGCACCCGCATCGCCTCGGCGTGGATGGCGAGCATCGCCTCGCAGAAGCGATCGATCTCGGCCAGCGACTCGCTCTCGGTCGGCTCGACCATCAGGGTGCCGGCGACCGGAAACGACATCGTCGGGGCGTGGAAGCCGTGATCCATCAGGCGCTTGGCGATGTCGTCCACGGTGATGCCGGTGGCGTCCTTGAGCTTGCGGGTGTCGAGGATGCACTCGTGCGCCACGCGATGGTTCCTGCCGCGGTACAGGATCGGGTACGTGTCACCGAGACGTGCGGCGACGTAGTTGGCGTTGAGGATCGCCGTCGCGGTCGCCCGCCTGAGTCCCTCCGCACCCATCATCCGCACGTACATCCAGGTGATCGGCAGGATCAGCGCGCTGCCCCAGGGCGCCGCGCTGACCACGCCCGTGGCGTCGCCCGACTCGCGGTGCCCCGGCAGGAACGGCGCGAGGTGCGAGCCGACCCCTATCGGACCGACACCCGGCCCACCGCCGCCGTGGGGGATGCAGAACGTCTTGTGCAGGTTGAGGTGCGAGACATCACCGCCGAACGCACCGGGCTGCGCCGTGCCGACCATCGCGTTCAGGTTCGCCCCGTCGATGTAGACCTGGCCGCCGGCCTCGTGCACGAGCCGGCAGACGTCGCGCACGCCCGCCTCGAACACGCCGTGGGTCGAGGGGTAGGTGATCATGATCGCCGCGACGCGCCCGTCGTGCTTCGCGAGTTTCGTCCGGAGATCGGCGACGTCGACGTTGCCGGCGGCGTCGCAACCGACGACGACGACCGAGAGACCGGCCATCTGCGCGCTGGCCGGGTTGGTGCCGTGCGCCGAGCTCGGGATGAGGCAGACATCGCGGGCGGTGTCGCCGCGACTCTCGTGATAGCGGCGGATCGCGAGCAGACCCGCGTACTCGCCCTGGCTGCCGGCGTTCGGCTGCAACGACATCGCGTCGTAGCCGGTGCAGGCGCAGAGCATGCGCTCGAGATCGTCGACGAGCCGGCGGTAGCCCTCGCGCTGCGCGGTCGGCGCGAACGGGTGGATGCGTGCGAACGCGGGCCAGGTGATCGGCTCCATCTCGGCCGCGGCGTTGAGCTTCATCGTGCACGAGCCGAGCGGGATCATCGCCCGGTCGAGCGCGATGTCGCGATCGGCGAGACGGCGCAGGCGACGCATCATCGCGGTCTCCGAGCGGTACTCGTTGAACGCGGGCTGGGAGAGGAAGGTCGGCGCGCGATCGGTGGACGGGGCGCGCGGCGTCGCGGCGGCGAGCTCGAGCGTTCCGGCATCGACACCGAGCAAGGCGGCCGCGACGGCGCGCACGTCGTCGTCCGTCGTCGTCTCGTCGAACGACAGCGCGACGTGCGTCGTGTCGAGGCGGCGGCCGTTGTAGCCCGCGTCGAGCAGCCGGGCGACGGTGATGTCCGCGTCGGGCACGCGGACCCTCAGCGTGTCGAACCGGGACTCCCCGACGACGACGGCTGCGGCATCGTTCGCGTCGGCGTCGCCGTCGCCTTCAGGAGTCGGCGTCCGGGAGAGCGTCTCCGCCAGCGTGTCGGCATGCGAGCGCACGCGACGAGCGATGCGCACGAGCCCCTCGGGGCCGTGCCACGACGCGTACAGCGCCGCCATGATCGCGAGCAGCGCCTGCGCGGTGCAGATGTTCGACGTCGCCTTCTCGCGCCGGATGTGCTGCTCTCGCGTCTGCAGCGCGAGACGGTAGGCCGGTGCGCCGCTCGCCGTCAGCGACTGCCCGACGAGCCGCCCGGGCAGGGCGCGCTTGTGCGCGTCCGTCGTCGCCATGAAGGCCGCGTGCGGGCCTCCGCAGCCCATCGGCACGCCGAAGCGCTGGGCGCTGCCGACAGCGATGTCGGCGCCGAGCGCTCCGGGCGACTCGAGCACCGTCAACGCGAGTGGATCCGTCGCGAGAATCGTCAGTGCACCGGCCGCCTTCGCCGCCGCCACCACCGGGCCGATCTCGGGGATCGCGCCGGTGGAGCCGGGGTACTGGACGAGGATCGCGAACACGTCGTCGCCGTCGTCGCGGAGCGCCGCCGTCATGTCGGCCGCCGGCAGCGTTCTCGTGACGAGCGCGAGCGGCGCGGCGCGGGTGGCGATGACGTCGAGCGTCTGCGGGTGGCAGTCGGCGTCGCAGAGGAAGGTCGAGCGCCTGCCGCGCAGCGCCCGGTGCGTCATCGCCATCGCCTCGGCGGCGGCCGTCGCCTCGTCGAGCAACGAGGCGTTGGCGATATCGAGCCCGGTGAGCTCGGCGATCATCGTCTGGAAGTCGAACAGGAGCTCGAGCCGGCCCTGCGCGATCTCCGGCTGGTACGGCGTGTAGGCGGTGTACCAGCCGGGATTCTCGAGCACGTTCCGGCGAATCACAGACGGCACGTGGCAGTCGTGATAGCCCTGCCCGAGCAGACTCCGCACCACGGTGTTCGCACCCGCCATGCGCTCGAGCTCGGCGAGCGCCTCGGCCTCCGACACGCCGGCGTCGAGCGCGAGCGGCGCGTCGTCGCGGATCGCGTCCGGGACGACCTCGGCGACGAGCGCGTCGAGCGACTCGACGCCGAGATGCCCGAGCATCCGCGCGATGTCCGCCGGCCGCGGTCCGATGTGGCGCGCGGCGAATCCGCCGTCCGGGGTGTGCACGTCGCTCATGGGCTCGCCTCGTGGGCAGGGCGTGTCGGGAGGGGCGGCGTCCGTGCCCTCAGTCGTCGTTCTCGACGTGGGCCTCGTAGTCGTCGGGCCCCATCAGCGCCTCGAGCGCGTCTTCCTCGCTCGGCTGCATCCGGAAGATCCAGCCCTCGCCGTACGGGTCGCCGTTGACCAGCTCCGGGGTGTCGGCGAGGGCCGCGTTGGCGTCGATGACGGTACCGGCGACGGGTGCGTAGAGGTCGGACGCGGCCTTGACCGACTCGACCACGGCGATGCCCTCCTCCGCCTCGCAGACCCGGTCGATCTCGGGCGTCTCGACGAACACGAGATCGCCGAGCTGCTCCTGCGCGTGGGCGCTGATGCCGACGGTGATCGTGCCGTCATCGTTCTGCCGTGCCCACTCGTGGGACGGGGCGAATCGGAGGTCTCCGGGAATGTCCATCGTCTCGCTCTCCTTCGTTGGCGGGTGGAACCGGACAGGTCAGTCGCTCGCCTCGCCGTTCCTGACGAACGGCACGACGGCGGTGCGGGCAGGTAGCGTGCGCCCGCGCACCATCACGTCGCAGTTGCCCTTGAACGCGCGCTCGACGCGGGCGAGCGCGATCGAGCACTGGCGCGTCGGACTGAACGTGCCGGACGTGACGACGCCGACATCGCGCCCGGCGAGCTGTACCGGCTGCCCGCCACGCAGCACGCCGCGGCTGACGAGCACGAGCCCGACACGCACCGCGTGATCGCCGACGCCCTGCTGCTCGGCCAGCCGTTCGCGTCCGATGAACGCGCGTTCGCGGTCGCTCAGGTCGACCGTCCAGCCGAGCCCGGACTCCACCGGCGTGTGGCTCTCGTCCAGATCGACGCCGTAGAGGCTCATGCCGGCCTCCAGACGCAGCGTGTCGCGTGCGCCGAGGCCGCAGGGGCGCACGCCGTTGCCGAGCAGCGCCTCCCAGAGCGCCGGCGCCTCGCCGGCCGGCAGCGCGATCTCGACGCCGTCCTCGCCGGTGTAGCCGGTGCGGGCGACGAACAGCTGATCGGTGGCGGGCTCGGCGGCGGTCCCGCCCGGACTCTCGCCGACGACGAACCCGAACCGCGGCAGCGTGGCGAGCGCGGGCACGCCGTCGCGGATCGCGGCGAGCGCGCTGCCCGCGAGCGCGACGGCCTCGGGCCCCTGGACGGCGAGCAGCGCGATGGCGTCGGGTGCGACGATCGCGACGTGCGCGGGTCGGTGCGCCTCGAGCCACGCGAGGTCCTTGTCGCGGGTCGCGGCGTTGACGATCAGCCGCCAGCGACGCTCGTCGAGGCGATAGGCGATGACGTCGTCGATCACCCCGCCGTGTTCGTCGCACAGGCAGCCGTAGAGCGCCTCGCCGTCGTCGAGCTTGCCGACGTCGTTGGCCAGCATGGTCCGCAGCCACGCCCTCGCCCCCTCTCCGGAGATGTCGACGATGGTCATGTGCGAGACGTCGAAGACACCCGCGGCGCGGCGCACGGCGTGGTGCTCGTCGATCTGCGAGCCGTAGTGGATCGGCAGCGACCAGCCGGCAAAGTCGACGAGCTTGCCGCCGGCGGCGACATGGGCATCCAACAGCGGTGTGGTTCGGCTCATGGGACGGTTCGCGCTCCTTGTGCGAGGACGTGCGGAGCCCGGGCGCCCGCCGGTCGCTCGCGCCGTGGCCGGTGACGCGACGTGCCGCGGATTCGCTCGATCGAAGGAGACTCCGCCGCTCGCGGCGTCGAGACGCGATTATCGGGCACGGCGCGCGCGCTTGTCCACGCCGGGGCGACGGCCCGTGGCGAACGCCCAGGCGAACACGCCGAGGGCGACGGCGAACACCGGCCAGTTGCCGGTCCGCGCGTACAGGGTCAGGCCCTCGCGCGGCTGCACGACGACGTCCAGCGCCCCGGCCCGGTCGAACGGGATGCGGGCGACCACCGACCCGTCGGCCCGGATCGCCGAGGACACCCCGGTGTTGGTCACGCGGATCAGCGGGCGGGCGAACTCGCGCGCCCGCATGCGCGCCTTCTGCTCGTGCTGGTGCGGGGCGAGGCTGTCGCCGAACCAGGCGTCGTTCGAGACGTTGACGAGCAGTGTCGCGGCCGGCAGGAGCGCGCGCATCTCCTCGCCGTAGACGTCCTCGTAGCAGATCGAGACACCGATCGACGTGCCGGCGACCTCGAGCGGCACGTGCGGACCGTCGCCCTGCGCGAGGTCCGACATCGGGATCTCGATGAACTGCGCGAACCAGTCGAGCACGAAGCGGAGCGGCATGTACTCGCCGAAGGGCACGAGATGGCGCTTGCGGTACAGCGCGCGCTCGCCGCCGAGCTGGCGGACACTGTTCCAGACATCCTCGCCCTCCCGCTGGAAGCCGCCCGACAACACCTCCACACCCTGCCGGTCCATCTGCGTGACGAACGGCTCGAGCGCCGCGTCGACGCGATCGAAATAGGTCGGGATCGCCGTCTCCGGCCAGACGACGAGATCGACGTCCGCGAGACTCGTCTCGCGCGTCAGCGACGTGTAGAGCCCGAGCGATCGCTCCAGCCGCTCATGGCTGAACTTCATCTCCTGGGGAATGTTCGCCTGCACCAGACGCACGCCGAGCGGTTCGCCGAACGGCGCACTCGGGGCATAGCGCGTCGCCGCGGCGGCGGCGAGCGCGATGGCCGCGAGCGAGGCGGCAGCGGCGAGACGGGTGCGACGCGGGAGTGGCGACGGCAAGGCGAGCGGCCACGGCAACGCGGACAGGGCCACCACCAGGAAGCCGATGCCGTAGACGCCGATCAGCGGCGCGAGCGGGCCGAGCGGACCGCTCGTCTGGCTGTAGCCGGCGAGGATCCACGGAAAGCCCCCCATGATCTTGCCGCGGGCGAGCTCGCCGAGCGTCCAGATCGCGGCGAACAGCCAGGCGCCCGCGACCGGACGCGCACCGCCTCCGGAGCCGGCGAGCCGCGCCCAGAGCCAGGCGCCCACGGCCGGGAACACCGTCATGACGAGCACGAACAGCGCCGTCAGCGCGGCGGCCAGCGGCACGACGGCGGCACCGAACAGGTGCAGGCTGTGGTAGACCCAGCTGACCCCGAGCCCGTGGTAACCGACGCCGAACAGCCAGCCGATCAGCAGCGCCCGCCGCGGCGTCTGGCCCTGCAGGCAGGCGTACAGCACGAGGATCGCGACCGGCGCGACCGGCCACAGTTCGGTCGGGGCGAACGCGGACACGAGCGCGGCGCCGGCGGCGAGCGCGAGCGGCGCGGCGAGCGCGAGCGGCACGGGAACCCGGAACACGATCGGCGTCCGTTCAGTCGGCGGGTGGCGGCACGACCTGCAGCAGGTGCAGGCGGCGGGAGTCGGCCGCGAGCACGCGGAACTGGCAGCCGTCGATCTCCACGCTCTCCCCGGTCTTGGGCATGTGACCGACGTGCTGCATCAGGAGCCCGCCGATCGTGTCGAACTCCTCGGTCGAGAAACCGGTACCGAGAGCCACGTTGAACTCGTCGATCGGGGTCAGCGCACGTACCGAGTACCGGCCGTCGCCGTGAGCGCGGATGTCGACATCGTCCTCCTCGGCGTCGTGCTCGTCGTCGATCTCGCCGACGATCTCCTCCAGCACGTCCTCGATCGTCACGAGACCGCCGGTGCCACCGTACTCGTCGAGCACGATCGCCATGTGGCTGCGGATCGAGCGGAACTCCTTCAGCAGAACGTTGAGCCGCTTGGTCTCGGGCGTGAACGTCGCCTCGCGCATGACGTCGGCGACACGGAACGGCGTGCCGTCCTCACCGGCGCCGGCGTTGCCGACGAGCTTCAGCAGGTCCTTGGCGATCAGCACGCCGACCACGTTGTCCTTGTCCTCGTCGATGACCGGAAAGCGCGAGTGACCGGAATCGACCACGATCGGCAGCAACTCCTCGAACGTCGCGTCCTCCTCGACGACGACCATCTGACCGCGCGGGATCATGATGTCGCGCACGCGCCGCTCGATGACCTGGAACACGCCCTCGACCATCGACAGCGTGTCGCCGTCGATCAGCTCGCGAGACTCGGCGTCGCGGAGAACCGTGAGCACCTCGTCGCGATCGCGTGGCGCGCCACCCATGGCCTGCACCAGCCGGTCCATGAAGGAGCGCCCGCCGGACACGTCGTTGGTGTCGTCGTTCATGGGGGCGAGGCATCCGCGGGGCCGCTCCCGGCGGCATCCGCGCGAACGGCTGTCCGGAGGCCGGCATCGGCGACGAACGCGTACGGGTCGGGGCGATCGCGTGCCGACAGCAGGCGGGTCTCCAGTGTCTCCATGATCAGGGCCTCGTCGCGCTCCTCGTGATCGAGGCCACGCAAGTGCAGCACACCGTGCACGACGAGGTGCGCCCAGTGATCGCTCGGCCGCTTGCCCTGCGCGCGCGCCTCGGCAGCGATCACCGACGGGCACAGGGCCAAGTCCCCGAGCACGAGCAGGCCGCACTCGCCGGCGTCGCCGCCCGTCAGCACCGGCAGCCCGGACGGGAAGCTCAGCACGTTGGTGGGCGCGTCGCGGTCGCGCCAACCGCGGTTCAACGCGCGCATGCTCTCCTCGCCGACGAGTCGCACCGACAGCTCGGCGCGCGCGAACGGCGCGTCGGCCTCGAGCGTCGCGCCGAGCGCGTGCCGGGCCCAGTCGAGCAGGAAGGCCCGGCCGGGACGCCACGACCCGCGAGGTCCGTCGTCCGGCTCGCCGCCGAACGCGTCGTCGTCGGTCTCGAGCAGGAGCTCGAGCGACGGAGGCTCGGGATCAGCTGTCGGCATCTTCGCCCGCGGCCTCGAGCCGCTCGGTCTCGTCGTAGGCGGCGACGATGCGCTGCACGAGCGGGTGGCGCACCACGTCGGACGCCGTGAAGCGGCAGAAGCCGACTCCCTCGACGCCGTCGAGCACGCCCTGCACGTGCTTCAGTCCGGACAGCTGGTGCTTGGGCAGGTCCACCTGCGTGGTGTCGCCCGTCACGATCGCCTTCGAGCCGAACCCGATGCGGGTCAGGAACATCTTCATCTGCTCCACGGTCGTGTTCTGCGCCTCGTCCATGATCACGCAGGCATGGTTCAGCGTGCGCCCGCGCATGTAGGCGAGCGGGGCGATCTCGATGATGTTGCGCTCGACGAGCTTGCCGACCCGCTCGATGCCGAGGAACTCGTAGAGCGCGTCGTAGATCGGACGAAGGTAGGGATCGACCTTCTGCATCATGTCGCCCGGCAGGAACCCGAGCCGCTCCCCGGCCTCGACCGCCGGACGCACGAGCACGAGCCGCTGCACCTGCTCGGACTCGAGCGCCTCGACCGCGCAGGCGACGGCGAGGAAGGTCTTGCCGGTGCCGGCCGGCCCGATGCCGAACGTCAGGTCGCGCTCCTTGATGCTCGTGACGTATTCGCCCTGGCGCTCGCCGCGCGCGCGTAGCGTCGCCCGCCGCGTCTTGATCAGCGTGTCGCCGCCGGCACGTGCCGGCGCCTGCAGCGCCTCGAGACCGGATTCCTGCAGGGAGAGGTGGACTTGTTCGGGAGCCAGGGTGTCGTTCTCCGTCAGTTCGTAGAGGTGGTCGATGAGCGCACGGGCGCTCGTCACGGCGCCGTCGTCACCGCCGGTGACGTGGAAACGACTGCCACGGTTGCTGATCTCGACGCCGAGGCGGGCCTCGATCTGTTTCAGGTGCTCGTCGAACTGCCCGCAGAGCGTCGCGAGGCGCGCGTTGTCGTCCGGCGTGACGCGAAAGTCGAGGTCGGTCATGCAGCGGGGGACGGGTCGGCGGCGGCGGGTCGCCCGCCGAACGGGGCGGGCGCCGCGATGGACGCTCGATCCGACGCCGACGCGTCGGCAGGCACCTCGCGCGCCGCGCTGTCCTCGACGAGACGCCCACGCAGCGAGTTCGGCAAGGCCTCGGTGATCGTCACCCAGGCGAACTCGCCGATCAGCGACGCCGGGCCGGCGAAGTTGACGACGCGGTTGTTCTCGGTCCGCCCGCTGATCTCGTCCGGATCCTTGCGGGCGGGTCGATCGACGAGGACGCGCTGCCGCGTGCCGACCATGGCCGCCGAGATCGCCGCCGCCTGGGCGGTGATCGTCGACTGGAGCCGCGCGAGCCGCGTCTTCTTGAGCGCCATCGGCGTGTCGTCGGCGAGCGAGGCGGCCGGGGTGCCGGGGCGCGCGCTGTAGATGAAGCTGAACGACTGATCGAAGCCGAGCGACTCGATCAGCGCCATCGTGTCCGCGAAATCGCGCTCGGTCTCGCCGGGAAAGCCCACGATGAAGTCCGACGACAAGGTCAGCGCCGGACGCGCGGCCCGAAGCTTCCGGATCTTCGACTTGTACTCGAGCACCGTGTGGCCTCGCTTCATCGCCGCCAGCACGCGATCCGATCCGCTCTGCACCGGCAGGTGCAGGAAGCTCACGAGTTCGGGCACGTCGCGATAGGCCTCGATCAGCGAGTCCGAGAACTCGACCGGATGGCTCGTCGTGAAGCGGATTCGCTCGACCCCCTCGACACCCGCCACGCAACGGACGAGGAACGCGAGGTCGACGACCGGACCGCCGTCGGTCGGGCCACGGTAGGCGTTGACGTTCTGCCCGAGCAGGTGGATCTCGCGCACGCCCTGTTCGGCGAGCGCCATCACCTCGTCGAGCACGTCGTCGAGCGGGCGACTGATCTCCTCGCCGCGCGTGTACGGCACCACGCAGAAGCTGCAGTACTTGCTGCAGCCCTCGATGATCGAGACGAACGCGGACGGTCCGTCGGCGCGCGGTTCGGGCAGTCGATCGAACTTCTCGATCTCGGGAAAGCTCACGTCCACGACCGGCCCGCCCGTGCGCCCGGAACGCTCGACCAGCGCCGGCAGGCGATGCAGCGTCTGGGGGCCGAACACGACATCGACGAACGGGGCGCGCGCGTGGATCGCCTCCCCTTCCTGACTGGCCACGCAGCCACCGACACCGATCACGGTGTCCTTGCCGGCCGCGCGACGGTCCTCCTTGAGCTCGCGCCAGCGGCCGAGTTCGGAGAACACCTTCTCCTGCGCCTTCTCGCGGATCGAGCAGGTGTTCAGGAGGAGCACGTCGGCCTCGGCCGGGTCGCTCGTCGCCTCGATGGGCCCGTCCTCGGCGAGCACGTCGAGCATCTTCGCCGAGTCGTACTCGTTCATCTGACAACCGTGGGTCTTGATGAATACTTTTCGGGGCATCGAGCGAGCGTTGCGAAGGCGGGGGAGGACGGCACGACGCGCCGGCGTGCCCGTTCGCCGACAGGGTACACCCTGACCGCCGGCTGGCGCAGCGACCGTCCGCATTGTGCTCGACGGCGAGATCGGACGGAGCCGACGACCTGGCCGGAAGACGTCCCGGGAGAACCTCGACGGCAGGGCGTCGGCGCACTCTGACGATCACCCCCCTCCCCGGTGCGATTCCGACCCTGCATCCGCCGCTCGCTCCGACCGCTGTCACCGATCGGGCTTCATCCTGCGGGCGATAAATGTATTTTTGTTTTCAAAGACCACTCGCCCCTTGTCAGAATACGCCCCGAGCACAGAAATAAACCTTTGCAACGACCATCCTCGTGTCTCCCGCTTCCATCCCCCGTTCCGTGGACACGCTCAACCGCCTGCGACGCGAAGCCGTCGCATTGCGTCTGGGCGGTGCGACGCTCGCCCGGACGCGCGAGGCCGTCGGCCTCAGCGCGCCGACCATTCTCGCTGCGGTGCGCGCCTGGGAAGGCGGCGGCTGGGATGCGGTCGACGTCGGTCGACGCGGGCGTCCACGGCTGGATGACACCCGCTCGATGTCCGACGCCTCGTCGGCGTCGCGCCCGGTCACCGGCCCGGCAACTGGCCCGAGCGTCGACCCGGACATCGACTCGGCCATCGAGCGCGGCTCCCGGTCGCCATCGCTCGACGAGCGCCTCAGGTCCGCCGCGACTCTCGACGGCGACGCGCCGGTCGATGCCGGGCCGTGGGACATCGAGCGAGTCATGGCCTGGCTCGCCGCCGAAGGGACGCCTGCCAGTCGCTCGACCGTCGTCACCCGTCTCGCCGAATGGCGCCTCGCCCCGCCGAGCCGTCACCGGCGCCTGCTCGCGAGCACCGACGAGCGCTACCGCACCTTCGCCCGGAGCGTCCGACGCCGCGGCATCGTGCTGCTCTGGATCGGCGATCGACGCCTCGCGGACGGGCGTACCCAGCTGTTCGCGCACGATCCGCGCGGACGCGCCCGCTGGACGCTCGCCGCCGCGGCCCCGTCGTCGAGCGACTGGGTCCGCTTTCTCGACGCGCTGCACGCCCCGTCCGGGCGCGTCGCGCTCGTCTTGCCCGGCGCCCACTTCGCCCGCGACCCGGCGATCCGCACCTGGCTCGATTCTCGCGAAGCCGAGTACCGAGTCGTCGTCGACCCCATCGACTCCGTGGCTGACGGCCGCGACCACGTACGCTCGCCCGCGAGGGCGAAGGAGAGGACAGTGACCCCAGCCCCCGCCGCCACGGCATCGACCACCGCCACCGACGCCGCCTCGTCGGCCGACATCGGAGCGCCCTCGCAGGCGCCGCTCACGCACCTCGAGCGGCTCGAGGCCGAGAGCATCCAGATCATGCGCGAGGTCGTCGCCGAAGCCGACAACCCGGTCATGCTGTACTCGATCGGCAAGGACAGCGCCGTCATGCTGCACCTGGCGCGAAAGGCCTTCTTCCCGGCTCCGCCGCCGTTCCCGCTCCTGCATGTCGACACGACGTGGAAGTTCCGCGCGATGTACGAGTTCCGCGACCGCATCGCCGACGAGTACGGCCTCGAGCTTCTCGTTCACGTCAATCCCGAAGGCCTCGCCCAGGGCGTCAACCCGTTCACCCACGGCTCGGCGCTGCACACCGACATCATGAAGACGCAAGGGCTCAAGCAGGCGCTCGACGAGCACCGCTTCGACGTCGCCTTCGGCGGTGCCCGGCGCGACGAGGAGAAATCGCGCGCCAAGGAGCGGGTGTTCTCGTTCCGCTCGGCCCGGCACCGCTGGGAACCGAAGAGCCAGCGACCCGAGCTCTGGTCGCTCTACAACGCGCGGAAGCGTCCCGGCGAATCGATCCGCGTGTTCCCGATCTCCAACTGGACCGAGCTCGACGTCTGGCAGTACATTCACCGCGAGGGCATCCCGATCGTGCCGCTGTACCTGGCCGCCGAGCGCCCGGTGGTCACGCGCGACGGCACCCTGATCATGGTCGACGACGAGCGCATGCCGCTCCTCGACGGCGAGGTGCCGGAGATGCGCCGCGTGCGATTCCGCACCCTCGGCTGCTACCCCCTGAGCGGCGCGGTGGAATCCGACGCCGACACGCTCACGGACGTGATCCGCGAGATGCTGCTGACCAAGACCTCGGAGCGCCAGGGCCGCATGATCGATCACGACAGCGCCGCCTCGATGGAGAAGAAGAAGCAGGAGGGCTACTTCTGATGGCCACCTCACCTTCCTCGTCCAACCCCGCGACGAACCCTGCCGAAATCATGTCGACGAACACCACCGGCGGCTCGATGCACGCCGAGTCCGAACGCCTGATCGACGAGGACATCACCGCCTACCTCGATGTCCACGAGAAGAAGAGCCTGCTGCGCTTCATCACCTGCGGCAGCGTCGACGACGGCAAGAGCACGCTGATCGGACGCCTGCTGTACGAATCGAAGGTCGTGTTCGAGGATCAACTCGACGCGGTCACCAGCGACTCGAGGAAGTGGGGCACGCAGGGCAAGGACATCGACTTCGCCCTGCTCGTCGACGGGCTCGCCGCCGAGCGCGAGCAAGGCATCACGATCGACGTGGCCTACCGCTTCTTCTCCACGGACCGGCGCAAGTTCATCGTCGCCGACACCCCCGGACACGAGCAGTACACGCGCAACATGGTGACCGGCGCATCGACCGCCGACGTCGCCGTGATCCTCTGCGACGCCCGGGCCGGCATCCTGACCCAGACGCGCCGCCACAGCTTCATCGCGTCGCTTCTCGGCATCGGCCACGTCGTGCTCGCGGTCAACAAGATGGACCTGGTCGACTTCGACGAGGCGACCTTCACGGCGATCACCGAGAGCTATGCGGCGTTCGCCGAGGAGCTCGGCATCCGCCGCGTCACCGCGATCCCGCTGTCGGCGCTGACCGGCGACAACGTCACGGAGCCGAGCGCGAAGATGCCCTGGTATCACGGCACGACGCTGCTGTCGTGGCTCGAGACGGTCAAGGTCGACGTCGAGCGCGCCACGGCGTCGCCCATGCGCATGCCGGTGCAGTGGGTCAACCGCCCGAACCTCGACTTTCGCGGCTACGCCGGCACGCTCGCGAGCGGACGCGTGCGCCCCGGCGACTCGATCCGCGTGCAGCCGTCCGGGCGCACCAGCCACATCGCCCGCATCGTCACGATGGACGGCGATCTCGACGAGGCGCGCGCCGGCCAGTCGGTCACGCTGACCCTCGCCGACGAGCTCGACGCCTCGCGCGGCGACATGATCTCCGCGGGCGACGCCCCGGCCTCGGTCGCGGACGCGTTCGAGACGACGATCGTCTGGATGCACGACGACGCGCTCCTGTCCGGACGCCCCTATCTCCTGAAGATCGGCGCCGCGACCGTCGGCGCGACGGTCACCCACATCAAGCATCAGGTCAACGTCAACACGCTCGAGAAGAGCGCCGCGCGCGAGCTCGCGCTGAACGGCATCGGCGTCTGCAACGTCAACACCGACCAGCCGATCGCGTTCGACGCCTACGAGGACAACCGCACCACCGGTGCCTTCATCCTGATCGACCGGGTCAGCGGCGCGACGGTCGGGGCGGGCATGCTGCACTTCGCGCTGCGCCGCTCGGACAACATCCACCATCAGGCGCTCGACGTCGGCAAGCCGCTGCGCGGCGCGCAGAAGGGGCAGCGACCCGCCGTGGTCTGGTTCACCGGACTCTCCGGAGCCGGCAAGTCGACCGTCGCCAACCTCGTCGAGAAGAAGCTCGCCGCCCTCGGTCGGCACACCTACCTGCTCGACGGCGACAACGTCCGCCACGGGCTGAACCGCGACCTCGGGTTCACCGACGCCGACCGCGTCGAGAACATCCGCCGCATCGGCGAGGTCGCCGCGCTGATGGTCGACGCGGGACTGATCGTGCTGACCGCGTTCATCTCGCCGTTCCGTGCCGAACGCGCCCTCGCCCGCTCGTTCGTCGCCGACGGCGAGTTCGTCGAGGTGCACGTCGACACGCCGCTGGCCGTGGCGGAGGAACGTGATCCGAAGGGGCTGTACAAGAAGGCGAGGCGCGGCGAGCTCGCGAACTTCACCGGCATCGACTCGCCGTACGAGGCGCCGGATGCCCCCGAGCTGCTCGTCGACACCGGAGCGATGTCCGCCGAGCAGGCCGCCGAGCGGGTCGTCGCGGAGTTGCGCCGACGTGGTCTGCTCGACGCGCCCGACGCGACCTGATGGAGGACCGCTCCGCTCCGGGACCGGGCGTCGCGGGCGGACGACGTCGCGCGAGAACGTCAGGGGGGATGCCGGCAGGAGGTGCCTGTCGGCTATCCACCGCCCGCCCGACGCGACGGTCCGCTTCGGGATAGGCCCCGAGCGCTGGCAAGGAGCTGCCGTCGGAGTCGTTGCGCTGGGGAGCCTCCGCCCGATCCGTCGGGCGGAGGTACGCCGGCACCTCCCGACCTCCGCTCGACTCGCCACTGCCGCCGCCGAACGAGGCGGACCGGCGCTTCGGTGAACGGCTACAGGCCCTCGTCCGCGCGCCTCTCTCCGTTCGCCGTCTCCGCCACGTCGCCCGCCGCCTCGTTCGTCGCCGCCCGCGTGCCGCTGTCGTACCACGTGCGACACAACGTCTTCGAGTACAGCGCGCCGGGCACGAACACCAGCGCTGCCTGCCGCGCGAGCTGGGCGGGGCTGTACCAGTCGAGCTTGCGAACGGAGGTCACGACGGGCGCCTCGTCGATGATGTCGAAACGCATGCCGCGCCGTCGCCCCCAGCGCTTGAGCGCGCGTGACAGGAATATCTCCTCGCCGGCGTACACCTTGTCGCTGAACCCGCCGACGGCATCGAACGCGTCGCGACGACAGTAGACGAAGCAGCCGGCGGCGAGCTTGAACGTCGAACCGACGCGGTTCCAGAAATCCAGCCCGCGCCGCGCGGCCCCGTCGACGGGACGATCCGGCGCGATGGTCGAGCCACCGCCGACGACGCGACCGGAGGCGAGCCGGTCGAGCGCCGCGCCGAGCAACTTCGCGTCGCACCAGGAGTCGGCGTCGACGAAGACCAGCGCCTCTCCGGTCGCCGCCTTCGCACCGGCATTCCTCGCGCGAGCGATCCGGTTGATCGGCTCGAACACCACCGTCGCGCCGGCCTCGCGCGCGATCTCCGCCGTGGCATCGGTCGAATTGTTGTCGACGACGATCAGCGCACCGACGTGCCCGCCCCCGCCGTCCCTGTCCGCGACCGCCTCCATGGCAGCGCGAAGCCGCGACAGCGACGTGCCGATGAACGCCGCCTCGTTCCAGGCGGGCACGATGATCGAGTAACGCATCGGACGGACGCTCGCATGATCGAAGCCCGATGCTACGCCGCCACCGCCCGGATCCGCGAGCGGTTGCAAGACCGGCGGCGCGCCACCCGGGGGCGGCGCGCCACGGGACGGGCCCGGCTCGGCGAGAGTCGCGTCAGGGCGAACCGGGCAGCAGCTGCACGAGCACGGGGCTGCTGCTGATCGATCCGACGAAGACGATGTCGCCGACGTCGGTCATCGTCGGACGGACCACGGTGGTACGGCCGAATCGATAGCCGATGCTCGCGGAGACCCCGGCCAGCGGCTGATCCAGGCCCGAGATGCGCAGCTCCTCGCCGACGCTGACCACGTCGGTGATTCCGCCCGACGCATCCGCCAGCCAGATCGACGTCGAGGTCTCCCCGCCGGTGGTCGCCTCGGTCAGCGCTCCGGGGAACAGGTACCCCCCGTCGAGCGCCACCGACGGCGAGCCGAGCTCGGAGAAGAAGCTCGAGTCGGGAAATCCGTCCGGCGCCGCACCGCCCGTCGCGGTCACGAAGCTCAGCGCCGAAGCGCCGGGTGCCGGCAGGTTCGGATGCGGCTGCCCGATGTGCGGCAATCCGCCGACGATGGCGAACGCGCCGCGCTCCTCGGTCGCGATGCGCATGACGATGCGCTCGCGCTCGTAGGCGAAGAAGTAATCCCGCGCCTCGCCCGACAGCGGCTCCGGCGAATCGCCGAACTGCAACTCCTCGCCGGCAAGCGCTATCAGCCGGGGCTGACCCTCGACCGGGTAGAGAAAGTAGGCGAGCCTGCTGTCGCCCCGGCCGGTACCGGTCGGCGTGCCGACGGTCGTCGCCACGACGAGGTCGCCGTTCGGGCTGACCACCTGCAACGATACCGACGTGAAGGTCGATGCGGACGCCCCCGGCACGATGTCGCCTTCGCTCACCACCTCGCTGAAGTCGCCGTCCACCTGTCGGATGATCGCGTTTCGATCGCAGGCGCGATCGAACGGATCGGAGAACAGGCGGGCATCGAAGACGATCGCTCCGGCATCGGTGATCCCGTAGTTGCCGTTCGAATCGAACCGACAGGACTCGGGCAGGCGTGGCGCCGGGATGCGACGGAAGCCGTTCCGCTTGACCACCTGCTCCAGCGTCTCGCCGTCCCAGCGCCACAGCGAGCGGATGCGAGTGTCACGGGCGGTCGCCTCGATGACCGCCCCGGCCGCCGAACGATCGGCGGCGTCGATGGATTCGATCGTCAGCTCACCGTCCAGTTCACCGACGAGCTCGTCGCTGCCACGCAGCACCGCGACCAGACCCGCGTCGGCGTTCTCGATGTAGGCGGTGGCCGTGCTGGCTCCCGAGAGGTCGGCGACGATACCGATCGAACCGTCCGAGGCGAGGTCGATGTCACGCGCCGCGCCGAAGCGCACGTTGGCCGGCAGACCGCCGATCTCGGAGCCGGTCTGCACGAGCAGCTTCGGTACCCCTATCGGCCCGTTCCACACGGCCGAGCCGGAATCGGAGTTGAGCGTGTAGAGGCCGGCGAAGGCGACGAGCCCCGACGGCGATACCAGCACCTCGTTCAGATCCTGCAGGCGTGCGCCGGGGATGCCGATCGCCGGACCGTTCTCCGCGATCACCGCGCGTGCGCGCCGCGGCGCCTGCTCCGGACCGACCGTCGAGAGGTCGTCGTCATCGGCGGGTTCGTCGGGCGTGGTGTCGTCGGGCGTCCCGTCCGGCGTGTCGCCCGGTGTCCCGTCCGGCGTGTTCCCCGGTGTCCCGTCCGGCGTGTTCCCCGGTGTCCCGTCCGGCGTGTTCCCCGGTGTCCCGTCCGGCGTGCTCCCCGGTGTCCCGTCCGGCGTGTTCCCCGGTGTCCCGTCCGGCGTGTTCCCCGGTGTCCCGTCCGGCCCCCCTCCCGGGGTCGCCCCGGGGCCATCGTCGGGGAGGGTGGTGGCAGCGCCGCTGCCACCTCCGCCACCTCCGCCGCACCCGGCGAGCGCGAGTGCCAAGACCATGACCGCCGAGCGCCCGGTCAACCTCAATCCCTCGATCAGTACCATCGATCGTCTCTCCGTGTCGCCGATCTCTGCGGCGTCGACTTGCGAATTTGCAATGTCGAGACTACACGGAGCGCCGAATATCGACAACGGCCGCCCGACGCTACCTTGACCGCGTCGACGTTCAGGCCGTCGGCGTGTGCCGATGATCCTCGGCGACCATGGCCGCGACGGTCGCGTCCATCTCCACGTGGCCGATGCAGTCACCGTTCTCGTCGGTGACGTTCGCGACTCTCTCGCCCGCCCCCGACATCGCCCGAGCAGCCGACTCGAGAGCCAGGCCCTGTCCGATCTCGATGTTCGCCGCCTCGCTCGCACCCGGCTGCATGACGCTCTCGACCAGGATGACGCGTCCCCGGTTGACCTCCTTGACGAAGTTCTGGATGTACTCGTCGGCGGGATCGAGCACGATTTCCTGACCGGTGCCCTCCTGGATGACCTCGCCGTCCCTGAGGATGGCGATGCGGTCGCCGAGGCGTAGCGCCTCGTCGAGATCGTGGGTGATGAACACGATCGTCTTGTGCAGCTCCTGCTGCAGATCGAGCAGCACCGACTGCATGTCCATCCGGATCAGCGGATCGAGCGCCGAGAACGCCTCGTCCATCAGCAGGAGCGGCGCGTCGTTGGTCAGCGCCCGCGCGAGCCCGACGCGCTGCTGCATGCCGCCCGAGAGCTGGTTCGGGTAGTTGTCCTCGAAGCCCGACAGCCCGACCCGATCGATCCACCGCCGCGCATCCTCCTGCTGGCGCTTCTCGTCGACCCCCTGCAGCTCGAGCCCGTAGACGACGTTCTGGATGACCGTCCGGTGCGGCAGGAGCGCGAACTTCTGGAACACCATCGCCGTCTTGTGACGGCGAAAGTCGCGCAGCGCCCGCGTACCCATCCCGCAGACATCCTCGCCACCGACCAGCACCTCGCCGACGGTCGGGTCGATCAGGCGGTTGACGTGACGGATCAGCGTCGACTTTCCCGATCCCGAGAGGCCCATGACCACCTGGATGGAGCCGGCGGGCATGGACAGGTTGATGTCCTTCAGACCGAGCACGTGGCCGTGCTTCTCCTGCAGCTCGGCCTTCGTCATGCCGGCCTTGACGGCGTCGACGTGACTCGCCCCCTTCGGCCCGAAGATCTTGTAGAGCCCGCGGACGTCGATGCCGACGCTGCTGCCACCGTCTTCAGTTGCCATGGACGACCTCCGAGTGCGCCTGCAGGCGCTTGCCGTAGGCCTGGCTCACGCGATCGAAGATGATCGCGATGCCGACGATCGCGAGGCCATTGAACGCGCCGAGCGTGAAGTACTGGTTGTTGATCGCCTGCAGGACCGGCTGCCCGAGCCCCTGCACGCCGATCATCGAGGCGATGACGACGAGCGCGAGGGCCATCATGATGGTCTGGTTGATGCCGGCCATGATCGTGGGCATCGCCAGCGGTATCTGCACGTTCTTCAGCCGCTGCCACCCGGACGAGCCGAACGCGTCGGCCGCCTCGAGCACCTCCTTGTCGACGAGCCGGATGCCGAGGTTGGTGAGCCGGATGATGGGCGGGATGGCGTAGATGACGACGGCGAGCAGTCCCGGCACCTTGCCGATGCCGAGCAGCATCACCACCGGGATCAGGTAAACGAAACCGGGCATCGTCTGCATGATGTCGAGAATGGGCGTGATGACGCGCTGCAGGAAGTTCGACTTGGCCATCGCGATGCCGATCGGGATGCCGAGCACGATCGAGACGAAGGTGCAGACGAACATCATCGAGACGGTTCGCATGGTGTCCTCCCACATGTCGAAGTAGCCGATCAGCACGAGCGTCGCGAACGTCAAGAGCGTGATCTTCCAGCTTCGGCTCGCGAACCAGGCGATCGCCACGATCGCGCCGAGGATGATCGGCCAGGGGGTGTTGAGAAGCAGTCGCTCCGACCAGATCAGCATCTGCTTGAGCGGCTCGAAGATCGCCTCGATCGTGTCGCCGTGCTCGCGCGTCCAGGCGCGGAAGCCGTTGTCGATGCCCTTCTTCAGCGCCCGCAGGGCGGACTTGTCCATCGCGGGAAATTCGTCGAGCCAGCTCATGAGGGATTCTCGATTCGGATTGAGGGCCGAGCGGCGTGATGACCGCGCCGGGACGGCGAAAACGCGAAGGGCGGCCGGAGCCGCCCTTCGTCTCGCTGACCGTCGGTCAGTCGGTCATGAGCGATCTATCCGATCAGAGCGCGGCCTTGACCTTCTCGGCGATTTCCGGCTCGACCCAGGCCGTCCACACGTCCTCGTTGTTCTCGAGGAAGTGGATCGCGGCCTCCTCGCCGGTCGCCTGGTTGTCCGCCATCCACGCGAGCAGCGAGTTGACCGTCGGGTTGTCCCACTGACGCTTGCCGATGTAGTCCATCGCGACACCGGCCTTCTCGGCGAAGTCGTCGGTCACGACGCTGAACACCTCGCTCTTGGCCCAGCCGTTCGGCTTCGGGTCCTCGCAGTCCAGCACGGTCGTGCACGAGTCCCAGTGCTCCTTGTCGTGCTCACCCATGTCGAGCTTGACCATCTCGTAGCGTCCGAGGATCGCGGTCGGCGCCCAGTAGTAGCCGAGCCAGCCTTCCTCGCGCTCGTAGGCCTTGGCGATGGAGCCGTCGAGACCCGCGGCGGAGCCGGTGTCGACCAGTTCGAATCCCATCTCCTCGGCCTTGTTGGCGCGGAAGATGTTGCCGGTCGTGATCTGGCAGTTCCAGCCCGACGGGCAGTTGTGCACCGCCCCCATGGTGTCGTCCTCGGGAGCGGGGAACAGGTCGGGACGTGCCAACGCGTCGGCCGGCGTCTTGATATCGGGGTTCGCGTCGGCGAGGTACTTCGGAATCCACCAGCCTTCCTCGCCGCCGTCGGACAGCACCTCGGCGGCGATGATCATCTCGCCTTCCGCCACGGCCGCGTCGAGCGGCGCGCGGACGGCGTTCACCCAGAGCTCGGGGGCGAGATCGGGCGTGCCCTTCTCGTTCATCGACGTGAACGTGGGCATCGTGTCGCCGGCGACCAGCTCGGTGCTGCAGCCGTAGCCTTCGGACAGGATCAGGTTGTCGATCTCGGCGACGACTTCGGCCGATGCCCAGTTCATGCGGGCGATGGAGACGTCACCGCATTCCTCGGCCGCGTTCGCGTGGTTGCCTGCAGCCAGCGCGGCGCCCGCCAGCGCGGCGGCGATGTATCGCTTGTTGTTCATCAGAATTCCTCGTGCAGTATCGACTCGCGACGATCCGGGAGCGCCGGGCGGGACTGCGCTTTAGTCCAGGATCGGGTTCGCGTGGAGGTCCAGACCATAACCAGAACGCAACATCCGGTCAAACGGGCGAACCGGCGTCCGAGCGTGTTTCCGCGTTCGCGACGAGCGCGAAAAACGAATGTTCGACAAGCACTTGCGGAATCATCGCCATGTCCACCCGCAGGCGCGCGATGCCTCGTCGACAAGCGTGATCGAGTCGTCACCGGTCCACGGACATCTCGCCTCACCGGGGGTGGTGGACGCCGAACTGTCCGACACCGCGAGGATCGCCCGGGATGCCGTGTCGACGACGTCCCGGGGAAGGCGATCCGGCATCGTCCGGCTCCCGGGCGAACATCCGCCCTTGCCGAAGCCGAGTGGCGAAATCGTCGACTCTTTCCGCCCTGCGGTGGACACCGCCGCTCTCGTGGAGACACGGTTGTAAAACCGCGCACGGTCGCATCCGGACCACCGTCTCGACGGACCGGAACGGCACCAGATCGCCGTTATCCGGCTAACAGCGCCTGTACTTCCGTGTACTTCGATCGCGATCGAACGCGGTGGTTCCAAAATAGATTCAATTCCGACTCGTCAAAAATCGGTAGCGTCCGGGTCGTCGTCGTTCCGGACGACACCCGCCGTCTCACCGCCGTTCTCGTCTCGGGTGAGCGCGACGCCGGAGCGAGGCAGCAGAGGTCGAGGACCGATGTCGCGGCCGACAATCCACCATCGAGGGACCGAACCCTATGAAGAGCTCCGCCAGAGGACGCCGTGCGCGTCGCACCGTCACCATCGTCGCGCTGCCCGCGCTCGCGTTCGCCGCGACCGCCGGCGCGCAGGAAGTTCGGCGCCTGGTACTGATCGACACCCGCACCGGTGAACCGATCAACGAGATCGGCAACGGCTCGACGATATCGACCGATCAGTTCCCCGCCTTCGACGTCCAGGCGCTCACCAGCCCCGACGCCGTCGGCAGCGTGCTGTTCACGATCAACGGTGAGCGGCGCCTGATCGACAACCGCCCGCCCTACACGCTGAGCGGCGGCGAGGGATTCAGTGCCGCCGAGCTCCCACCGGGTCCGATCGACATCCGCGCGATCGCCTTCAGCCAGGCCGACGGGCTCGGCGCACGTGGCGGAGCCGCCCAGGCGAGTGTCACGGTGTCCGCCTCGGGCACCGGCGAAGGCGGCGAGGACGACTCGGAGTTCAACGTCGAGGCCGAGGCCGAGACCGAGACCGAATCCGAAGTGGTCGTCTCGGCCGTGCGCGGCATCGCCGGCACCTCGCAGGCGCACGGGGCGAGCGCCGCCGCCTCCGGCAACAACGCCCTCGTGCAGACCGGCACCTCGGGCTCGCTGTCGATCTCGCGCAACCGGACCGCCGCCGAGAACGCACCGGACGACATCGGTACCGGCGCCACCTCGCGCGAGGACCGAATGCCCAACGGCGGATTGATGGACCAGACGCCCGGTGGCGTCGGCTCCCGTCCGGGCGTGCCCGAGCTGCTGCGACGCGCCGTCAGCGGCGGTTCGCCGGCGAACGTCTCGCTGCTCAGCGCCGAGGCGGAAGCGGAGGCCGAGGTCGAGGCGGAGGCCGAGGTCGGCGTCGCACCGGGCAGCGCGGTCGCCGCGGCGGGCTCCTCGGCCGCGACCGCCGCGGTCGGCACGAGCATCTACCTGCTCGAGGACGGTCTGGTGCAACCGATCGCGACAGAGACGGTCGTCGACATCGACAGCGCGAGCTCGACCTCGACCTCGACGTCCGCCGTCCTGGTCGAGGACGACATCGACGTCACCAACCCCGACGGCGCTCGCCTGCGCGGCCGGTCGAACGCCCTCCTTCCGACGACGGTCACGGCGCCCGAGGTGGAATCCGGCACGCGGGTGCGCGCCGCCGAACCGCGCGTCCCCGGTGCACCCTTCGTCGTCGGTGCCGATAGTGTCGGCACGGCGCCGGAGACCACGCCCGCGAACGACGGGACCGATGGTTCCACGGCCCGCGCTCCCGGCACCTCGCCGTTTCTCCTGCGGGCGTCGTCCGGCGACGGTGAACGCTCGAACACGCGCCGCGCGGTGCTGACGGTCCCGTCCGGTGCATCCGACATGGAACTCACGCTGACCGCACTCGGCATCGACAGCGACAAGGAACTCGAGGTGCTCCTCAACGATCAGGCACTCGGGCAGGTACTCCGCTCGCGGCCGTTGCCCGCGCTCGGCTTCCTGGCCCGCTTCCGACCCGACGACGGAGCCGCGCCGCTCGCGGTGAGCTTCACGTTGCCGGGCGCCCTGTTGCGCGAGGGCGAGAACGTCGTGACGTTCGAGCACTGGCTGCCGGACGACGAATGGGACGTCGTCGACCTGAGGATCGACGATCAGGCGATGGTCATGGCCGACGCCACGCCGGCGAACGGTGGCCAGGGCGGGGAAAGCGCCGCTCAGGACAGCGCCCAGAACGACACTCAGGCTGGCGCTCAGGACACCACCGCTCAAGACACCACCGCTCAGGCCAGCACCGCTCAAGACACCACTGCTCAGGACACCACCGCTCAGGCCAGCGCCGAGCAGGGGGAGACGAGCGAGACCGCGGGCGGCGAGCCCAGCAACGACGACACCTCCGGTGGCGGCAACTCGAACCTCGACGAGACGAACAACGGCTCGGCGACGATCGCCGGTCGCGAGCCCGAGGTGGACGACCGGGTACCGAACCAGGGCGGCGACACCACCGTACCCGACAACGCGATCAGCCAGCTCGATCACGAGACCGAGGTCGAGGTGGAGACAGAAGTGGAGGCCGAGGTCGCCGTCGCGCCGGGTGCGGCGGCGGCGGCGGCCACCGGCGGCACCGCCGTCGCGGCCGTGGGCGACTTCCCCCGGGCGGAGAACTGGATGTCGATCGGTACCTCGACCTCGACCTCGCCGGTGAGCGAAGAGGTACCCGAGAGCCTGATGATCGCGTCGACCTCCGGCAGTCGGCCCGAGCCGCTGCTCGGACTGCGCGCCAACATCGCCGGACGCCCGGCGCTGATCGGCAAGGGCCAGTCGGAGGCCGAGGCCGAGGCGGAGGCCGAGGTCGGTGTCGAGACCGGTATCGACAACAACGCCGCGGCCGCCGCGGCCGTCGCCGCCGGTGGCAGTGGATCGACCGCGCTCGCGGCGACCTCGCGCATCGCCGCCGCGACGACGGTATCGACGTCGACCGAGAGCGACAGGGGGCGGATGTTCCGCCGCAACGACGACTTCACCACCGGTCAGGATCGCTTCTCCGGCACGGTCGACTTCCTCGGCGCCCAGGCGGAAGCCGAGGCCGAGAGCGAAGCCACCGTCGATCAGGAGCTGATTCTCGAGGAAGGGCTCATCAACGTCGGTCCGCAGGCGATCGTCAACACCGCCTTCGGCGACGCGGAGGCGGAGTCCTTCACTCGCCTGAGCGGCTTCGGCTCGGTCTTCCTCGACGAGAACGTGCAGGGCACGACCAACCTGCCCGAGCGGGACGGACCGGTGCGCGAGGACGGCGATCTCGACAGCGTCTCGAGCGGTGACGGCATCGTCGGCAACCCCGGCAACCTGGAGATCGAGGTGGAGTCCGAGGCCGAGGCCGAGGCCGAGGCACGAATCGGATTCAACGCCGCCGCGGCCGCCGCCGGTGCGGTCGCCAGTCAGGCCGAGAACGGCTTCCTGCCCACTCCGGCGGAAACCGCCGCGGCCAGCTCGACCTCGACGAGCGTGTTCGACAACCCGCCGAACGACCAGAAGGAGCGGGATCTGCCGGGCACCTCGCCCGAGGGTGATCGTGGCGGCTTCTTCGAGCCGGCCATCGAATCCGACAACTTGGCGTTCGAGGTCGAGGCCGAGGCCGAGGCGGAAGCCGAGGTCGGCTTCCACGCCGCCGCGGCCGCCGCCGGCGCGTCGGCGGGAGGCAAGCAGGACATGCAGGCCGACACCGCCGTGGCGACCACGCCGTTCGCCTCGGCGTCCGCCGCGGCCGCCGGCGCGATCGTGTTCATCGACGTGCGCACGCCTCCCGAGGGCGAGGCCGGCTTCGTCGTCGCGACGGCGCGGGCCGAGGATCCCGAATGCAACGGCGTCGCCGTGGCGGTGGCGGTCGCCGGTGTCCCGACCATGGACGGCACGGACAACGAGCAGGAGCGCGAGGCCGAGGAGGTCTGTGTCGCGGTCGTCGAGGTACGGGTGTACACCGATCCGGCCGATGCGGGGACACCGCGCCCGCTGGACGCGCAATTCGAGTTCGGCGCCGGCGGAAACGACGGCGACTCCGAGCCCGAGCCGTTCGACTCGACGCTCGAGTCCGAGACCGAGACGGAAGCCGAGGCGGAAGCCAAGGCCGGGTACGGCGTCGCCGCCGCCGCGGCGGCCAGCAGCGCGGCGGGCATCTTCAGCACCGCCGACGCGAAGACCTCGACCTCGACGCTCGACTACGAGGGCGGCTACGACTTTTGAGCGCTCGAGCACACCTCGCGCCGGCAGGGACGCCGCGCGAGGCTCGTACCCGAACATCCCGGACCTCTCTCCCCATCTTCAAGGACACCTGCCCCATGACCAGAGACAGACAACCACTCCACGGCCATCCTCTCCCGCCGACCGCCGTTTCGTCGCGCGCTCCCGCCACCGGCACGCTTCGCCCCCTGTGCGCCCTCGCGTTCGCGCTCTGTGCGAGCGCGGCACTCGCCGCCTGCAGCGACCGCCAGGGGGGAGTGAGCGTGGCGCCGAGCGACGACGGAACCCTGCCGAGCGGACTCTACGACGCGAGCGTCGAGTTCGACGGGATCGGACGTGACGTGATGTACGCGCTCGTCACCGACGACGGCCGATTCGTGGAGTACGACTACCAGCGCGACGACGTGGATCAGGGCGCGGACTGCCATCGCGTCCGCGTCTCGACGATCGCCGCGAGCGCCGACGGCTACCGGATCGATGACGGGACGCACGCGGCCGACTTCGGCCTGCGGGCGAGCGAGCGCGGGCTCGAGGTCAGCCTCGTCGACACGCGCGATCTCGATGCCGACGGCGACACCGCCGAGACGCTCGTCACCGTGCTCGAGCGCGTCGACGGGCTCGACGCGGCGGACCTGAACGACTGCGCCTGAGAGGTCGTGTCCGGGCGCGCCGCCCCCGAGATCGGGTACGGCGCGCCGTCGGGCAGGGCCGCCCTCGGCGGGCGGGCCTGCTTGAAAGGGCCCTCTTGAAAGGGCCTTCTTGAAAAGGCTTTCTTCAAGGAAGGGCCTTGTCGAAGGGCCCTTCTCGAAAGGCCTTGCGCGAGAACCCCGTGCGGAGGAGAGAAGATGCCTCTCGCACGGGGGCCTCCCTCGACACCGACGCCGTCACGGACGCGTCAGAGCGCCTCCCTGACGCGCCCGCGGGTCGCCTCGTCCACCCCCAGTCGCCCCACACGTCCTCACAGGTCTCGAGGAAACGGTAGGCCGCCTCCTCGCCGGTCGCCTGGTTCTCGATCATCCACGCCAGCGACTCGTTGACGGTCTCGTTGCGCCACTGCCGCGTCCTGACGTAGTCCATGGCGACGTCCGCCTCCTCGGCGAAGCGCGACGTGACGACGCTGAAGACCTCGGTCTCCGGGTAGCCGTTCGGCTTCGGATCGAGACAGCCGATCTCGGCCGTGCAGCGCTTCCATTCGACCGGATCGTGCTCGGGCGTCCCGAGACGCACCGTCTCGTAGCGACCCAGCAACGCCGTCGACGACCAGTAGTAGCCGAGCCAGCCTTCGCCGCGTTCGACCGCGCGGCTGATCGAGCCGTCGAGGCCGGCGGAGGAGCCGGTGTCGACGAGATCGAAGCCCTTGGCCTCGGCATCGTTGGCACGGAAGAGGTTCTCCGTCGTGATCTGGCAGGTCCAGCCGGCCGGGCACCCGTGCACGGCACCGCGCTCGTCGTCCTCGGGGGCCGGAAAGAGCTCGGGACGCTCCAGCGCATCGGCGACGGTGCGGATCTCCGGGTGGGCGTCTGCCAGCGCCTTCGGGATCCACCGGCCCTCCACGCCGCCGTCCGGGAGAAGCTGCGCGGCGAGCGTCCCGGGCACGAGGGCCGGCGCGACACCACCGGCGAACAGCGCGAGGACGGCGACGGGGAGACTCCCGGCGGCGTACGGTCGACGACTACCCATACCGGACCTCGGACATCGGCGACGGCACCGACCCTACCCGGACGACGAACGGCGCGTGCACCCGTGGACGATGTTGCACACGGGGATGGCGACCAGACGACAGGTGTCCGCCCGTCACCGCCTGCCCGTGCCGATCGCCTTTGGGCAGGCGGAAGTCGATCGGCGCCGCCGTCGGCAGGCCGATCAGTAGCGGTAGTGCTCCGGCTTGTAGGGGCCGTTCGCGTCGAGACCGAGGTAATCGCCCTGCTCGGCGGTCATCTCGGTGAGGTTGGCACCGATCTTCCTGAGATGCAGCCGCGCGACCTTCTCGTCGAGCGCCTTCGGCAGCACGTGCACGTCGACCGAGTACCGCTCGCCACGTTCCCACAGCTCGATCTGGGCGAGCACCTGGTTGGTGAACGAGGCGGACATCACGAAACTCGGGTGGCCGGTGCCGCAGCCGAGGTTGACCAGCCTTCCCTCGGCCAGCAGCGTCACGCGCTTGCCGTCGGGGAAGACCACCTGATCGACCTGCGGCTTGACGTTCTCCCACGTGTACTGGCGCAGCCCCGCGACGTCGATCTCGTTGTCGAAGTGGCCGATGTTGCACAGGATCGACTCGTTCTTCATCGCCTCGACGTGGTCGTGGGTGACGACGTTGACGTTGCCGGTCGCGGTCACGACGATGTCGACCTGGTCGGCGACGTCGTCCATGCGCACGACGCGGAACCCCTCCATCGCCGCCTGCAGGGCGTTGATCGGGTCGATCTCGGTGACCCAGACGGTCGCGCCCATGCCGCGGAACGCCTGCGCGCAGCCCTTGCCGACGTCCCCGTAGCCGAGCACGACGCAGACCTTGCCGGCGACCATGACGTCGGTCGCCCGCTTGATGCCGTCGAGGAGCGACTCGCGACAACCGTAGAGGTTGTCGAACTTGCTCTTGGTGACCGAGTCGTTGACGTTGATCGCCGGCACCTTGAGCGTGCCCTTCTTCGCCATCTCGACGAGACGGTGCACGCCGGTCGTGGTCTCCTCGGACAGCCCCTTGACCCCTTCCATCAGCTCGGGATAGTCCTCGTGCATCATGACGGTGAGGTCTCCGCCGTCGTCGAGGATCAGGTTCGGGGTCCAGCCGTTCGGCCCCTTGATCGTCTGGTGGATGCACCACTCGGCCTCCTCCTCGGTCTCGCCCTTCCAGGCGAACACCGGCACCCCGGCCGCCGCCATCGCCGCGGCCGCATGATCCTGGGTCGAGAAGATGTTGCACGAGGACCAGCGCACCTCGGCGCCGAGCTCGATCAGAGTCTCGATCAGCACCGCGGTCTGGATGGTCATGTGCAGGCAGCCGGCGATGCGCGCGCCGGCGAGCGGCGCCTTGCCCGCGTACTCCTCGCGGAGCGCCATCAGGCCGGGCATCTCGTGCTCGGCCATGCGGATCTCCATGCGGCCGTAGTCGGCCTGCGAGATGTCGGCGACCTTGTAGTCGCCGTTCGTGACGTTCTCTGCCGTTGCGCTCATGATTGTCTGCTCTCTCGGTGTTCGGTCGTTCGGATGTAGAGGCGGCGTCGATCCGGCGTCGATCGAGCCCCGCCCGCGTGAGTCGGTCCGCTGAGGTCGGGTCGGCGCGCCGGCCGGCCCCGTCCGATCTCGTCGTTCGAGGTCGCCGCGTCGCGCCGCCCGGGTGTCGCCCGGCCTCAGCCGAGGCCCGCCGCCTGACGGAGCGCGTCGGCGCGATCGGTGCGCTCCCAGGTGAAGTCGTCGTGCTCGCGGCCGAAGTGGCCGTAGGCGGCGGTCTGGCGATAGATCGGGCGGATCAGGTCGAGCATCGTGACGATGCCGTACGGACGCAGGTCGAACACGTCCCGGACGATTTTCTCGATGCGCCGGTCGTCGACGGTGCCGGTGCCGAAGGTCTCGATGCTGATCGAGGTCGGCTCGGCCACGCCGATCGCGTAGGACACCTGGATCTCGCAGCGCGCCGCGAGCCCCGCCGCGACGACGTTCTTCGCCACGTAGCGACCCGCGTAGGCGGCCGAGCGATCCACCTTCGAGGGATCCTTGCCGGAGAACGCGCCACCGCCGTGGCGGGCCATGCCGCCGTAGGTGTCGACGATGATCTTGCGGCCCGTCAGGCCGCAGTCGCCGACCGGTCCGCCGATGACGAAGTTGCCGGTCGGGTTGATGTGGATCTTGTCGCTCGGGCACTCGGCCAGCCAGCTGGCCGGCAGGACCGGCTTCAGGATGTTCTCCATGACGCCCTCACGGAGGTCGGAGAGCGAGATGTCGGGGTCGTGCTGCGTCGAGAGCACGACCGCGTCGAGCCCGACCGGCTTGCCGTCGCGGTAGCGGAGCGTCACCTGGCTCTTGGCATCGGGACGCAGCCACGGCAGGGAGCCTGTGCGGCGCATGCGCGCCTGCTGCTCGACGAGGCGGTGGGCGTAGGTGACCGGAGCGGGCATCAGCACGTCCGTCTCGTCGGTGGCGTAGCCGAACATGAGTCCCTGGTCACCCGCACCCTGGTCTTCCGGGGCGGAGCGATCGACGCCCTGGGCGATGTCCGGCGACTGCTTGCCGATGCCGTTCAGCACCGCGCAGGTGCGCCCGTCGAAACCGACGTCCGAGCTGGTGTAGCCGATGTCGGTGACCGTCTCGCGCACGAGATCCTCGAGATCGACGTAGGCGCTGGTCGTGATCTCGCCGGCGACGACCACCAGGCCGGTCTTGATCAGCGTCTCGCAGGCGACGCGCGCCGAGCTGTCCTTGGCGAGGATCGCGTCGAGCACCGCGTCGGAGATCTGGTCGGCCATCTTGTCGGGATGCCCTTCGGAGACCGATTCCGAGGTGAAGATGTAGTCCGCTGCCATGCCGTCGTCGCCGTGTGAGTCGAGCAGGCCATTGTACAGATAAACAAATAAGTATTTCCTTATATCGAGTGACACGGTGACCGGATCACCGATCGCTATACTTCCGCTCCTCCCTTCTCGCCCGAGCCGTCGACCGATGCAGAGCCTCTCCGCCCACCCGATCATCGAACGCTGGCCACCGGCACGTCCCGAACACCTTCAGCTCTACTCCTTCCCGACGCCCAACGGCGTCAAGGTCTCGATCGCCCTCGAGGAGCTCGGACTGCCCTACGAGGCCCACCTCGTCACGCTCAAGGACGAGGACGTGAAGTCCGACGCCTTCCTGTCGCTGAACCCGAACGGCAAGATCCCCGCGATCATCGACCCGGACGGCCCGGACGGCCGCATGGTGGCGCTGTTCGAGTCCGGCGCGATCCTGATCTACCTGGCCGAGAAGGCGGGCGCCCTGATCCCGACCGATCCGGTCGCCCGCTACGAGACCATCCAGTGGGTGATGTTCCAGATGGGCGGCATCGGCCCGATGTTCGGCCAGTACGGCTTCTTCGCGCGCTTCGCCGGCAAGGAGGTCGAGAGCCCGATCCCGCGCGAGCGCTACCGCAGCGAGTCGGTGCGCCTGCTCGGCGTGCTCGAGAAACGGCTCGAGGGACGCGATTTCCTGATGGGTGACGAGTACACGATCGCCGACATCGCGAGCTTCCCCTGGGTGCGCGGCGCCAAGGTGTTCTACGAGGCCGGCGAGGCGTTCGAGATGGACACGCGACCGAACGTCATGGCGTGGCTCGAGCGCTGCGTGGCGCGTCCGGCCTCGGCCCGCGGTCTCGAGATCCCGGCGCGCGGCTGAACGGCCGCCGGGGCGTGCGGCTCGCGAGCGTGACGGCCGCCGCCCTCCTCCTCGCCGTGGCGACGGCGTTCGCCGGCTGCCGCGGCGAACGCCCGCCGAGCGTCGTGTCGGAGGCGCCCGCCGCGCTCGGCGACGATGTCGTCTCGCGCACGGCCCCGCGCGCCGGACGGCTGGGCATCCGGGCTCGCGTGACCTACGCCGATGTCGAGGCACTCGCCGCCACCGCGCTGCCCGAGCGGCGTCACGAACGCGGCGAGCGACGCCTGTGCAAGCGTGTCGTCGGCGTGAAGCTCTGCGGCGACGCGCATTGGGACATCGTGCTCCGCCGTACCGGTGCACTCACGATCGCGGCGGCCGGGGCGGCCGGAACCACCGGATCGGACGCCCTCGCGCTGACGCTGCCGCTTCGCGTCGACGGCACCGTCGGGCTGGACGGGCGTGTCGCCGCGGCACTCGGCCTCGGCTCGCTGAAGTTGCGCGGCGCGGCGCGGGCCACGGCCCGGATCGCGCTCGATCTGGACGAACGCTGGTGCCCGCGTCTCGACGTGACGCTCGAGCATGTCTGGACCGCCCGTCCCGAGCTGGGCTGGAGCGTCGGCGTGGACATCGACCTCGCCTCGCGCCTCGACCGGTTGATCGCCGCCGAGTTCGAACGTCTGCCGGAACGGCTGACGGAGGCCATCGACTGCGAACGCTTTCGCGAGCGGCTCGGCACGTACTGGCGGGCCTACCGCGTACCGTTGTCGCTGCCGGGCGACGACGACGCGCGGCTCGACATCGAACCCGTGGGCTTCGGCTTCTCCGGCATCCGGGCGGAACCGGACGCGCTCGGCGTCGGGTTCGTGCTCGAGGCGACGAGCGTCGTGCACGACGAGCCGGTCCCGCTCGTCGAGCCGCCGCCGCTGCCGCCGCTCGAGCGCGTTCCGTACACGGCCGGGCGGACGAGCTTCGAGCTGCTCGTGCGCGCCGGCTACGAGAGACTCGATGCGCTCGCCGCTCCCGCCCTGCTCGGACGGACGTTCCGCTCGGAAACGGCGGCCGGCGCCGTGGCCGTCGTCGTCGAATCGGTGGCGTTCTCCGGAAACACGGAGGGCATCACCGTCGCGCTCGACTTCACGGCCGATCTGCCGGCCACGCGCCGGGCGACGCGCGGCGTGCTGTACCTGACCGCCCGCCCCGTCGTCGACCCGGTGGCCGAACGGATCTCGCTCGAGGACGTGCGGCTCTCGCGCGTGCTCGACAATCGGCTCTGGAACCTCGTCGGCAGCGTGTTCGCGAACCGGATCGTGGGCATCGTCGAGCGCCGGGCGGTGCTCGAGCTCGGACCCCGGGCGCGCGAGCTGGAGACCCTGATCGCGGCACGACTGGCCGACCCCGGGCGTACCGGCGGTCTCGCGATAGAGGCGCGCGAGGTCACCGTGCGCCTGCTCTCGCTCGAGTCCGAACGTCGCGGGCTGGCCGCCGTCGCCCGGGTGGACGCCGAGCTGGATATCGACGTGCCGCTCGCCGTGCTGGAGCGTCCGTTCGAGACGCCGCCCGAGGATCAGTAGACCCGCTCGAGTTCCGATCGCATGAACGGCACCTCGTCCTCGAACTCGGCGCCGGCCGTCTCCGGCACACGGGCCGCGGCCGAGGCCTGCGCACGCGACGGCCGCTCGCCTTCCGCGTCGCTGCCGCCACCGCCGTCGCGCCCGCCGAGCAGCTGCATGTTGCTCGCGATGATCTGCGTGGAGTAGCGATCCTGACCGGTCTGCTTGTCCTGGTACTTCTCGGTCCGGATGGAGCCCTCGATGTAGACCTGCGAGCCCTTCCGGAGGTATTCGGCGGCGACCTCGCCGAGACGGTTGAACAGCGTCACCCGATGCCACTCGGTGCGCTCCTGCTTCTGCCCGCTGGCCTTGTCGGTCCACTGCTCGCTGGTGGCGACGCTGATGCTCGTGACGGCGCCGCCGCTCGGCATGTAGCGGGCGTCGGGGTCGGCCCCGAGATTGCCCACCAGGATGACCTTGTTCACGCCTCGTGCCATGTCCTTCACTCCTTCTCTCGTGATGTGCCAGCCGCGCCGTTCCATGGCGCGAAGAGTCCACGCACGTCGGCCGATCCCCCGGACCTCGCCGACGCGTGCGTGCCGTCGAGTCTAGACCGGCTGGCCGGTGTACGCCGCCGCGGCATCGACCGCCGTGTGACGGCATGCCTCGATCCCCGCCGAAAGCTGGCCTTGCGTACAGTATTATCGCATGAATTCCCCCGCGTTCACACCCGACATGTCCTGCTCCGGGCCCATGCCGATCCGCACGGATCGGCCGTCGGACCCGGGGTCGGCGGACTGGTCGCCGGACCCGCGGGAGTCCGTCAGGGTGACGTGACGCTTGCCCGTCTCCTCGTGCACGCGGGTGCCGCGTCCGACGATCGGCCCGGACTCCGTCATCGATCCGCGACCTCGTCCGCCGCCGATACCTCGGAAACCGCGGCGGAGGGACGCCGCCCGAAACTCGACACAGGTCTCGAAACGCTTCGGATCGGGCCGTCCGGACGCCCCACGATACGGCGCGAGAACAGCCCTCCGCCCCGCTTCGGTGCATCCCGGACGGGCAGGCGCACGAGAACGGCAGGCGATCCGCTTTAGCGGATAGACTCGGGCCATCCCCATCTCGTCGACACGGAGATCGATTCATGTTCCTGCGCTCCCTCATCACCGCCGGCACGCTCGGTATCGCCGGCATCGCGAACGCCACCACCGATCTTCCCTTCGCCCTCGACTGGAAGTTCGAGGGCCCCTCGGCGCCGTTCTTCATGGCGATCGACGAAGGCTTCTTCGAGGAGGCCGATCTGAACGTCGAGATCAGCGCGGGCTCGGGCTCGCTCGATGCCATTCCCAAGGTCGCCACCGGTGCCTTCCCGGTCGGTTTCGCCGACATCAACTCGCTCGTGCGCTTTCTCGACCAGAACCCGGGGGCGCCGGTCACCGCCGTCATGATGGTGTACGACAAGCCACCGTTCGCGATCGTGGGGCGCAGGAGCCTCGGCGTGAGCGCGCCCGGCGACCTCGAAGGCAAGGTGCTCGGCGCACCGCCGCCGGACGGTGCCTGGGCACAGTTCCCGATCTTCGCCGCCGAGACGGGCATCGACGTCGACGCGATCACGGTGGAACCGGTCGGTTTCCCGACGCGCGAACCGATGCTCGCCGAGGGCGACGTCGCCGCGGTCACCGGTTTCTCCTTCTCCTCGTTCCTCAACCTGGTGCGCCTGGGCGTGCCGGAGGAGGACATCGCGACCATCCTGATGGCCGATCACGGCGTGGATCTCTACGGCAACGCGATCATCGTCAACACCGACTTCGCGGAAGCCAATCCCGAGGTGATCGAGGGCTTCCTGGCGGCGGTGGGCAAGGGCTGGGCGGCAGCCATAGCGGATCCGGCCGGCGCGACCGAAAGCCTGCTGCAGCGCAACCCTGCGGCGGACGCGGAGCTCGAGCAGCGTCGCCTGCAACTCGCCATCGACGCCAACGTCGTCACCGACTACACCCTCGAGAACGGCATGGGCACCGTCGACCCGGCACGGCTGGCCAATTCGGTCGAGCAGATCAAGCTCACGTACGACTTCTCGAACGAGCCGGATCCGGCCTTGTATTTCGATGACGCGTACCTGCCGGACGGCGGCATCGCCCTGCGGTAGCCCCTCGTGTCGGGCGCGCGCACGGATGCCCTGATCGACATTCGCGACGTCCAGCACGCCTACCGGACGGCCGACGGGCCGCTGCCGGTGCTGGCGGGGCTCGATCTCTGGGTGAGGGAAGGCGGGTTCACGGCGGTGGTCGGCCCGTCCGGCTGCGGGAAATCCACCCTCACCCGACTGGTGGCGGGCCTGATGAAGCCCGATGCCGGCGAGGTCCGGCTGCACGGCGAGCCGGTGCGCTCGCCGCGCGCGACCGTCGGCATGGCCTTCCAGAACCCCGTCCTGCTCGAATGGCGCACCATCCTGCAGAACGTGCTGCTGCCGCTCGAGATCGTGCCCACGAGACTCTCCACCGCGCAGCGCGACGCGCGCGCCCGGTCCCTGCTCTCGCTCGTCGGTCTCGAGGGCTTCGAGCACAAGCGCCCCTCGGAGCTGTCCGGCGGCATGCGCCAGCGAGCGTCGCTGTGCCGGGCGCTCGTGCACCAGCCGGAGGTGCTGATACTGGACGAGCCGTTCGGTGCGCTCGACGCGTTCACGCGCGAGGATCTGTGGCAGCTCATGCACGAGCTGAAGGCGCGGGAACCGTTCACCGCCGTGCTGATCACCCACGACCTGCGGGAGTCGCTGTTCCTGGCCGATCAGGTCGTGGTGCTGTCCGGCCGGCCGGCGCGCACCCAGTACGTGCTCGACGTCCCGTCGGACGGACCGCGCGAGCTCGACGAGCTGTACACCCCGGAATCGGCCGCCATGCTCGCCACGCTGCGCGATCAGATCCGCATCGCCCGGCAGGGGGAGGGCACGGGCGGGGGTGACCGTGAGCGGGTCGTGACCGGCACGGACACCGCGTCGTCCACCACGTCGTCAGACTCGTGAACGCCCGCCAGGTACTCGTGCCCGTCGCGGCGGTCCTGGTCTTCCTCGGCCTGTGGGAGCTGCTGGTGTGGGCCAACGGCTGGCCGAACTACAAGATGGCCTCGCCGTCGGACCTGCCGCCGGCGTTCGAGAAGCACTGGCAACTGTTCCTGACGATGGGCTGGCAGACGCTGTGGCGCACGGTCGTCGGGCTGCTGCTGGCCGTCGTGGTGGGGGTGGCGCTCGGCATGGTCATGGGCTTCTCGCGCACGCTGCGCGATGCCCTCTACCCGCTGCTGGTCGGGTTCAACGCGGTGCCCAAGGCGACGGTCGTGCCGATCGTCGCCTTGCTGTTCGTGGGCGAGCACGACTTCAACACCATCCTGATCGCGTTCATGATCTCGTTCTTCCCGATCGCGGTGTCCGTGTCGATCGGCCTGTCGACGCTCGAGCCCGAGTACCGCGACATCCTCCGCTCGCTCGGTGCCTCGAAGTTCACCATCTTCCGCAAGATCGCCCTGCCGAAGACGTTGCCGGAGTTCTTCGGCGCGCTGAAGGTCGCGGTGACGCTCGCCTTCATCGGCACCAACCTGATGGAGATCGTGTCGCCGCACGGGCGCGGCCTGGGCGCGCTGTTCGACTCGGGCAGGACGAACGCGGACTACCCGTTGATGTTCGCGGTGCTCATCGCCCTCGCCTTCCTCGGTATCGTCCTGTACTACGTCGTCGTGGCGCTGGAGCGGGTGTTCGCCGGGTGGGCGGAACGCGCCGAGGTGCCCTGAAGCGCTCGCACGGGCGCGCTCGCACGGGCGCGTTCGCGAATCGCCTCTCGAGAAGCCCTGCCCCGTCCGCCTCAGCCGACGAACGTCCCCTTGTCGACCTTCACGTAGGCCACGCCCTCGTCGATCGCGAGCACCACTTCGCGCACCCCCGGCAACGTCTCGAGCTCGGCCACGACCGCCTCGCCCCGGGTGCGCTCCTCGGCCGACAGCGTGCGCCGGTGCGTGATGACCCTGCCCGGCGGCACGAACCCGCCGAGTACCGCGAGCCACGCCGCGCAGAGCGCTCCGAGCGCGATGTAGAGGCCGACGGGCCCGGTGGCGCCGTAGAGCCAGCCGGCGCCCGCCCCGCCGACGAAGGCGCCGAGGAACTGGCTGCTCGAGTAGATGCCCATGGCGCTGCCCTTGGCCGCCGCCGGGGCGAGCCGCGAGACGAGCGACGGCAAGAGCGCCTCGAGCGCGTTCAGGAATCCGAAGAACAGCGTCACGGCCACGAACAGCCAGACCGGGCCCGACGGCAGGAGACCGGCGGCGCTCGCCCCGAGCATCACCTGGGCGATCAGCAACCCCGCCACCGAGAACAGCATCGCCCCGCGCATGGCGCGCTTCTCCGCCAGCACGATCAGCGGGATCATGATGGCGATCGACAGGACCACGGCCCCGAGGTAGACCGTCCACTGCGAGCCGCTCGGAATGCCCGCGTCACGGAGCGCGAGCGGTACGGCGAAGAACGTCGCGGTGATCAGCAGGTGCAGCAGGAACACGCTCGCGTCGAGCCGGAGCAGCATGGTGTGCGACAGGAGCCGCCTCATCGTCGCGACGTTGGCGCCGGTATCGGCGTTGTGCAGCGCGCGCGGCGGGTCAGGCACGACGCCGTGCAGCAGCGCGATGCCGAGCACGGCGCAGGCCGCCGTCAGCCAGAACAGCACGTCGATCGAGTACCAGCCGATCAGCAGCGGACCGAGGATCAGCGCCAGGATGAACGAGAGCCCGATGCTCGCCCCGAGCGACGCCATCACCTTGGTGCGCTGCTCGTCGCGGGTCAGGTCCGCCGCGAGCGCCATCATCGCCGCCGCGATCGCCCCCGCGCCCTGCAGGGCGCGCCCGAGGATCACCATCCAGATCGAATCGGCCGTCGCCGCGACCACGCTGCCGAGCGCGAGCAGCAGAAGGCCTGCGGTGATGACGCGCTTTCTTCCGATGCGATCGCTCAGCATGCCGAACGGGATCTGCAGCGCCGCCTGCAGGAGCCCGTAGATGCCGATCGCGAGCCCGACGAGAAACGGCGTCGATCCCGTGTAGTCGTCGGCGAACAGGCTGAACACGGGCAGGATGATGAACAGCCCGAGCATGCGCACGACGTAGATCAGCGACAGCGACCAGGCGGCTCGGCGTTCACTCGGGGAAAGGGAACTGGAGGTCGGCTCCGCGACGTTCAAAGGGTGGACAACATGAGACGGGCGTCCTCGGCACGAAAGCGGATATGCTCGCACGATCGGACGCGTTCGATGCAAGCGCACCCGGAGGTGTGTCGGCGAGCATCGGACGCGCTCGTCGCGCGTCTTGACGGCGATACTTGCGGCATCCGTTCGAACCTCCGACCTTCCGACCATGAAAAGCGTACGCCGACAGCAGAAAGACATAGACAAGACCCGTGGCCGGCTCTACCGCTGGGCCGAGGGCTCGGCGGACGGTGCGGACGGCATCACGCGAACCGTCGAGGTGCTCGTGACGGGTGTGGCACGGCGGGCGGGTCGTTCGGCCCCGGAGGTGCGAGCGGCCCTCTCGCACCCGCCCTTCGCGATGGCCACGCGCATCTTCGCGATGCTCCTCTGGCTGACGGGCGAGGACGACGCGGACCGGACGAGGTCACCGCTCGCCCGCTACGTCGCAGAGCGCGGCCGGCGCGACAGCACCGTCGGCAGGCGCTGGCTGCGGCAGCTCGCCGAGTCCCGTTTCGAGCTGCGCGACGTCGTCGACATGACGCCGGACACCTCGTTGCGACTGGGCGCGCCACGGGAAGGGGGCGCGCCCGTCACGGTGCACGAGCCACGCTTCGCGAACGATCACGTGCTCGGGCTCGTCGTCTACGCCCGCCTGCTGCCGATGCCGGCGGGCGCCGTGCTGGCCGACGGTCTGCTGATGCTCGATCGTCATGTCGTCACGGCACTGCCCTCCGGCGTGCGAGCCGCCGACGTATTCGCCATCTGGGCCGCCGACGCGCTCGTCGCCGAGGGTCACCTGCCCGGCCGACCGAGTGAAGCCTCGCGGGAGCCGCCGCCAGACCCGCGAGCCGCTCCCGGCACGACCGGCGGGCCATCGCCCGGTCGATCCGACGGACAGGCGCGGCAACCATCGCCGCGCAACTGGAGATGGCCGGTCGGCGCGGCGAGCTCGCCGATTTCCGGATCGCGGACATTGCCGTCACGCGGAAGGCGGTGCTCGCGACACGCGACACATGCCGCTTCGAAGGGAGCGATATCCGACTCGTCGATCCGTGGCGAGACACCTGAGGGAACGGAAGTCAGGTCGTCCCTTCAGGCGCCGTCGTGCGGCGCGAGGCCGCGGTTGCGGAGCATCGCATCCGGGTTCGGCATGGCGCCCCGGAAGGCGAGGTAACTGTCCCGCTCGGGACGAGAGCCGCCGCGGGCGTAGATCTCGTCCCGCAGTCGCCGTGCCGTCCGCGGGTCGAAGGCGGAACCCGCCTCGTCGAACGCGACGAACGCGTCCGCGTCGAGCACTTCCGACCAGAGGTAGCTGTAGTAACCGGACGAGTAGCCGTCGCCGGTGAAGACATGGGCGAAGTGCGGCGAGCGATGGCGCATCGTCACGCCCTCTGGCATGCCGAACCGTTCGAGTTCGGCGTGCTCGAACGCATCGACGTCGCCGATCCGCTCCGGGTCCGTGGTGTGGTAGACGATGTCCATCAGCGCCGACGCGGTGAACTCCACCGCGTCGAAACCCGCCTCATGCGTCCGCGTGGCCAGCAGGGACTCGAGCACCTCGGGTGACAGCGGTTCGCCGGTCACGACGTGACGGGCGTGCTCGGACAGCACGTCGGGCACGGTCAGCCAGTGCTCGTAGAGCTGGCTGGGCAGCTCCACGAAATCGCGAGCCACCGCGGTGCCGGCGACGCTCGGGTAGACGACGTCGGACAGCATGCCGTGCAGGGCGTGTCCGAACTCGTGGAACAGGGTTCGCGCGTCGTCGAACGAGAGCAGTGCGGGCTCCCCCTCGTTCGGCCGGGCGAAGTTCATGACGTTCACGACGAAGGGCCTCTGCCCGGCGGTGTCGCCGGACGGCAGTCCGTGCTGGACGCGCAGCGCCCCCATCCAGGCGCCGGATCGTTTCGACGGGCGGGCGAAGTAGTCGCCGAGGAAGAGGGCGCGGTGCGTACCGTCCTCGGCGCGAACCTCCCACACCCTGACGTCCGGGTGATACGCCGGCCAGTCGCGCCGCTCGAAGCGGAGGCCGAACAGTCGGCTCGCGACATCGAAGGCCGCACCGATCATCGCCTCCAGGGAGAAGTGCGGCGCGAGCGCCGCCGGGTCGAGGGCGAAGCGCTTCCGGCGGACCTTCGCCGCGTAGAAGGCCCAGTCCCACGGCGCGATGGCGTGCTCGGCGCCGTCGTCGGCCGCGCACCGTTCGAGCGCCGCGCGCTCCTCCTCGGCGGCGGGCACGGCGTGCGCCCAGACCCGCTCGAGCAGCGCGAGCACGGCGTCGGGCGTGCCCGCCATCTGATCCTCGAGCTTGAACGCCGCGAAGGAGGGGTAGCCGAGCAGCGCGGCCCGTCGCGCGCGGAGCGCGAGAATCTCGGGAATGATCGTCCGGTTGTCGGTCGTGCCGCCGCGCGCGCCGCGCGAGGTCCAGCCCGCGAACGCCCGCTCCCGCAGCGAGCGGTCGGGGCAGAAGCTCAGGAACGGCGTCATCAGCGAGCGGGAAGTGGTGACGAGGTGCCCGTCGAGGCCCCGCTCCCGCGCCGCGCCGCGCATCGCCGAGCGCAGGGACTCCGGCAGCGCGTCCAGCACGGCCTCGCCCTCGACCGGCAGGGTCCAGTCGCGCTCGTCCGCGAGGAGGTTCTGTCCGAACACGGCGCCGAGTTCGGACAACCTGGCGAGCAGGTCGGCGAGCTCGGCCCGATCCGCGTCGTCGAGCGTCGCGCCACCGCGCACGAAGTTCGTCCGGATCCGCTCGAGGACGCGGGTCCGCTCGATCGACAGCTCGAGATCGTCGCGTCGGGACCAGAGATCGTCCACACGGGCGAACAGGGCCGAATCGGCGGCCGTGCGCGACGCGTGACGAGACAGGCGCGGCGCGATCGCCTTCTCCAGCGCCTGCAGCACCGGGTCGGCGTTCGCACCGAGCAGGTTCCGGAACAGGGACGACACCCGCCCGAGCTTCCTGCCGGCGAGCTCCAGGGCGGTGATCGTGTTGTCGAAGGTCGGCTCGTCCGGATCGGCCGAGATCGCGTCGATCTCCGCCCGCGCCGTCTCGAGCGCGATGTCGAACGCCGGCTCGAAATCGTCGGACGCGATGCGCTCGAAGCGCGGTAGCCCGCCCGGTCCGTCCCAGTCGAACATGGCCCCGTCGATACCCGTCATGCCGTCGGCTCCGCCGTCCTCGATCGACGCGAGTGTATCGCCCGGCGGCTGCACGGCCGTGCGGCGCGACGGCGGCGCGGCCATCTCGTCCGGTGGCGAGGTGGCCGGATCGCCCGGCGACGACGTCAGCATGGTGTCCGGTCCGGGCGCGGTGAGCGTGAGCGGACGATCGCCGTCCGCGTGCGGACGTGTTCCGCGAACGCCGTGGTGCCGGCGAAGCCCCCGGCTCGCACGGAGAGCCGGAGCTCGTCGGCATCGGGCGCCGCGAGGGACGGCGCAGCGCATTCCGGCGCCCGCCACGAGTCGGCAACTCCCCGGCGCTCGGCGACCGCCCGCGGCCGCACCCGCCGAAATCCGGTCGGCCGGGCGTTCCGGCGGGCTATCATGCCCGCCGACCCCCCGGGCACCCGAGCCGTGGACACCATCCGCATACGCGGCGCGCGCACGCACAACCTCAAGGGCGTCGATGCCGACATCCCGCGCGACCGCCTCGTCGTCATCACCGGACTCTCGGGCAGCGGCAAGTCGTCGCTCGCCTTCGACACGCTGTTCGCCGAAGGTCAGCGCCGCTACGTCGAGTCGCTGTCCGCCTACGCGCGGCAGTTCCTGTCGGTCATGGACAAGCCCGACGTCGACCTGATCGACGGGCTGTCCCCCGGCATCGCGATCGAGCAGAAGTCGACGTCGCACAACCCGCGCTCGACCGTCGGCACGATCACCGAGGTGCACGACTACCTGCGTCTCCTGTACGCCCGCGTCGGCACGCCGACCTGCCCGCGCCACGGCGAACCGCTCGAGGCGCAGACGATCAGTCAGATGGTCGACCGGGTCATGAGCGAACCGGAGGGACGCGGCCTCGCCCTGCTCGCCCCGCTGGTGCGCGGCAGGAAGGGCGACCACGGACCGGTGTTCGAGCGCCTGCGGGCCGACGGCTACCTGCGTGCGCGGATCGACGGGCGCGTGGTCGAGCTCGACGACGACATCAGGCTCGACAAGCGCCGCAAGCACGACATCGACGTGGTCGTCGACCGGCTCAAGGTGCGCGCCGGCATCGAGCTCCGGCTCGCCGAGTCGTTCGAGACGGCCACGGCGCTCGGCGAGGGCACGGCGCTGGTCGCGGCGCTCGATCGTGGCGGTGCGAACGGCGGTGACGGACAGGACGCGGGCACCGCCGACGACATCGTCCTCTCGACGCGCTTCGCCTGCCGCGTCTGCGGCTGGTCGGTCGCCGAGCTCACGCCGCGCGCCTTCTCGTTCAACAGCCCCGAGGGCGCCTGCCCCGATTGCGACGGGCTCGGCGTCACCCAGTTCGTCGATCCCGACCTCGTCGTTCTCGATCCGTCGGTCGGCCTCGCCGATGGAGCCATCCGGGGCTGGGATCGGAGAAATCCCTGGTATTTCGGCATGCTTTCCTCGCTCGCCGATCACTACGGATTCGAGGTCGGCACGGTGTTCGAGGAGCTGCCGGAGCGCATCCGCGCGATCGTGCTGCAAGGCAGCGGCGACGAGGAGATCACCTTCGCCTACGAGCGCGCCGACAAGCGGGGTCGGCGCGAGACGACACACCCGTTCGAGGGCATCCTGCCGAACCTGGAGCGGCGCTACCGCGACACCGAGTCGGACAACGTGCGCGAGGAGATCGCGCAGCTGATGTCGAGCCGCCCGTGCCCGACCTGCCACGGCGCCCGGCTGAACGAGGCCGCGCGCCACGTCGTCGTCGACGGCCAGACGCTGCCGACGATCACCGCGCTCGCGCTCGGCGAGGCGAAGACGGCGATCGAGTCGCTCGCGCCCGCCGGCAACCGTGCCGAGATCGCCGCCCCGATCGTCGTCGAGATCGTCCGCCGCCTCGGCTTCCTGGTCGACGTCGGCCTCGACTACCTCTCGCTCGCGCGCGGCGCGGGCACGCTCTCCGGCGGCGAGGCCCAGCGCATCCGGCTCGCCAGCCAGATCGGCGCCGGCCTGCAGGGCGTCATGTACGTGCTCGACGAACCGTCGATCGGGCTTCATCAGAGAGACAACGAGCGCCTCCTCGGCACATTGATCAGGCTTCGGGACCTGGGCAACACCGTCATCGTCGTCGAACACGACGAGGACGCGATCCGGGCGGCCGATCACGTGCTCGACATCGGGCCGGGCGCGGGCGTGCACGGCGGACGGATCGTCGCCTCGGGCACCCCCGCCGACATCATCGCCGATCCCGACTCGCTGACCGGGCAGTATCTCGCCGGCACCCGTCACGTGCCGACGATGCCGCGCAGGCGTGCCGGCAAGGCGGTCATCGAGGTCAGGGGGGCCATCGGCAACAACCTCCGCGGCGTGGATGCGGTGTTCCCGCACGGCCTCCTGACCGTCGTCACCGGCGTGTCGGGCTCGGGCAAGTCCACCCTCGTCAACGACACGCTGCTGGCGCACGCGGCCAACGCGGTCAATCGCGCGCGCCGCAAGGTCGCGCCGGCGACGTCCGTCGGCGGACTCGGCGCGATCGACAAGGTCGTCGCGATCGACCAGAGCCCGATCGGGCGCACGCCACGCAGCAACCCGGCCACCTACGCGGGCCTGTTCGCGACGATCCGCGAGCTGTTCGCCGGCACCCGCGAGGCGCGCTCGCGCGGCTACCAGCCCGGACGCTTCAGCTTCAACGTCAAGGGCGGGCGCTGCGAGGCCTGTCAGGGTGACGGGCTGATCCGGGTCGAGATGCACTTCCTGGCCGACGTCTACGTCCCCTGCGACGTCTGCAAGGGCAGGCGCTACGATCGCGAGACGCTGGACATCCGCTACAAGGGCGAGAACATCCACGACGTGCTGTCCATGACGGTCGAGCGCGCCTTCGACTTCTTCGCCGCCGTGCCGGTCCTGCACCGCAAGCTCGAGACGCTGATGCTGGTCGGGCTCGGGTACGTGACCCTCGGGCAGAGCGCGACGACGTTGTCGGGCGGAGAGGCGCAACGCGTCAAGCTCGCCCGCGAGCTCTCGAAGCGCGACACGGGCAACACGCTCTACGTGCTCGACGAACCGACGACGGGCCTGCATTTCGAGGACGTCGGTGCGCTGCTGGGCGTGCTCGCGCGCCTGCGCGACGCGGGCAACACGATCGTCGTCATAGAGCACAACCTCGACGTCATCCGGAGCGCCGACTGGATCGTCGACCTGGGCCCGGAGGGCGGTTCGGGCGGAGGCCGGGTCGTCGCGAGCGGCACGCCGGAGGAAATCACGCGTGTGCCGGAGTCGCATACCGGCCGCTACCTGGCGCGCCCGCCCGGCTGACGCGCCGGCAAACGCGCGCTCGGAATCCGGCGGCGAGGCCGTCGCCGTTCAGCGCCGCGAGCGGCGTTCCCGGATCAGTCCGCAGCCCACCGCCAGCTGCGACAGGGCGACGACCGGCACCGCGCCGAGACGTCGCACCCAGGTCCGGTCGCGTCTCGCCGGGTAGTGCGCGAGCAGGCGTGCGTAGAACGCCGGTTCGCGCGGCAGTCCGAACGCGTGCCGCCGGTTCTCGGTGGCCTCCGCGTGAAAGAGCGCCGCGCCCCGGCCGTAGTTGTGCTGCTGGCGCCAGAAGCTTCCCGGCCCGTGCGCGTGAAAGTGCTCCACGCGAGCGTCCGGCACCCGCGAGAGCGCGCCGATCCGTGTCTGCCAGCTGCGGCAGAACGCCCGATCCTCCCCCGCCGCGAGCGGAAAGCTCGTGTCGAACCCGCCCATCCGGGTGAACGCCTCGCGCGCGCAGGCGATGTTGTTCGACGCGACGAAGCCGAGCGGCCTGCCCGCACGTCTCTCGTCCGCGTCGAAGAAGCCGAGCAGGCTCTCGGCGACGTCGGAGAAGAGGTTGTCCGGCAGGCCGTTGAGCGTCGTTCCGCCGAGCAGGTCGAGGGGACGTTCGGCGTGTGCCTTCAGCAGCGCCTCGAGCCAGCCGGGCTCCGCCACGCAGTCGTCGTCGATGAAGGCGAGCATCGCTCCGCCGGCGACCGACGCACCCGCGTTGCGAGCGGTGGCCGGTCCCTGCTGCCGCTGGCGGAGCAGCCGCGCGTTCCCCGGCAGGGCGGTCCCGTCGGGCCGCGCGTCCGCCGGGCTGCCGTCGTCGACGATCACGATCTCGACCCGCTCGGGAGGTACGCTCTGCCCCGCGAGCGACTCGAGCAACCGCGCGAGCCGCGCCGGTCGTGCGTGGGTGGGCACGACGATGCTCGCGACGGGGGGCTCGGAGGCGCTCCGCACATCACTCATGGGCAATGTTCCGATCCCGTGACGGCGCACACGGTGCACTCGCGTCGTACCCGCGGTTGCACTCGCGGTTGCACTCGCGGTTGCACTCGCGCGATTCTGCGATAACGCGACGCGCCCGGATCAGCACGCTAGAGTCTCGCCAAGGCCGAACCGACAGTATCCATGTCCACCTCCGACGACGTGACCGATCCCGTGCCGTTCGTGTCGCCCGCGCGCGCGCGGGCCATCTTCCTCGTCTTCGCCGCGCTGTTCTGCGCGAGCGGGCTCGTGTACTCGCTCACGCTCGGCGAGACGCTTCGCTACCCCGACGAGCGCGACTATATCGCCCTCGCTCGCCACCTTGCCGCGTTCGACGGCTACACGTTCGACGGGCAGACGCCGACAGCGCACCGTCCGCCGGGCTATCCCGTCCTGCTCGCCCCGGTCGTCGCGCTGATCGACTCGGTCCACGCCGTGCGGGTGGCGAACTTCGCGATGCTCGCGCTCGCGGCCTACCTGCTCGCCGGTCTCGTCCACGAACGCCGGGCCCGCGTCGGACGCTGGAACCGCGCGTCCCTGGTGCTCGCGCTGACCTTCGCCTACCCCGTGCTGTACTACACATCGGGCACCCTCTTCGCGCAGATCTCCATCGCGCTGGCGCTGACGCTGGCGATCGTGCTGCTGCAACGGCGCGGGAACTCCGCGGCGCTCGCCGCCCTGATCGGTGCACTGATCGCGTTCACGGCCCAGATCTCGCCCACCACGCTCGTGCTGCTGCCGGTCGCCCTTCTCTTCGCCATCGCGAGCCGTCGGTGGAGCGGCTCGCGGGTGCTCGTCATGGGGCTCGCCGCCGCGCTGGTGTTCGGTGGCTGGTTCACCCGCAACGTGATCGTCATGGACGAGCCGATCCTGTTCTCGAAGAACCTCGCCGAGAACCTCGACAACGCGGTGCTGGTGCTCGATCCGCTCGAGCCGGGCGAGGAACGCCCGCCGGCCGCCGCGATCGACTACGCGCTCGAGCGACTCGAGCAGACCATCGGCTCGCCGCTGGCCTACCTCGAGAGGTTCGGGGACTTCTTCGCCTCGAGCAACGAGATGAACGTCGCCGAGGAACGTTCTCGCACCCGGGACCTGATCATGTTCGTGACGTATTACGGCCTGCTCGTCGCGGTGCTCGTGCGGCTCGCGCTCGCGCGTCGTCTGCCGCCATCTCCGGCCGAATGGCTGGTCATCGCGCTGTACATCGGCACGGCGCTGTTCCATGCGCTGCTGATACCGCGCATCCGTTACCGTCTGCCACTCGATTTCCTGTTGCTGCTGCCCGTGGCGAATCTCGTGCTGTTCGCGTTCTCGAGCTGGCGCGAGCGCCATCGCTCCACCGCTCACGTCAGGAGCGGTGCGGGCGCGGCGCCCCGCCGAACGGCGCGGCGAGTCGGACGCCGACGAACACCGCGCTCGAGTAGACGAAATAGCACAGGTGCATGAACGCCGCGGCGATCGCGAACCGGAGGCCACGGTGACGCGCGAAGAAGCCGAGCAGGTCGCGCTGCAGGAAGACGAACACCGCTGCCGCCGGGCATGCCACGATCAGCGCCGGAGACGGGGCGAACGGCAGCAGGAGGGTACCGAGCGCGACGAGCAGCGCGAGCGCGGCGGACACCCGCTCGCGCAGGCCGAGGTTCAGGTTGTCGGGGACACCCTGCCCGCGCTCGTGCAAGAGCCGACTCCACGGTAGCGCCCGCTTGAAGATGTCCGTCCGCAACCATCCGAGCACGCTCCAGGCCTTCAGGTGCGTGCACAGGATCTCCGGACACAGGCGCACGCGATACCCGGCGTCGGTGAGACGGAGACCGAGATCCACGTCCTCGATCGTCGCGTCGTCGAAGCGCTCGTCGAACCCGTCGAGCGCCTCGAAGGGCGCGCGCCTGACCACGCCGCAGCCCGACCAGAACGTGCAGGCATCGATCGATCCGCGCTGATGCATGCGGTGGTGGAGGAGATTCTTGTACTGGCTGACCCATCCCGGTGCGGGCGGTTCGTCGTCGTAGCTGCCGAACGCCGCGGCCATGTCCGGGCAGGCGTCGAGCAACGTGCGGAACCGCTCGATCGCGTCGGCGTGAACGACGACGTCGGCATCGACGAACAGGAACGCGTCCGCACCGTCCGCCGAGGCCATCCGGGCACCCGCGTTCCGTGCCCGGGCGGGACCGTGCGGTCCGTCGGCGAGTCTCTCGTACTTCGATCCGTGCTCCCGCGCCGCGTCGAGCGCCGCCCCGTCGCGGGACGCGTCGTCCACGACCAGGATCGCCTCGACGGGTTGGCCGGCGGCGACGAGCGCGGCCAGGCAACGGCCGACATCGTCGCCGCCGTCGTGCACCGGTACCACGACGACCATGTCGGAGCCGCCCGTCCCGGATCGGGGCGAGGCGGCAGGGGTAGTGCTCACGCCTCGGTTCGCACCACTCGATCGGCGGCCACTCGACCGTGCTCGAAGGACGATTCGGGACTCCGCCCGTCCGTCGCCCGGCCAGAGGCCGCGTCCGGGAGCGCCGCGACGGCGTCGACCAGCGTGTCGAGCGGCGCGGCTTCCTCGACCGAAGCTCCGGCGGGAGAGCCCGCGGAGGCGCCCGCACCGGGCTCGTCGGCGATCGGCTTCGCGACGAATTCCTCGTGGTACGAGCGTTCGACGTTGACGTTCCAGACGTCGTGATCCTCGCCCATCAGGTTCCGGGCCGCGAGCATCGCCGTCAGCATCGAGTGGTCCTGGTTGTTGTAGCGGTGCATGCCGTTGCGTCCCACCGAGTACAGGTTGTCGAAGGACTCGACGTAGCGCTGGATCGTGTCGACCGCCTCGCGGTAGTTCTCGTCGTAGACCGGATAGGCCTTGGGCTGCCGGATCACGGTACCGTCGACCACGTTCTCCGCCTTCACCAGGCCGAGCTTCTCCAGCTCGCGCTTGCCCTGCTCGATCAGCTCCTCCTCGGACGACTCCCACAGGCCGTCACCGACGTGGCAGAAATACTCGAGGCCGATGCTGCTGCGGTTCTCGTTCGGCACCATTTCCCGGCTCCAGCTCCGGAAGTTCTGGATACGCCCGACCTGGACCTCGGGACTGTGGATGTAGATCCAGTTGTCCGGGAACGGATCCGGCTCGTCGACGATCAGGACGACGATCAGGAAGTCCCGGTACTTCAGCTTGTCCGCCGCGACGAGCACGTCGGCGGGAGCGGGCGGGTCCATCGCGCGGGCGAGCCGGGCGAGCGGCATCGTGTTGATCACCGAGCGCACGTCGCGACGCGTCGATGCTCCGCCGGCTTCGGCCATCGTGACCGCCTCGACCTGCCCGGCTCCGTCGTGATGCACGATGTCCACTCGCGTGTTCATGTCGACACGTCCACCGTGGTTCCTGACGTTCGCGCGTACCTTCTCCCACATCATGCCGGGTCCGAGCCGCGGGTACTGGAACTCCTCGATCAGGCTCGTCGTGTCGTTGCCCCCGAACAGTGCGGTGCGCACGGCCTTGACCAGCGAGAGGTTCTGGATCCGCTGCGCCGCCCAGTCCGCCTGGATGCTGCTGCAGGGGATGCCCCAGACCTTCTCGGTGTAGGTCTTGAAGAAGCGCTCGAACAGGCGCTTGCCGAAGCGATTGGTCACCCACTGGTCGAACGTGTCCTCGCGCGGCGTCGGTCGCAGCCGCGAACCGATGTAGCTCAACCCGATCCGCATGCTCTCGATCGGTCCGAGATTCTTCAGCGTGTTGGGAATCTTCAGCGGGTAGTCGTAGTACTTGCCGTCGTAGTAGATGCGCGAGAGGCGTGGCACGGTGATGAAATCGTCTTCCATCAGACGCTTCCACAGCGCCTCGACCTCGGCGACCTTCGTGAAGAAGCGGTGACCGCCGATATCGAAACGGTAACCCTCGTATTGCTCGGTCCGGGCGATTCCGCCGACCAGATCACTCGCCTCGACCACATGGGTCGGCTCACCGGCCTCGGCGAGCATCAGCGCCGCAGTGAGCCCGGCGGGGCCGCCGCCGATGACGAAGTGTGTATCGGAGCCGTCGCTCGCTTCCTGTCGCTCGTTGGTCATCGTCTGTGCGTCGATCCTGGGTTGTATGTTGCGGGCATGGGCTGACCGAAACCTGCACGAGGATCGTCGTCGTGAAAGGGTTCGCAGAAGGAGGGGGGCGCGGTTTCCACGCAGCACGGACACCGTATCAAACTCGCGCGACGTGTCCCCGCGGCTCCGGCCGAGCTTTGAAAAGACTAGTCGCCCGATCGCCGCGCGGCAGGCGAAATCACCCTCTCGTTACAATTCGGAGATTGAAGTCCTGCACACCAGGGTCTTCCGACGGCGGAAACGAGCGGCGACCGACATGATAGTTCGTCGTATAGTTAGTCGTCGAGAGGCCGTTTCGCCCGGACCGAGAAACTCGCGACCGGATGACGGCGATTCTAGTGGCTCTTCCTGACACGGACCTTCAAAGCGCTTTAACCGACGGGACGATCCCGGCTCTAATTCGTGAACGTGTGCGTCGTTCTCCTCGAGCGACACGGCGAGTCCCGCCCGGGCGGTTCCGCCGACAGGCTCCGCCCGCCCGCTCAACGCCACATGCCACGCGTGTCGATGACGATCTTCTCCGACAGGCTCTCCGGCGAGAGCTCGCGAAACTCGCGGTGATCGACCAGGCCGACGACGATGTCGGCCACCGCCAGCGCCTCGCGCGTGTCGGCGAGCCGGATCCCGTCGCGCCCGGCCAGCGTGCGTGGCAGAGCGCCCACGTTCGGCTCGACCACCACCAGGCGTCCCGCGCCGCTGTCCGCCAGCGCCTCGACGATGCCGAGCGCGGGGCTCTCGCGAAGGTCGTCGATGTCCGCCTTGAACGCGAGCCCGAAACAGGCGATGCACGGCGACTTGAACCGTTCGGCCCGCTCGATCACACGGGCGACGACATGCCCGGGCTTGCCGTCGTTGACCTCGCGCGCGGCCCGGATCAGTCGCGCCGCATCGGGAGCGGAATCGACGATGAACCACGGATCGACCGCGATGCAGTGGCCGCCCACTCCGGGACCGGGCTTGAGGATGTCGACGCGCGGGTGGCGGTTCGCCAGCTCGATCAACTCCCAGACGTTCACGTCCAGCGTCTCGCAGACGAGCGACATCTCGTTGGCGAAGGCGATGTTCACGTCGCGGTAGGCGTTCTCCGTCAGCTTGCAGAGCTCGGCCGTGCGCGCCCCCGTCAGCAGGCATTCGCCCTTGACGAACGTGCGGTAGAGCGCTTCGGCACGCGTCGCGCACGCGCGTGTCACCCCGCCGATGACCCGATCGTTGTTGACCAGTTCCTGCAGCACGTGGCCCGGCAGCACGCGCTCGGGGCAGTGCGCGATCCTGACGTCCGACGCCTCCCCGGCCACGTGCGGGAACGACAGGTCCGGGCGCGCCCCGGCCAGCCAGGCCGACAGCTTCTCGGTCGTCCCGACCGGGCTGGTGGACTCGAGCACGACGAGATTGCCGCGCTCGAGCACCGGAGCGATCGCCCGCGCGGCCGTCTCGATGTAGGAAAGATCCGGCCGATGTCCGCCCGTGAACGGCGTGGGCACGGCGACGAGAAAGGCGTCCGCCGGCTCCGGCACGAGCGTGGCCCGCAGGTTGCCGGTCGTCACGACGCTCCGCACGACGATGTCCAGGTCCGGCTCGACGATGTGCACACGCCCGGCATTGATGGTCTCGACGGCGCGTTCGTCGACATCGACGCCGACGACCTCGAGGCCGCGCGAGGCGAGCAGCGCCGCGGTCGGCAACCCGATGTAGCCGAGCCCGATCATGCCGATGCGGGAGAAACTCACGGGCGGCCTCCCGCGGCGGTGCGTCCGGAGTCGACGGCGGCGCGACGTGCCGGGCGGAGCCGTCCGGGCGCCGGTGGCGGCGCGCCACCGTGAGACGATGTTCTGGAACGGGAGACCATCGAGGCAGGCGCTCGGTGAAGGATGAACTTCGAGTATCCGCGCTCCGCGCGCCGGCGTCACCGACGAGCGGCGAAGCGTGTGCATTCGACAGATGCAGAACCGCGGCGCTCCCGTCGCGTCACTATCCCTGTCAGACTGCTTTGACCCCGACCCTGCCGACGACCTGCCGAACCGATCTCGGCCGACTGCCGGTGCGCGACGCACCTGCTCGTCCCGTCTTGTCCCAAGGCTCCCCCGATGCTGACCACTTCCCGAGCCACCACCGGTGGTCGCCGATCCATCGCGATCGAGGATGTCCTCAGGAGCGACACGCGGTTGCTCGATCTGGTCGCCACGGTGCGCGCCATGTGGGAGGAGATGCCGGACGGGCGCCCTCACGTGGCGTCGATCCTTCTCTTCACGCTGGTCGAGGTCGGGCTGCAGCTAGCCCTGGCACTGCTCGGCAAGCGCCTGCTCGACGGGGTGCTCGCCGGTCGAGCGCTCGACACACCGCTGGTCGTCGGTGCGCTGGCGCTGCTCGTGCTGATCGTGCTCGTCTCGTGGCGTCGCCAGGTGCGCCAGGAAGTGACCGCGCTGCTCTGGCGCGAGCGCGCCGTCGCCCGCCTCTCCCGCAACATCGCCGACGGTGCGCTCGAGGATCTGTCCGCGGTGCCGATGGCCGGCCTGCGCGAGATCATCATGACCGACGCCCCGTTCATCACCCGCTTCGCCATCGACACGCTGTCGCAGGGGCTCGTGCTGGCGCTGTGGATCCTGGCGGGACTGGGCTTTCTCGCGCTGTACGGACCGCCTCTGCTGCTGGTGCTCGTGCTGCTCCTGGGGCTCTGCGGGGCGATCATGATCGGTGGCTCCGCACGTCACCTCGGACTGACCGCCGAGCGTTTCCGGCGAACGGCGACGCTGAGCCAGTCGGCCCGTGACGTGGTCGAGGTCGAGCGGGTGCTGCTGACACGACAGTTCGGGCTCGGTGACCGGTTCGTGCGCGGGTTCGCGAGCGCGCACACGGCCTTTCGGGCGATCGCCTTTCGTCAGGGGAAGCTCTCGGCGGCGATACGCTCGGGCATGTCGGTACTCAACGCGGTCGGTTTCCTCGGGCTGGTGCTGGTCGGTGCATCGCTGATCGGCGACACGAGGCTCGAACCGGGCGTGCTGCTCGCCGCCCTCTTCATCGTCGGTCAGATGTTGACGGCGGTCATCCAGATGGGAGATCTGGCCGGACGTGCCGCCGAGGCCGCGACCGCCGGTCGGCGCCTGTCGGTCTACTGGGACGCGGAGCCCGCCTCGGACCTGTCGCCGCTCGCACCCGACGAGGCGACTCCCGAGCGAGTCCGCGCGCTCGAGGCGCACGCGCTCGGGTTCGGTTACGACACCGCCCGGACCGTCTTCGAGCACGTCGATCTCAGGATCGAGCGCGGCGCCCTGGCCGCGTTGACGGCGGAGACCGGCGCGGGCAAGAGCACGTTCGCGCGCACGCTGTGCGGACTGCTGGAGCCGCGCTCGGGGTCCGTGGCGGTCGAGCTCGACGGCGAAGCGTCGTCCTCCCCGCGCACGTCGCCCACGACGCCGGTCCGTGCGCTGCCGCCGGGGTCGGTACTGTATCTCGGTGCGCAACCGATCCTGCTGCCCGGCTCGCTCCGCGACAACCTGATGCTTCCCGCATCGCTCGACGGCATCGCGCTCGACTCGCTCGACGGCGCGGCCGAGCTCGCGGCGGTTCGCGATGCGCTCGCCCGCGACGGCGTGCCGATCGACTGGGACCGCGACGTCATCGACGCGGGCGGCACCGGCCTGTCCTCGGGGCAATCCCAGCTCCTGCAACTGGCCAGGGCGTTGGCCAGGGACCCCGCCATCGTGGTCTTCGACGAGGCGACCAGCTCGCTGGACATGGAGACCGAACACGAGGTGCAATCCCGACTTCTCGGCTGGTGCGCGCGCCGCGTCTGCCTTGTCATATCGCACCGTACCTGCCCATGGCTCGACGCCGCCGAGCACCGTCTCAGGTGGTGATCCGCCGTTCCGACGCGCCCCGCAACCCGATCGAGCACCGATGAACGTACTGCATGTCCTCAACTACGGCTGGCCCTACATCGACGGCTACACGACGCGGTCGATCGGCCTGACGACGGCCCAGCGGCGGCACCTCGACGGCGTCGACGTCAACGTCGCGACCTCCCCCTTCGCCCCGCTCGCGCAGAGCGTGGACGAGCGCTTCCGCACCGAGGCGTGGAACCCGGAGCAACAGATCCGCGCGGTTCGCCGTCGCGGCGACGAAGCGCTCGAGATCCCGTCGTGGGAGCGTGCGGCGATCGGGTTCGCACCGGTGAGCGCCCGGCGCTTCGAGGTCGAGCTCGAGAGCGTGATCCGGCGTACCGCCACGGATGTCGTCCACGTCCACCACCCGCACTACGTGGCCGACGTGGCGCTGCGCGTCGCCGCGCGTCTCGGCCTGCCGGCGGTCTACGAGCTGCGCTGCTTCAACGGCAACTACGATCTCGGCACCGGCTCTCCGTACCGGACGCTGCGCGGACGCTGGCAGAACGCCCTCGAGTTCGCGCTCGCGCGCGACGCGAGCGCGGTGGTCACGATCAGCGACGGCCTGGCCGATCGACTCCGTCGCGAGGGCGTCTCCGACGAGGATCTGTTCGTCGTCAGGAACAGCGTCGACACCACGCGCTTCACCCCGGAAGGCGCCCCCGAACCGTGGGCCGACCGCCTCGCCGCGCACCGCGCGAACGGGGGCGACGGCACGCCGTTGTCGCTGCACATCGGCTACGCGACGACGTTCGAGCGCATGGAAAACCTCGACACGGCGGTCGAGGCGGCGGAGATCGCGCACGCCACGCTGCTCGAACGCGGCATCGAGCTGACGACCACGCTCGCCGGTGGCGGACGCGACTGGCCGCGCATCGCCGAGCAGGTCGAGGCGCGCGGGGCGACGACGCGCATCCGGCTGCCCGGCCACGTCTCCTACGCCGACATGCCCGACTTCTACCGCGCGCTCGATCTCTTCCTCGTGCCGCGCGGCGCGCACGTCGTCGCGATGGACACGACGCCGCTGAAACCGCTGGAGGCGCTGGCGTCGGGACTGCCGCTGCTCGTCACGGACCTGCCCGCGATGCGCGAGCTGCTCGCCGCGCGCGAGGACGTGCGCTTCTGCACCACCGATGCCGCCGCGATGGCGGACGCCATCGTCGACTTCGCCACGACGCCCTGGCGCGGTACCGGCGAGATCAGCGAGCGCGCGTGGCCGGCCGAGGTCGGTCGCTACCACGCGGTCTACGAGCGCGCCAGGGCGAACGGCCCGCCGCGCTCGAGCGGCCGTCGGCGGGTCGCGGCCGCGGTGCGCGGTGGCGAGCGGAGCGCACGGGAGGGTATCGGCGGAGTCGCCGGTCGCACGGCCCGCACGCTCGGTGTCGGCTCGGGCGGCGCGAAGGCCGGAACGCGCCGGCACGCCGTCGTCTGCGGCTTTCCGCGCACCGGCTCGACGCTCCTCCAGCTCATGATCGAGTGCTGCGTGCCGAACGTGCGCACGTTCGAGGGCGAGGTCGAGGCGCTCGACGTCGCCGACGCCGTGACGCCCTCGGGGCGACTGCTGAGCAAGTATCCGGACGATCTCCTCGCGGTCGGGCGCGTCGCCGAAGGTATCGCGGCGAACGGCGGCCGGGCCGGGTTCGTGCTGATGGTGCGCGATCCGCGCGACGTCATGACCAGTCGCCATGCCGCCTACACCAGCGACCGTGACTACTACGTCGCGCCCGAGCGTTTCGTCACCCTGTGGGAGGCGTTCCGAGCGGCGCGCGAGCGTGACGACGCGACGGTACTTCGCTACGAGGACCTGGTGAACGACCCGGCATCGGCCGAGCGGCTGTTCGCCGAGCGGTTCGGCTGGACGGGCGATCTGCCGTTCGCCCGCTTTCACGAACGCGCGACGACGCGCGAGCGCGACTCGATGACGGACGGTGCGCTCGGCGGACTGCGTCCGCTCGAGAGCGCGGGTGTGGCGCGCTGGCGGGACCCGTCGCACCGTCGGCGACTGATCTCGCTGATCGGCGAGATGCCGGAGCTCGCGGCGGCCTGCATCGATCTCGGCTACGAGACGGATGACGCGTGGACGGCGGCGTACGCCGCCGGTGACGCCGACATCGAGACCGTCGGGGCCGCCGCGCATGGCTGATTCGCTCTTTCGTCGACGGCCGCTGCCGGCGGGGCTCGAGGTCTTCGACGTGCACGTCAACGCGTTGCCGACCGGGATGTCGCCACCGCCCGGGTTGTACCGCACGGTGACGATCGACGAGGTGCTCGACGAGCGGGCGGACGCCGACGGTGCCGTCGGCACGCGACCGGACGCCACCACGGCTCCCCGCTTTCGCGGCGGCTGCATGACTCCGCCTGCCGGGATCGATCTGCTGGACGCGAGTCACCGACTGAGGACACGACTCGCGAGCGGCGAGACTCCCGGCTGGCGGGCGCTGCTGCGCATCGATCGAGGCGCGGGATTCCGCCCGATGAGTGGCCCGCTCTCCACGCCGCGGTCGTTCGCCACGCGCTTTCGTGCACGTGAGGGCGACGTCGGTCGCGCGCTTCTCGAGACGCCGTCGATGCTCGACGACTTCGCCGGCGTCAAGCTGATGCCGCACGCGAGCGGCCTGCCGGGGGACGACGTGCTGGACGTGCTGGCCCGCAGCGGTCGGCCGCTACTCGTGCACGCGGGCATGCTGTGCCCGCCGCGCTGGATCGAACGTCACCTCCTGGCGAAGTTCGAGGGAACAGTGATCCTCGCCCACCTCGGCAGCTGGCCCTGCTCCGCCGACGACCTGGCGTACGCCGTGGAACTCGCCGCACGAGACGCGCGCGTGCATCTCGAGACCAGCGGGGCGAACATCGGCAACTTCGTCCGCCACGCCGCTGAGCACGTACCGGAGAAGCTCCTGTTCGGCAGCAACCGCCCCATGTGCCCGCCACCCGTGCAGTTCGCCCACGTGGCCGCCGCCGTGCACGACGACGACACCCTGCGGGCGATCGCCGGCGGCAACGCGCGGCGCCTGTTTCCGCACGCGTCCCGACCGCCGGATCCGGTGCCTCCCGCGCCGACCCCTCCCGCCTCGACACCGGCACCTCCGGCATGAACGACGCCTTCTTCGACATCCACGTCCACATCGGCCGAAGCGACACGGGCGAGCTCTACTACGGTCTGCTCGAGGGCGCGGAATGCCTGACGTTGATGGACGACGCCGACATCTCGCACGCGATCGCCTTCCCGCCGCTCCGAACGGACGGCTATCGCGACGCCAACCTCGCGCTGGTCGACTGGTGTGACACGACCGGCGGCCGGGTGCGCGCGTTCGCCCGCCTCGGCGGCGACCGCCTGCCCATCTCCGAGCCGCAACTGTGGCTCGCGCGACGGGCCGCGCGAGCGGCGGCCGGACGTCTCGTCGGACGCGGTCGTGCGCCCGATCTCGACCTCGACGACCTCGCCCGCTTCGCCGGCGTCAAGCTGCTGCCGCACCTCGACGGCGTGCCGGACGCGGTCACCTTCGACGCGATCAACGCCTCCGGCCTGCCTGTCCTGACCCATGCCGGACGCTACGCGACACCGAACTTCATCGCCCGCGCCATCCTGCCGAACGTCCATGGCAGGCTCGTGCTCGCCCACCTCGGTGCCTTCCCCGACCGCGAGCGCGAGCTCCGCGATGCGGTCGCCCTCGCCGAGCGCGAGCCGCGCGTCGTGCTCGACACCAGCGGAATCTGGATCGCCGACTTCCTCGACTACGCGATCCGGCGCGTGCCCGAGCAGATCGTCTTCGGCTCGGACTGTCCGCTGACGACGCCCGCGGCCGCGCGCGCCATGCTCGAGTCGGTCGTCACCGACAAGGGCCTCCGCCGTCGCATCGGCTTCGAGCTCGCGGCGGAAATGCTCGGCACGCCCTGACGGCCCCCGCCATGACGACGCCGACCGCCGGAACGCGTCGCCCCGCACGGATCGAGACGGCGACAGGCGGTTCCCCCCCCCCACCCCGTGACCTGCCGAACGACGACGCGACACATGCTCTCACTGCTGACCGACTCCCTGCCGCGGCCACTCGCGACGGAACTGACCCGCCGCAGCCTCTGGGGTGCCGTGCCGCGACCGCGGCGACCGGCTCCGGAGGGGCCGCCCCTGCTCGCGCTGAGTTTCGACAACGACTACCAGGCGGACACGGACGCGACGCCCGACCTGCTCGACCTGGTCGGCGAGTTCGACGCACGGATGACGATCTTCGCGATCGGTCGCCTCGTCGAGGCGAGCCCCGAGCCCTACCGCGAGGCCGTCCGCCGGGGGCACGAGCTCGGCAACCACACCTGGTCTCACCCGGACAACCCGGTCCTGAACCCGGACCGGGAGTTCTGGCACCTGGATCTCGACGAGATGCGCGACGAGATCGGCCGCTGCCAGCACGCGGTGGAGGCGGCGACGGGCGTGCGTCCGACATCGTTCCGCTCGCCGCACTTCAAGGACGCCTTCCGGATGATGGAGGCACTCGCCGACTTTCCGGAGATCACGTGTGTCAGCACGGCGCTGGCGAGCAAGTGTCCGGTGCCGACGCCCTACGCGCCCGCGAACGAGGCCGTCGCCGCGGACCTCAGCCTGCACTTCCCCGCTCGCGAACCGGCGGCCGGCACGCCGCTGATGGTGCCCCTGACCCCCTGCCCCGGGATGCGCTGGTCACCGTTCTGCAGCTACAGCGCGATTCGCCGGCCGTCGGATCCGTCCAGGGGTGCCGGCATGCTCGACGTCGCCGAATGGGAGCGCCGCTGGAGTGTCATGCTCGCACGCGCCGCCCGCCGTCGCTTCGCGTCCGTCTACTTCGACGCGATCGACGTCATGCGCGACGAGGAGACCCGATCGGCCTTCGAACGCATGCTCGATCACGCCGTGCGCGGTGGCTGGTGCGTCACGAGCATCGCCGAGGTCGAACGTGTCTGGCGTCCGCTCTCGCGCGCATGAAGGGCGCCCCCTCCACGGTTGTGCCACGCTCGCCTCCGCGCGTGCTGCACGTGGTGGAGAGCTGGCGCCCGGTGCCCTCCGGATACGCCGCTCGCTCGTGGTGGATCGTCACCGGGCAGGCGCGCGCGGCGGTGAGCGAGCCGGCCGTGCTGGTCACGAGCCGGCAATCCGTCTACCGCGCCGGCGCCGCGGAACAGGCGCCCGGAGTGACCGTCGACGGCGTCGCGCCCTCGTCCGTCGAACGACTGCTTCGCCACACCCTGCCCTCCCCGCTCGCCCGCCCGTTCCACGTCGACGCGAACGCGCTCGAACGCGCCATCGTCACCGCGGCACGCCGCCACGATGCGGAGCTCGTGCACGTCCACTGGTCGAGCGCGATCGGTGCGGCCGCGGCACGCGCCGCCGCACGTCTGGATGTTCCGCTGGTCGCGGAGGTGCGCTTCGATCTCGCGGGCGCGATGGGCGCGCAGACCCTGCGCGGGCACGCGGCGCCTCTCGAGCGTCTCGTGCGACGTCGCTTCGAGCGGCATCTGCAGCGGGCCGCCGGCGTGGTCGCCGCGAGCGAGGCGCTGGCCGGTCTGCTTCGCACGAGCTTCCCGGCCATCGCGTCCCGCCTGCACGTCGTGCCGAACGGGATCGACGCGAGCTTCCTGTCCCGCTGCGACGAGGCGCGCACGCACGAGGTGGCGCGTGACCGTGTCACGCTGGGCACGACCAGCAAGATGCTGCGCTACGAGAACCTCGACGCGCTGATCGAGCTCTGCTCGACGCGCCCGGCACTCGATCTCCTGTTCATCGGCGACGGACCCGAACGCACCCGCCTCGAGCGTCGCGCGGCACCCCTGAACGCCGAACGAGCCGGCCGCGTCCACTTCACCGGCCGGCTGGCGGCACGGGAGATCCCGGCTCGACTCGCCGACATCGATCTCTTCGTCGTGCCGCGGAGCGACCTGGTGATCACGCGCTTCGCGAGCCCGATAAAGGTCGTCGAGGCGATGGCCGCGGCCCGCGCGATCGTCGCGACCGCGGTCGGTGACACGACGAGGCTGCTCGAGGACGGGCGCGGCGTGCTGGTTCCCCCCGGAAACCTGCGCGCGCTGGGCGCGGCGATCGACGCTCTCGCGGCCGACCGACCGCGACGCGAGGCACTCGGTCGGAGCGCGCGTGCGCGCGTCGCCGGAGACTACGACGGCGACACGCTGCTCGCGCACTACGCCGATGTCTACGCCGCGGCGTCCGGTCGCGCGTTTGCCGAGCGCCGTTCCTGAGAGGGCGGTTCCACCGAGGCCTGCATCCGCCACCGGAGGTCCGACCTTGCCGCGGGACGCCCGCCGCGTCCACCGCGAGTGCTCCGGTACCGTTACCCTGACGACTCGTCGACGATCGCGCGGCACCCGCCGTGACGACGTGCGGCGAATTCCGAGGAGACGGACGATGTCCGCAAGCAGCGTTTCGACCACCATCACCGTGTTCGGCGGGGCAGCACGACGAAGTGCCCTCGTCGTGGCGCTCGCGCTGGCGGGCGCCTGCGCCGCCCCGGGCTCCACCCCGGAAGCCGAACAGACACCGGTGGAGATCGCGCGTGCCGAGAGCGCCGTGAAGCTCGCGCTGATCGAGGCGGCGGACGTGGACGCCGCGTCCGTCAGCGTGACGGCGAGCGACGATACCGTGACCCTCGGCGGCTTCGTCGCGAGCGAATCCGAGCGCGAGGCGGCACTGCGCGAGGCGCGCGCCGTCGCCGGGCAGCGGAACGTGGTCGACGAGATCGAAGTGCGCGACTGATCTTGCCCGGGCGCCGGATCCGACCGCGGCGAACGGGCTGGCATACTCCTCGCTCCCGACTCGATCCGCAGGCGCCAGGGCATGACCACATCCTCGAACGACCGGACCGTGCCGGACGAGATCGACGGCTGGAAGCCGCTCCTGCACGCTCTCGGCGCGAGCGCCGAGGATGCCCTCGATCGCGTGCGCCAGCGCTTCGAGCGGCGCTTTCGACCGGACCGGAGACTGCACGTCGTCGCCTTTCGCGGCTTCGGCAACCGTCGCGCCGGATCGCTGTCCGGTCGCGTGCTCGCCTACCGGGAACCGCCGGACCCTGATCCGGGGTCGCTCTGGCACAACCTCCAGCAGAGCTACCGTCGCTTCGAGACGGACGAGGTACCCGGTGTGCTCGTGCGCGCGACCGTCGACGGCGCCGCGCCGGTGGAGGTCAGGAGCGACGACGAAGGCTACTTCAGCGTGGACATCGAGGTGCCGCCGGACGTCGAGGGCACGCGGCTGCCGGTCACGCTCGCGCTGCCGGAACACGAGGACGCGGTCGTCGACGGCAGCGCCGAGATCACGCTGCCCGGGGCCGACGCGCGCTTCGGGGTCATCAGCGACATCGACGACACCGTGCTCGTGACCGAGGCGACGTCGATCCTGAAGATGATGCGGCTGACGCTCCTGGAGTCGAGCGAGACGCGCGTCGCCTTTCCCGGCGTCGCGGCCTTCTACGCGGCGCTGCACGCCGACGTGAACCCGTTCTTCTACGTCTCGAGCAGCCCGTGGAACCTGCACGAGTTCCTGGACGACTTCATGGCGGTGAAGGGCATCGTGTCGGGCCCGATGCTGCTTCGCGACTTCGGGCTCGATCGGACCAAGCTGATCGCGGGCCCCCACCTCGAGCACAAGCTCGGAGCGATCCGCTCGGTGCTCGACCGTCATCCGACGCTGTCGTTCGTGCTGATCGGCGACAGCGGCCAGCACGATCCCGAAGTCTATGCCGACGTCGTCGATGCGTACCCCGGACGCGTGCTCGCCGTCTACATCCGCGACGTGAGCGGCGACGCTCGCGACCGTGCGGTCGGCGAGATCGCCGCGCGACTGGATGCCGCGGGCGTGGATCTCCTGCTCGTGCCCGACACGCTCGCGGCCGCCCGGCACGCGGCCACCCGTGGCTGGATCGCCGAGGACGCGCTCGAGCGGATCCGCACCGATGTCGGGGACGAGCTCGCCCCTCACCTCCCGCTCGACCGGCAGAGCGCCTGAGCGACGTGCCGATCGATCGACGCGGCGCGTTCCGCGCCCGCTGCCTCGCGATCGCGCGCGCGCGCGCCGACGGGAGCGAATCCGAGGTCGCCGCGCTGTTTCACCCCGGCACCGACGAGCCCGGGGACATGACCGCCCCGGCGCCCGCCGCCGAATCGGCACCCATGCTCCTCGTCCCCGGCCTGCTCGGCGACGGTGTCAGCGGGCTCGTCGCGCCGTTCGGCCACGCGCGCGAGGCGCTGGTCGCCGTCGGACGCGACATCCAGGTCGCGTGGGTCGGCGGGCGCTCGGGCTGCACGCGCAACGCCGCACGTCTTCGTACCGTCGTGCTCGAGCGGGCGGCGGCACACGGTGCGGCGATCGACCTGGTCGGTTACTCGAAGGGCTGCACCGACGCGCTGCACATGCTCGGCGACTGGCCGGACACGCGTTCCGCGCTCCGCTCCCTGACGAGTCTCGGCGGCGTCGTGCGCGGCACGCCGCTCGCCCGGCGGACGCCGCCGCTCGCGGCGCGAGTGCTCGGCTGGTTGCCGTTGCCGGACATCGGCCTGGGTTTCGGACGGGGGGATGGCCAGGCCGTCGCCGATCTGATGCCCGAGCGACGCGCACGCTGGCTCGACGAGCACCCCCTGCCGGACGGCATCCGCTACGCCTCGATCGTCGCCGCCGCGTCGCCGAAGCGCGTGTCGCGCGTGCTGAAGCCGTCGTGGCGGACGCTCTCGCGTACCGATCCGGACAACGACAGTCAGGTGATCGCCTGCGACGCGATGCTGCCGCAGGGCGAGCTGCTCGCCACGCTCGACGCCGACCACTGGGCGCTGGCGCTGCCGATCGCCGAGCGCAGCCCGTTGCTCGCCCGGCTCGCCGTGAACCGCAACGACTTCCCGCGCGCCGTCCTGCTCGAGGCACTGATGGATCACTTGGCGTCGCCGATACCGCAAGCCGGTCCGACCGGGACCGCGCGGGACCGCGCGGTCATGTAAATACGCCTCGATCCGACGGTCCGCGGCCGCGGACCCGCATCATCGTCACAGGTCGCGGCGTGTCGCCCGGCACCGATCAGCGGAGCGCGAGTCCATGAGCGAGAACTTTCCCGACGGCACCCTCGTCGTCGTCGTCGACGGCACCCAGGGGCAGACCTACCGGAACCGATCGGGCGACGGTTCGCTGAAGCTCGAGAGCACCGGGCAGCTCGGTCCGAAGGAACTCGCCGACGACGGCCCGGCCGGCAGCCGCCCGAAGGACTCCTCCCCGCAGGAGACCGACGAGGCGACGTTCGCCAAGCAACTCGCCGAGTACCTCTATCGGCAGGCCCAACGGGGCGACTACGACAAGCTGGTCCTCGTCGCCGACCCCCAGACCCTCGGCCAGATCCGCCCGAGCCTGCACAAGGAGGTGACGACGCGATTGTTCAAGGAGGTCGGCAAGACGTTGACCAACTCGCCGATCGCCGACATCGAGCGCTCGGTCGCGAACGCCTGAGGCCCGCGCGCTCCACCCCGCGTCGAGCGATCGTCGGTCGGCCGCACCGACGGGACGCGTCGCCCCGGCCGTCGATCGTCCGCCCGTCGGGCGCGCGCCCGTCAGTCGCTCTCCGGGCCGCTCGCCCGCGCGAGCAGCGTGCGCACCGCCTCGCGCGGATCGACGCCCTCGTGCACGATGCGGTACACCTGCTCGACGATCGGCATCTCCACGCCGAGCCGTCGTGCCTGCTCGTGCACGGCCCGCGCCGCCTTGACGCCCTCGACGACCTGTCCGATCTCGGCCGCGGCGGCGTCCGGGGCGAGCCCTCGCGCGAGCGCGAGGCCCATGCGACGATTTCTCGACTGATCGTCCGTGCAGGTCAGCACCAGGTCTCCCATCGCGGCCAGACCGGCGAATGTCGCCGTGTCCGCCCCGAGCGCGACACCGAAGCGCGTCATCTCGCGAAGGCCGCGGGTGATCAGCGCCACCCGGGCGTTGGCGCCGTAGCCGAGCCCGTCGGACAGGCCGGCGGCGATCGCCAGCGCGTTCTTGACCGCGCCTCCGACCTCCACGCCGATCATGTCCCCGCCCGTGTAGACCCGGAACGCGGCGCTCGACAGGCGGACCGAGAGTTCGCGGGCGAACCCGGTATCGCTCGCCGCCACCGTCATCGCCGTCGGCAGACCCTCGCCGACCTCGGTGGCGAACGTCGGTCCCGAGAGCACGGCGAGCCGCACGACCTCGGGCAGCGTGGCGCGCGCGACACGGTGCGGAAGCTCCCCGCTCGCGAGCTCCAGCCCCTTGGTCGCCCAGGCGAGTCCGAACCCCGGCCCGACGGTCTCGGCGTGCGTCGCCAGCGACGCGAGCGTCGCGCGAAACGCGTGGCTCGGCACGACCACGAGCACGGTGCTCGCCGCCGCCAGCGCGCGTTCCAGGTCCGGCTCCGCGACGAGCGTGCCGGGGAACGGCGCGGAGGGCAGGTAGCGGGCGTTGACGCGCGTCTCGCGCATCGTCTCGAGCGCCGCCGCGTCGCGCCCCCACAGACGTACCTCGTTGCCGACCCGCGCGAGCTGCACGGCCAGCGCGGTTCCCCACGAGCCCGCCCCGAGTACCGCGACGGGATCGCGCCGCGGCTCGCCCGCCGATCCCTCGCCCGTCGCCTCCTTCGCCGTCATCGCACGATCCCCGTCGTCTCGCCCGCCCCGCCCGTCTGCACTCGCCACTGACGCGCGTAGTGCCCGTCGGCCCGGGCGAGCACCGCGTGCGTGCCGCGTTCGACCACACGGCCGTGCTCGAGCACGACGATCTCGTCGGCCGCGACGATGGTGCTCAGACGGTGCGCGACCATCAGCACGGTGCGATCTCGCGATATCACCGCGAGCGAGCGCTGGATGGCCGCCTCGGTCTCGTTGTCGACCGCGCTGGTGGCCTCGTCGAGGATCAACACGGGCGGGTCCTTGAGGATCGCGCGGGCGAGCGAGAGCCGTTGACGCTGACCGCCCGAGAGCTTCACGCCGCGCTCGCCGACGAGCGTGTCGAACCCCGAAGGCAGTGCCTCGATGAACCCGATCGCCTCGGCCGCGACCGCCGCGGCGCGGATGTCGGCCGCGCTCGCCTCGGGGTCTCCGTAGGCGATGTTCTCGCCCACCGAGCCCTCGAACAGGAACACGTCCTGGCTGACGAGTCCGATCGAGCGTCGGAGGGCGTCGAGCGAGAGCGTCTCGATCGGGTGCCCGTCGAGCAGGATCCGCCCGGCGTCGGTGGGATAGAAGCGCAGCAGCAGCTTGATCAGCGTCGACTTTCCCGAGCCGGTCGTCCCGACCAGCGCGACGGTGCGTCCGGCCGGCACGTTCAGGTCGACCGAATCGACACCCGCGCCGCTGTCCGGGTAGCGGAACGAGACGCCCTCGAACTCGACGTCGCCGCGGACCGGCGCGACGAGCGTCTCGCCGCCGACGTCACGCACCCGTGCATCGGTCTCGACCAGCGCCAGCACGCGCCGTGTGCTGGCCATCGCCCGCTCGTACAGATCGACCGTCTGGGCGAGCCGGGTCAGCGGCCACAACAGGCGCTGGGTCAGGAACACGAGCATGCCGTAGGCGCCGACGTTGAGCGTGCCCTCGAGCGCCCGGAGCCCGCCGACCACGAACGTGGCGAGGAAGCCGACCAGGATCGCCATGCGGATCAGCGGCACGAACGCCGAGCTCATCGCGATCGCCCGGCGGTTCGCCTCGACGTACGCGTCGCTCGCCTCGCGAAGTCGTCCGGACTCGCTCCGCTCGGCCGTGAACGCCTTGATCGTCGCCATGCCGCCGATGCTGTTGGTGATGCGGTTCGACAGGCCACCGACGCGCGCACGCACCTCGGCATAGAGCGGTGTCTGGCGGCGCATGAAGAAGAACGCGCCCCAGACGATCACCGGCACCGGCGTGATCGCCAGCAGCGCGATGCTCGGCGAGACGACCACGAATACCAGTCCGACCAGCAGCACCGTGACGCCGACCTGCAGGATGTCGTTCGCTCCACCGTCGAGAAAGCGCTCGAGCTGGTTGACGTCGTCGTTCAGGACCGCCGTCAACTCCCCGGAGCTCCGCGACTCGAAGAAGGCCATGTCCTGGCGTTGCACCTGATCGTAGGCGTCCTGGCGAATGTCGGCCTGCAGGTCCTGGGCGAGGTTGCGCCACAGGATCAGGTAGAGGTACTGGAACAGCGACTCGCCGGCCCAGATGAAGAACGTGAGCACGCCGAGCGCGAGGATCTGCGACTCCGAGGTCGCGAACCCGAGGCCGGCGAGGAAGCTCGCCTCGCGGCTGACGACCACGTCGATCGCGATGCCGATCAGGATCTCGGGCATGACGTCGAAGGCGACGTTCAGCGTCGAGCACACGCTCGCGAGCACGATGCGGCGTCGGTAGCCCCGGGCGTAGCGGAGCAGGCGGACGAGAGCCTGCAGGCTCGACGCACCGCGGAGCTTCTCCGCGTCGTCCGCGGTCGCGGCGTCGTCCCCGATCGTCGTCGTGTTCATCGTCCCCGCCCTCCGGCATCCGGATCGAGCCGCCGCGTCGGCATCACGCGATCCGGGGTACGTCTTCGCCATCCCGCGAACGCGAAAGGCCCGACGCCGTTGCCGACGCCGGGCCTCGCGAACTTCGCCGGCCCCTGCCGCACCTGCCGGGCGGGCCCGTGCCTTCGCCGCTCACGCCGTCGCCGGCATTCGCGGCAGGTCCCCGCCAGTGCCGGAACCGCCCCGTCGGAGCGCCCCGACCGAATCCGCTCCGCCCGGTCCGACCCTGCCGCGAAGCCCGATCGGAACCGCGCGGCAGGAGCCGTCGATCAGCTCTCGCCGCGTTCGACGAACTCGATGATGGCCATCGGCGCGTTGTCGCCCGGACGCATGCCGCACTTCAGGATCCGCGTGTAGCCGCCCGGCCGGTCGGCGAAGCGCGGCGCGATGTCGGTGAACAGCTTGCCGACCGCCGCCTTGTCGCGAAGGCGCGAGAACGCGAGCCTGCGTCGGGCGACGTCATCGCGCTTGGCACCGGTGATCAGCGGCTCGATGACGCGCCGGAGCTCCTTGGCCTTGGGTACCGTCGTCTTGATCGACTCGTGCTCGACGAGGGAGGCGGCCATGTTCCTGAACATGGCCTTCCGGTGGCTGCTGTTGCGGTTGAGCTGGCGGCCGCTCTTGCGATGTCTCATGGGATTCTCTGTATGCGTGCAGGGGGCGTGGCGCGGGTCCGGATCGTGATCGGGTTCGCGGGCCTACTTGGCGAGATCGCGCTGCTTCTGCAGCTCCGGCGGCGGCCAGTTCTCCAGACGCATGCCGAGCGACAGCGCCTGCTGGGCGAGCACGTCCTTGATCTCGGTCAGCGACTTCTTGCCGAGGTTCGGCGTCTTCAGGAGCTCGACCTCGGTGCGCTGGATCAGGTCGCCGATGTAGTAGATGTTCTCCGCCTTCAGGCAATTCGCCGACCGCACGGTGAGTTCGAGATCGTCCACCGGACGAAGCAGGATCGGGTCGATGTCGGACGCGGCCTCCTCCTCCTGGCTGGAGGCCTCGGCCTTCAGGTCGACGAACACCGACAGCTGCTCCTGCAGGATGGTCGCGGCCTTGCGGATCGCGTCCTCCGGATCGATCGTGCCGTTCGTCTCGAGATCGACGACGAGCTTGTCGAGGTCGGTGCGCTGCTCGACGCGGGCGCTCTCGACGTTGTAGGCCACCCGGTGCACCGGGCTGAACGAGGAGTCGATCTGCAGCGTGCCGATCGGACGGCTCTCGCCTTCGTCGAGCGTGCGGTGGGAGGCCGGCTCGTAGCCGCGACCGACGCGCGCGCGCAGCGTTACGTTCAGGTTCATGTCACCGGTCAGGTGGCAGATGACGTGATCGGGATTGATGATCTCGATGTCGTGGTCGAGCGTGATGTCGGCCGCCGTGACGACCGCCGGTCCCTGCTTGACGAGCTTCAGCGTCGCCTCGCTCTTGGCGTGCATGACGAGGGCGACGCCCTTGAGGTTCAGCAGGATGTCGAGCACGTCCTCCTGGACGCCTTCCATCGTCGTGTACTCGTGCAGGACGCCCTCGATCTCCGCCTCGTAGAACGCCGCACCCGGCATCGACGACAGGAGAATGCGCCGCAGGGCGTTGCCGAGCGTGTGGCCGAAGCCGCGCTCGAGCGGCTCGAGGGTGACCTTGGCATGATTGGCGCTGGACGTCGAGACGCCGGAGATGTGGGGCTTGAGGAATTCGGTCTGCATGGCGTTCAAGGGACGTGCTCCTGTACGGTGGCGACAAGGGGAGCCGGAAAGCCGCCTCGGCGGAGGCGTTCGCGGCCGGCTCGCCGCGTGCGGTGTTCGTGATCGGGACCGGCCGGCAGATCGTTCGAACCGGCACGTGCCGCCCGGATCGAATCGACCGGAAACGCCCGCGCCGCGCCGGAGGCGACGCGCTCGTTCGAGGCACACACCCGGCACGGGTCGGGAGGAGGTCGCGGGGCGCACGAACGTCGCCGCCGCGACAACCCCGCCCTGCCGGTAGACCGTTCGATCCACCTGCCCCGCCCGACCGGGATTCCGGCCATCCGACGTATCGACCTTCCGGTATTCCGGTCTCCCGATCGAGCGGAATCCCCGCCGATAGGGCATCCGCCCGGGACGGGGACGCCCTGGACGGCGGGATCACCCGGGTCTACTTGGAGTACAGCTCCACGACCAGCGACTCGTTGATCTCGGCGGGCAGCTCGCCGCGATCCGGAACCGCCTTGAACATGCCTTCGAACTTCTTCGGGTCGACCTCGATCCAGCCGGGCATGCCGCGCTGCTGGGCGAGCTGGAGCGCATCGGAAATGCGCGCCTGCTTGCGGGCCTTCTCGCGTACCGTGATCACCTGGTTCGGTTGCACCTGGTAGGACGCGATGTTGACGATCCGGCCGTCGACCATGATCGACTTGTGGGAGACCAGCTGACGGGACTCCGCGCGGGTCGAACCGAACCCCATGCGGTAGACGACGTTGTCGAGGCGCTGCTCGAGCATCGACAGCAGGTTCTCGCCGGTCGAGCCCTTCTTCGACGCCGCCGCCTTGTAGTAGTTCCGGAACTGCTTCTCGAGCACGCCGTACATGCGCCGGAGCTTCTGCTTCTCGCGAAGCTGGATCGAGTAGTCCGAGGGTCGGCCGCGCTTGACGCCGACCTGACCCGGAGGGGTCTCGAGGTTGCACTTGGACTCGAGCGGACGGATCCCCGACTTCAGGTAGAGATCGGTCCCCTCGCGCCGGCTGAGCTTGCACTTCGGTCCGGTATATCTGGCCACGCTTACACTCCGATACTGGTCTGGTCGCCCGCGCTCGCGCGCGGGCCGCGGGTCACACTCGGCGCTTCTTCGGCGGCCGGCAACCGTTGTGGGGGATCGGGGTCACGTCGATGATGCTCGCGATCTTGAATCCCACGTTGTTCAACGAGCGCACCGCTGAGTCCCGACCCGGCCCCGGACCCTTCACGTGCACGTCGATGTTCTTCAGGCCGTACTCCTTGGCCGCCTCTCCCGCCCGCTCCGCCGCGACCTGCGCGGCGAACGGCGTGCTCTTCCTCGAACCCCTGAACCCGGACCCACCGGCGGTCGCCCACGACAGCGCGTTCCCCTGACGATCGGTGATCATGATGATCGTGTTGTTGAACGAGGCGTGGATGTGCGCGATGCCGTCGGTGACGGTGCGGCGGACCTTCTTCTTGGTGGTGCTGGCTGCCATGGATGTCTCGGGGAAAACGGGCTCGGATATCGGAACGGTCGAACGGCGGGGCGCGAAGTATACGCCCCGGCGCTCAGCGCTTCAGCGGACGGCGGGGACCCTTGCGGGTACGCGCGTTCGTCTTGGTACGCTGACCGCGCAGCGGCAGGCCGCGGCGATGGCGGATCCCGCGATAGCAGCCGAGATCCATCAGACGCTTGATGTTCATCGAGACATCGCGTCGGAGGTCACCCTCGACGGTGTGCTTGCCCACTTCCGTGCGCAGGCTCTCGATCTCGACCTCGGAGAGGTTGCGGACCTTGGTCTCCGGCGCGACGTTCGCCGAATCGCAGATCTGGAAGGCACGCGTGCGCCCGATCCCGTAGATCGACGTGAGGGCGATCCAGGTGTGCTTCTGGACCGGAATGTTGATACCTGCTATGCGGGCCATGATGCTCTCCGAATCAACCCTGACGCTGCTTGTGGCGCGTGTCGGTACAGATCACCCGCACGACGCCCTTGCGTCGAACCACCTTGCAGTTGCGGCAGATCTTCTTTACCGATGCTCTGACTTTCATTCCTCTCTCCGTTGTCCGCGGCAGCCGTGCGGCCGACGCGGGAATTCGTGCGGGCGATCCCGCCGGCGAGCCGCTCGCGCGGCCTCGGGTCGCCCCGTCAGCGTGCGCCCTTGGGCACGGTCCTGGCACCGGTGCCTCGTCCACCACCGGCACCGCCCTTTCCGCCCTTGCCCTGCTGTTTCTTCATGAGTCCCTCGTACTGGTGACTCATCATGTGCGCCTGCGCCTGACCGACGAAGTCCATGACCACGACCACGATGATCAGGAGCGACGTTCCGCCGAAGTAGAAGGGCACGCTCCACAGCAGGATCAGGAACTCGGGCAACAGGCAGACGAGCGTGATGTAGAGCGCCCCGTACAGCGTCAGGCGGGTGAGCACACCGTCGATGTAGCGCGCGGTCTGCTCGCCGGGACGGATGCCCGGGATGAACGCCCCCGAGCGCTTGAGATTGTCCGCCGTTTCCTTGGCGTTGAACACCAGCGCCGTGTAGAAGAAGCAGAAGAAGATGATCGCCGACGCGTACAGCAGGATGTAGACGGGCTGGCCCGGCTGCAAGGTCGACACGAGCGTGTTCAGCCACGAGTTCGAGTTGCCGGTGGCGATGTCGCCGAGCGTGGCCGGGAACAGGATGATGCTCGAGGCGAAGATCGGCGGGATGACGCCCGCCATGTTCAGCTTCAGCGGCAGGTGGCTCGACTGCGCGGCGTACATCTTCCGCCCCTGCTGGCGCTTGGCGTAGTTGACGGTGATGCGCCGCTGCCCGCGCTCGACGAAGACGACGAAGGCGGTGACCGCGAACACCATCGCGAACAGCAGGATCACCGTGAACACGCCGAGCTCGCCGGTGCGCGCGAGCTCCAGCGTGCCGCCGATGGCGGCCGGCAGGCCGGCGACGATGCCGGCGAAGATCAGGATCGAGATGCCGTTGCCGATGCCGCGCTCGGTGATCTGCTCGCCGAGCCACATCAGGAACATCGTGCCGGTGACCAGCGTGATCGCCGCCGTCAGCACGAACCCGGGACCGGTGAGGTAGACCACGCTCTGACCGCCGGCGCCCTGGTTCTGCAGCGCGATCGCGATGCCGACCGCCTGCACGGTCGCGAGCACCAGCGTGCCATAGCGGGTGTACTTGGTGATGATCCGCCGGCCCGACTCGCCCTCTTTGCGCAGCTGCTCGAGCTGGGGGATGACGTGGGTCATCAGCTGCATGATGATCGACGCGGAGATGTACGGCATGACGCCGAGCGCGAACAGCGACATCCGCGACAGCGCTCCGCCGCCGAACATGTTCAGCATCCCGAGGATGCCGTCGCTCTGCTGCTGGAACAGCGTCGCCATGACGCGCGGATCGACCCCCGGGATCGTGATGAACGAGCCGATGCGGAAGATCACCAGCGCGAACAGCACGAAGAGCAGGCGCGACATCAGCTCGGGAGAGCCGCCGATGCCGGCCGCGAGGGCCGGATTCTTCTTGTCTGCTGCCATGAGGTGTGCTCCGGGAGGGTCCGAGGATCAGACCGGTCGTCCGGGCGAGTGACTCGCCCGGACGACCGGCCCGCTCCGTCGTCTCAGGCGGGCGTGTCGTCCGACGCGGGCGCGTCGTCCGCAGGGGCGTCTCCGCCGTCGGCCGCGGCCTGATCGACAGCCGATGCCTCGTCCACCGCGGCCTCGGCCGGAGCGGCGTCGGCGGACGCCCGTGCCGTCGCGTCGGCCTTGTCCGCCCGGCCGGCGGTGCGCTCCGCCTTGCTCGAACGCTTGAGCGGCGCGGGACCCGCCGCCGGCGTATCGTCGACGCTGCCACCGGCCGCCTCGATCGCCGCGCGGGCCCCCTTCGTGACCCGGCAGCCGCTGACCTTGACCGCCGTGCCGATCTCGCCCGACAGGATGATCTTGACGGTCTTCGTCTGCAACGGCACGACGCCGGCCTCGATCAGCGTCGCGAGCGACACCGTCCCCTCGGGAATGCCGGCGATCTCGTGCAGGCGCACCTCGGCGTAATGACGGCCCATGCGGGACGTGAAGCCGAACTTCGGGAGCCGGCGCTGGATCGGCATCTGGCCGCCCTCGAAGCCGACCTTGTGGTAACCGCCCGAACGCGCCTTCTGACCCTTGTGACCGCGGCCCGCGGTCTTGCCGCTGCCGGAGCCGATACCGCGACCGACGCGGTTGGCGACCTTGCGGCTGCCCGGATTGGGCTTGAGATCGTTCAGGCTCATGAGCTCGCTCCGGTGCCTTGCTCTTCGACGCGCAACATGTAGTACGCGGTATTGATCATGCCGCGGTTCTCGGGCGTGTCGATGACCTCGACCGTCTGGTGCATGCGACGCAGTCCCAGTCCCCTGACGGAAGCCTGGTGGTTCTTCAGCCGCCCGTGCAGGCTCTTGACCAGCGTGACGCGGATCGTGCCGTTGCTCGACTGGCTCACGCCGTCTCCCCCTTGACCTCGGCGACCGTCTTGCCGCGCTTGGCGGCGATCGCCTCGGGGCTGTGCATGTCGGAGAGACCGTTGATCGTCGCGCGGACGACGTTGATCGGGTTGTTCGTGCCGATGATCTTGGCGAGAACGTTCCTCACGCCGACCGCCTCGAACACCGCGCGCATGGCGCCGCCGGCGATGATGCCGGTACCTTCGGACGCCGGTTGCATGTAGACCTTGGCCGCGCCGTGACGCCCCTTCAGGGCGTACTGCAGCGTGCCGTCGGCGAGGTTGACGGTGCGCATGTCGCGTCGCGCCTTCTCCATCGCCTTCTGGATCGCCAGCGGCACCTCGCGTGCCTTGCCGTAGCCGAGGCCGACCCGACCGTTGCCGTCGCCGACGACCGTCAGCGCGGTGAAGCCGAACTGGCGCCCGCCCTTGACGACCTTCGCCACACGGTTGATCGTGACCAGCTTCTCGATGTAGCCGTCGCTGCTCTGGTTGTAGTCGTTCTGTGCCATGCGTGATGTCTTGTTCCGGTTCGCGACGGTATGTCTAGAACTTCAGCCCGTGCTCGCGCGCGGCATCGGCGAGCGCCTTGACGCGCCCGTGGTACTTGAAGCCCGCCCGATCGAACGCGACCTCGCTGACGCCGGCCGCCGTCGCCTTCTCGGCGATGGCGCGACCGACGGCCGTGGCCGCGTCGACGTTGCCGCCGTTCGCGAGACCCGTGCGCACGTCCTTGGCCACGGTCGAGGCCGAGGCGAGCACGTGCGCGCCGTCGGGCGCGATGATCTGGGCGTAGATGTGACGCGGCGTACGGTGCACCGTGAGGCGCGGCCGGCCGAGCTCGCTGATCCTGGCACGCGTCTTCTTCGCGCGGCGCAGCCGGGTCGTCTTCTTGTTGATCACTTCTTCTTCGCCTCCTTCATGGCGACGTGTTCGCCGGCATATCGCACGCCCTTGCCCTTGTAGGGCTCCGGCGGACGATAGCTCCGGATGTCGGCGGCGACCTGCCCGACGACCTGCTTGTCGGTGCCGCTGACGATCACCTCGGTCTGGCTCGGCGTCTCGATGGTGATGCCGTCGGGAATCGCGTGATTGACCGGGTGGGAGAACCCGAGCGTCAGGTTCAGCGTCTTGCCCTGAGCCTGCGCCCGGTAGCCGACGCCGCGGAGCTCGAGCTTCTTCTGGAAGCCGTCGCTGACGCCGACGACGAGGTTCGACAGGAGCGACCGCATCGTGCCGGCCATCGCCATGGCACTCTGGTCGCCCTTCTTGGGCGCGACACCGAGGACACCGTCCTCGAGCTTCGCCTCGACGCTCTCGTGGACGAGAACCGTCTCCTTGCCCTTCGGACCCTTCGCGCTGACCGAGGCGCCGTCGATCGTGACGTCGACGCCCTTCGGCACGGGGACGGGCTGTTTCGCTACGCGTGACATGTGCTCGCCTCCCTCAGCAGACCGTGCAGATGATTTCGCCGCCGACGCCCTGGGCGCGCGCCTGACGACCGGTCATGACGCCGCGGGACGTCGACACCACGGCGATGCCGAGGCCGCCGAGCACTTCCGGCACGGCATCGCTCGCGCTGTAGCGCCGGAGACCGGGGCGGCTGACGCGCTGGATCTTCTCGATGACCGGACGGCCGTCGAAGTACTTCAGCGTGACGGTCAGCGTCGGCTTGCCGTCTTCGTTGTCCGCCGTGTCGAAGCGCTCGATGTAACCCTCGTCCTGAAGGACCTGGGCGACGAGCGACTTCAACTTCGCGGCGGGCATCGACACCGATACCTTCTTCGCCTGCTGACCGTTCCTGATCCGGGTCAGCATGTCGGCGATGGGGTCAGACATGCTCATGTGAGGGTTCTCTCTACCTTGAGTCGGACTCGCGTCCGCGTTCGTCGGGCTACCAGCTCGCCTTGACGAGACCGGGCACGTCACCGCGCATGGCGGCCTCGCGCAGCTTGTTGCGGCTCAGACCGAACTTGCGGTAGTAGCCGTGCGGACGCCCCGTGATGCGGCAGCGGTTGCGCTGACGGGCCGGCGAGGAGTCGCGCGGCAGCGCGGCGAGCGCGGCGACCGCCTCCATCTTCTCCTCGTACGGCACGTCTTCGGAGGAGATCGTCTCCTTCAGCGCCTCGCGCTTCGTCCGGTACTGCTTGACGAGCCTGGTGCGCTTCTTCTCGCGGGCGATCATCGACTTCTTGGCCATCTCTTACGCCCCCTGCTGCTGCGGCTGTCGGAACGGGAAGTTGAACTTCTTCAGGAGCGACAGCGCCTCGGCGTCGTTCTTGGCCGACGTCGTGATGGTGATGTCCATGCCGCGGATCGCGTCGATCTTGTCGTAGTCGATCTCGGGGAAGATGATCTGCTCCTTGACCCCGAGGCTGTAGTTGCCACGACCGTCGAAGCTCCGCGGGCTGATGCCGCGGAAGTCGCGGATACGCGGAATCGAGACCGCCACCAGGCGATCGAGGAACTCGTACATGCGATCGCGTCGCAGCGTCACCTTGGCACCGATCGGGTAGCCGTCGCGGATCTTGAATCCGGCGATCGACTTCCGCGCGATCGTCACGACCGGCTTCTGCCCGGCGATGGCGGTCATGTCGGCGACGGCGTTCTCGAGGATCTTCTTGTCCCCGACCGCCTCGCCGAGGCCCATGTTGATCGTGATCTTCTCGATCCTGGGCACTTCCATGACGCTCTTGTACGCATGGTCCTTCATCATCTCGGGGACGATGCGCTCGCGGTAATCCTGCTTGAGTCTGGCCATGCCCCTCAGCCGTCCACTGCGTTGTTGTCGGCGCGGAAGAATCGCTCCTTCCGGCCACCGTCGTTCGTGCGGAAGCCGATCCGTCCGCCCTTCTTCGTCGCCGGGTTGAACAGCGCGACGTTGGAGACGTGCACGGACGCTTCCTTCTCCTGGATGCCGCCCGGGTCCCCGGCCTGCGGGTTGCCCTTGACGTGCTTCTTGACGAGGTTGACGCCGTCGACGAACACCCGCTCGCCCACCACGCGATCGACCTTGCCGCGCCGCCCCTTGTCCTTGCCGACGAGCACGATCACGTCGTCGCCCTGCCTGATACGTTGCATGTCTCTCTCTTGTTACTGTCGTCGCGCGACTGCGTCAAAGCACTTCGGGTGCGAGCGAGACGATCTTCATGAACCGCTCGGTGCGCAGTTCGCGCGTGACCGGCCCGAAGATGCGCGTGCCGACCGGCTCGAGCTTCTGGTTCAGGATGACGGCGGCGTTCGCGTCGAAGCGGATCGCCGAGCCGTCACCGCGCCGGATGCCCTTGCGGGTGCGGACGACGACGGCGTTGTAGACCTCGCCCTTCTTCACCTTGCCGCGCGGGATCGCGTCCTTCACGCTGACCTTGATGACGTCGCCGACCCGGGCGTAGCGCCGGTGCGAGCCGCCGAGCACCTTGATGCACATGACTCGCCGGGCGCCGCTGTTGTCCGCGACGTTCAGGACGCTCTGCATTTGAATCATCGGACGCTACCTTCCCGAACCTGTTCTTGTGGTGTGAATCCCTGCCCCGCCCCCGCTTCCCGCGAGCTGCGGCAGACCTCTCGCGAGGCCCGGCGCGAGCCTACTCGGTCGCGGCGGTGAGGACCTTGTCGAGCGTCCAGGACTTGGTCTTGGAGATCGGACGGCACTCGCGGATCTGCACGACGTCGCCGACGTTCAGCTCGTTGTTCTGGTCGTGCACGTGGTACTTCTTGCTGCGACGCATGTACTTGCCGTAGATCGGATGCTGGATGCGCCGCTCGACCTGGACCACGGCCGTCTGCTGCATCTTGTTGCTCGTCACCCGACCGGACTCGGTGCGCTGCCGCTTCGGTGCCTCGTCGGTACCGCCCGCGGCGCTCGTGTTCTCTTGATCGCTCATCTCAGGCACCCGCACCCTGCGTTTCCGACGTGGACTTCTCGTTCATGATCGTCTTGATGCGCGCGATCTCGCGCCGTACCCGTTTGTGATCGTGCGGCTTGACGTCCTGACCCGAGCCTTGCTGCATGCGCAGGTTGAACTGCTCGCGATAGAGGCCCGTGAGCTCCTTCTCGAGCTCGTCGGCCGACTTGCCGCGCAACTCGGCACCCCTGCTGCTACCTTGACTCATGCCGCCGTCCTGATCACGAAGGTGGTGCCGATCGGCAGCTTGGCCGCCGCGAGCGCGAAGGCTTCGCGCGCGACCTGCTCGCTGACACCTTCCATCTCGTAGAGCATCTTGCCGGGCTGGATCTTGGCCACCCAGTACTCGACGTTGCCCTTGCCCTTGCCCATGCGCACCTCGATCGGCTTCTTCGTCACCGGCGTGTCGGGGAAGATGCGGATCCAGATCTTGCCGCCACGCTTGATGTGACGGGTCATGGCGCGCCGGGCGGACTCGATCTGACGGGCCGTCAGCCGACCGCGATCGGTCGCCTTCAACCCGTACTCGCCGAAGCTGACACGGTTGCCGTTCTGCGCGAGCCCCCGGTTGCGACCGGTGTGCTGCTTGCGGAACTTGGTTCTTTTCGGTTGAAGCATGGTCCGCTACTTGTTCGTGTTGCTGACGGTGCTCTTCGAGCGCTTGTCCTCGAGATCGAACACCTCGCCGTGGCAGATCCACACCTTGATGCCGATGACCCCGTAGGTCGTCTTCGCCTCGGCCGTGCCGTAGTCGATGTCCGCTCGCAGCGTGTGCAGGGGCACACGTCCGTCGTGATACCACTCGCGGCGCGCGATCTCCGCCCCGTTCAGACGCCCCGACACGGCGATCTTCACGCCCTGTGCGCCGAGGCGCATCGTGTTCGTCAGCACGCGCTTCATCGCACGGCGGAACATGACGCGGCGCTCGAGCTGCTGGGCGACGCCTTCGGCGACGAGCTGCGCGTCGAGCTCGGGCTTCCTGATCTCGGCGATGTTGATCTTGACGTTGTTGATGTTGATCCCGAGCATCGGCGCGAGCGCGCGACGCAGACGCTCGACGTCCTCGCCCTTCTTGCCGATGACGATGCCCGGCCGTGCCGAGTGAATCGTGATGATGACCGCCTTCGCGGGACGCTGGATCTGGATGCGACTGACCGACGCGTGCGACAGCTGCTTCTTCAGGAACTCGCGGATCCTGATGTCGTCGTTCAGGTAGTCCGCGTAGTCCTCGGTGTCCGCGTACCAGGTGGAATTCCAGTCTTGGCTGATGCCGAGGCGGATGCCGATCGGATGTACTTTCTGACCCATGCCGACTAGCTCCTGGAATCCGAGACGGTGACGGTGATGTGACTGGTGCGCTTGAGGATGCGGTTGGCCCGCCCCTTGGCCCGAGCGCGAAGCCGCTTCATCGTCGGCCCTTCGTTGACCTGCACCGCCGAGACGCGCAGCTCGTCGATGTCCGCCCCTTCGTTGTGCTCGGCGTTGGCGATCGCGCTGTCGACCAGCTTCTTCATGATCGCGCCGGCCTTCTGCTCGCTGAACGTCAGCACCTCGAGCGCGCCCTCGACCGACATGCCGCGGATCTGGTCGGCCACCAGTCGCGCCTTCTGCGGAGAGATGCGCGCCATCTTCAATCGCGATTCGACTTCCATGACTACCTCGACTTCCGGTCGGCGACGTGGCCCTTGTACGTGCGCGTCGCGGCGAACTCGCCGAGCTTGTGCCCGACCATGTTCTCCGAGACCAGCACCGGCACGTGGACACGGCCGTTGTGCACGGCGATCGTCAGACCGACCATGTCGGGCAGGATCATCGAGCGGCGCGACCAGGTGCGGATGGGGCGCTTGCTGTTCTGCGCGCGCGCCTCGTCCACCTTCTTGGAGAGGTGAGCGTCGACGAACGGGCCTTTCTTGAGACTTCTCGGCACGGGATCCCCTCTCTCTTATTTCTTGCTGCGGCGACGGACGATCATCCCGTCGGTGCGCTTGTTCGAGCGGGTCTTGTGACCCTTCGTCGGCGTGCCCCACGGGCTGACCGGATGCCGACCACCGGAGGTGCGACCCTCGCCGCCACCGTGCGGGTGATCGACCGGGTTCATCGCCACACCGCGAACCGTCGGACGCACGCCGCGCCAGCGCATCGCGCCCGCCTTGCCGAGCTTCTGCAGCGCGTGCTCGCCGTTGCCGACCTCGCCGATCGTCGCCCGGCACTCGGACTGGACGCGGCGCGTCTCGCCCGAACGCAGCCGCAGCGTGGCGTACTGACCCTCGCGGGCGACGAGCTGGACGGCGGCCCCGGCGCTGCGCGCGACCTGCGCGCCGCGACCGGGCTTCAGCTCGATGCAGTGCACGGTCGAGCCGACCGGGATGTTGGCGAGCGGCAGCGAGTTGCCCACCTTGATGGGGGCCTCGCGACCGGACATCAACTGCGCGCCGGCGGAAACGCCCTTCGGGGCGATCATGTAGCGACGCTCGCCGTCGGCATACTTCAGCAGGCAGATGTGCGCGGTGCGGTTCGGGTCGTACTCGACGCGCTCGACGACCGCCGGGACGCCGTCCTTGTCGCGACGGAAGTCGACGACGCGGTAGCGACGCTTGTGGCCGCCACCGACGTGGCGCGTCGTGATGCGCCCCTTGTTGTTGCGGCCACCGGACTTGCCGAGCTTCTCGAGCAGCGGCTCGTACGGACCTTCCTTCGACAGCGATCGGTCGACCGCACGGACCTGGAAGCGCTTGCCGGGGGAAGTCGGCTTGGACTTGACGAGTGCCATCTTCCTAGCCCTCCATGCTCATGAAGTCGAGATCCTGACCTTCGGCGAGACGGACGATCGCCTTGCGCCAGCCGGAGCGCTTGCCCTCGACCTGACCGAAGCGCTTCGTCTTGCCGCGCACGTTGCTGATCTGGACGCTCCTGACGTCGACGCCGAAGATCTTCTCGACGGCCTTGCGCACCTCGGTCTTGGTCGCGTCGCCGGCGACGCGGAACGCGTGACGGCCCTGCATCTCGGCGCTCGTCGCGGTCTTCTCCGAGACGTGCGGGCGGATCAGCACCTTGTACAGTCGCTGGTCGTTCATGCGAGGCGCTCCTCGAGCCGCTTGATGGCCGCCGTCGTGACGACGATGCGCGGGTGGCGCACGAGGCTGACCGGGTCGACGCCGTCGACGTCGAGCAGGTGCACGTGCGGAAGGTTGCGGCTGGCGAGCCACACGTTCTCCTCGACCTCGTCGACGAGGATCAGGACACGACCCTCGACACCGAGTTCGCCGAGACGCGAGACCATGCCTCTGGTGCGCGGCTCGCTCATCTCGAACGCGTCGACGACGACCAGCGTGCCGTCGGCGGCCGCCTTCGACAGGATCGAGCGGATCGCGCCCGCGTACATCTTCTTGTTGACCTTTTGCGTGTAGTCGCGCGTCTTGGCGGCGAACGTCACGCCGCCGCCGGTCCAGATCGGCCCCCGCGAGGTGCCGGCCCGGGCGCGGCCCGTGCCCTTCTGCCGCCAGGGCTTGGCCCCGCCGCCACGAACCTCGGAGCGCGTCTTCTGCGCCGACGTGCCCTGCCGTCCGCCGGCGAGATACGCCGTGACGATCTGGTGCACCAGGCCCTCGTTCCAGTCGGCGCCGAACACGCGCTCGGATACCGAGACCGATCCGCCGCCGTGAGTCTGCAAGTCCATCGTCTGCCGTCCTCGTTATCGGGTGCCGCGAGCCGTCAGGCGCGCGCGTTCTTGGCCTTGACCGCAGGCTGGACGATCACGTCGCCGCCCTTCGCGCCCGGTACCGGGCCGCGGATCAGGATCACCTCGCGCTCGCTGTCGATGCGCACGACGGTCAGGTTCTGCGTCGTGGTGCGGACGCTGCCCATGTGACCGGCCATCTTCTTGCCCTTGAAGACCCGTCCGGGCGTCTGGTTCTGACCGATCGAGCCCGGCGCCCGGTGCGACAGCGAGTTGCCGTGCGTCGCGTCCTGCATCTGGAAGTTGTGGCGCTTGACGCCACCCGCGAACCCCTTGCCGATGCTCGTGCCGATGACGTCGACCTTCTGGCCGACCTCGAAGATGTCCAGGCCGACGGTGCCGCCGACGGCGAGCTCTGCGTCGGACTCCGCCTCGAGACGGAACTCCCAGAGACCTCGACCGGCCTCGACGTTCGCCTTGGCGAAATGTCCCGCCTCCGACTTGGTCAGGCGGCTGGCCTTCTTCTCGCCGACCGTGACCTGCACCGAGCGATAGCCGTCGCTCTCGACCGTCTTGGTGGCGGTGATGCGATTGGCGGGCGCCTCGACGACCGTGACGGGCGTGGATACGCCGCTCTCGTCGAACACCCGGGTCATGCCCAGCTTTCGACCTACCACACCTAGAGCCATCGTGCTTCTCCACACTCGCTTGGGACCACCCCGGACGCCGGACGCGGGAAGAACACGCCGCGAGCGCCGGCGCCTCGGGACGTGGAGACGTCCGGGACGGGAGCGGGTCGGGCGGTCGGGCCTGCGTGGCCGGGGCGAGGGAATCGTTGAAACTTCCGTACGCCGTGCCCGTCGGGAGGGTGCGCGAACACTCGACCGGCGGGTAGCTGGCCAATATAACACGCGGATTCGTGAATCGAAACACCCTCACGCGGGTTTTTCGGCGAGTCGCGCGTGCCGCCACGGCTCGCCCGATCGTGCGCGAACGGCCTTCCGGTCTCGCATGATCTCGTCCGGAGGGCACGGGACAAGCGCCGCGGGAACCTCGACAATGAACCCGTGGAACAGATCGACACGGACATGGCCGCCTCCGCGAAGGACACGGCCGAGGGACTTCGGGAAGGCCCGGACGGGCGCCCGCGCTGCGCCTGGTCCACCGTGGACGATCGCCACCTCCGCTACCACGACGAGGAATGGGGCCGACCCGTCGCGGAGGACGATCGTCTCTACGAGAAGGTCTGCCTCGAGGGCTTCCAGTCCGGGCTCTCGTGGCGGACGATCCTGCACAGGCGCGAGGCCTTTCGCGAAGCCTTCGGAGGCTTCGCCATCGACACCGTCGCGAACCTCGGCTCGCGCGACGTCGAGCGGCTGCTGCGCCACGACGGGATCGTGCGCAACCGCGCCAAGATCGAGGCGGCGATCCACAACGCGAGGCGCGCGCAGGAGTTGCGCGACGAGGCGGGCTCGCTCGGCGCGTTCTTCCGTGGCTTCGAACCACCGCCGTCGGCTCGCCCGCGGACCGTCACCGCCCGCTGGCTGCGCGACAACCCGACGACCGAGGCCTCGATCGCCCTGGCCCGAGCCCTGAAGTCGCGCGGCTGGAAGTTCGTCGGCCCGACGACGATGTACGCGCTGATGCAGGCGCTCGGGCTGGTCAACGATCACGTCGCCGGCTGCGCCCTGCGTGACGAGGTCGAGCGGGAACGGCGAGAGTTCCGGGCGGCCCGGGCAGGCTCGCGCGGCCCGTGACGCGCGCCCGGGATGCGGCGGGCGACGTCTCGCCGCGCGCGCGGCCTGTCCGACGGCGGCGGTCGGCGGATTCACGGCGTGGGCGACCGCGTCGGCGCACCGTGATCGCTCGCACCGCCTACGACGCCGCACCCGTCGATCTTTCCGCGATCGTCGACGGCAGCCGACTCGGCGGAACGGACGATCCTGCAGACCGAGGCATCGTTCCGCCGACGCATGTCACGATGGTGACCGCTCACCGACGAAGGAGTACGCCGAGATGTCCGACAACGACTGCGCCCACACCTCCTGCACGTGCGAGATCGGCGACGCCGGCATCGTCGCCGAGGACGGACGTCACTACTGCTCGGAAGGCTGCAAGGAGGGGGAAGGCTGCATCTGCCCCGATTGCGGCTGCAAGATGGACACCGTCGACGAGGGCGGTCTCGGTGCCGTGCCCACGCTCTGACGAAAACGAGGAAGCCCGCTCGCGGCGGGCTTCCTCGGTGACGACACGATCCGATGCGGTGCGAACACCGCCGCCGATCAGTTGAGCTTGATCTGATCGGTACGCCGACAAGGCACTGATCTCGAACGACATGGCGCCGATCGACGCTGAATTGTCCCACCACCCGTCCCACTGACGCCGTCCGTGGCACCGGCCCTCAGGACCGGACCCACCGCGACGCCTCTCTCAAGTCCCGCATCCTCGGGCCGCTGGAACTGAACTCGTTTGTCCGTACAATGTCCGGACACCAACCCACGGTTCGAGAGCGCGCGCAATGAGCACCAGCAGCAACGAGGTACGGCTCGACATCCGCATGTCGGGCGAGACGAAGCGCCGGCTGTCGCAGGCGGCCGAGCTGACCGGCGCGAGCCTGTCCGACTTCGTGCGCCGTGCCGCCGACGCGGAGGCCCGCAGCGTCCTCGACGCGTCGAACCGGATCACCCTCGAGGGCTCGGCGTTCGATCGCTTCGTCGCGGCCTGCGACAACGCCACCGGACCGAACGAGGCGCTTCGCCGTTCGGCCGAGCGCGCGAGCGGCTACCGCGTCGAGTGAACGACGGAAGGACGTTCGTCCAGCTCGACCGGCGGCGTCACGACCGGAACGCGTTCGACTGCGGCCGGGAGCCGCTGAACCGCTTCCTTCGAGAGAAGGCGGCGAAGCACGCCGAGCTCGGCGTCAGCCGGACGCTGGTCCTGCCCGACCCGAACGCCGCGAACGACGCGCCCGCACCGTTGGTCGCGTTCTTCACGATCGCCCCCGGCAGCATCGACCGCGCGGAGCTTCCGCCGAGCCGGGCGAAGCGTCTGCCGCACTACCCCGTGCCGGTGTTCCTTCTCGGTCAGCTCGGCGTCGCGAGCGCGTTCCACGGGCAGGGCTTCGGCTCGATCGCACTCGGTGCGGCGCTCGGGAAGTTCGCCGCGATGCACGCGGAGCTGCACGCCCACGCCGTCGTCGTCGACTGCCTCGACGAGCCCGCCGAGCGCTTCTACCGGCATCAAGGGTTCCAGCCGCTCGACGGCGTCGTCAGGGCCGCCGACGATCAGGTGCGGATGTTCCTGCCGATGCGGGACGTGCTGGCGCTGTTCGGCGCGTCGCACTGACGGACGCTGCCGGTGTGACGGCTGGCGGTCCGTGACGGGGAGTCCTCGTGTCCGCGAGATGTCGGCCTCCCTGCCCGCACGGACTGCGGTGAAACCGAGCGCCGTCCGTGGCGCCCGAGCGCCGGTCAGGCGGCTTCGGCGACATCCGCGAGCGTCACGCGCTCGAGGATCGTCCCGAGCAACCGGAGGTCGCCGGAGATGCTCCACAGCGCCATCGTGACGGTGACGAGGTCCACGTCGGCGGCGACGGCTCGCTCGGCGCAGACGGCGACCGCCGCCGCCCGTCCGGTGAGGCACCCGGCGAGATCGTAGGGCAGTCCGTCGAAGCGTTCGGCGAGCGTGCCGGTGGCGATGATGTCCTCGGGCGTGCTCTCCGCCTCGAAGGTCATGGACAGGCCGCCGCCGCCCGGCCTGCTCACGAGCTGGTCGAGAGCATGAGTCGTTCGCACGGCCTCCCCGACGATCGCGCGGCGAGCCGCCTCGGAAGGTACGTGGCTGATCGCGACGAACGTCTGGAGCTCCATGACCGCGTCATCCGCCTCGGTCAGCGCGTCGCGGATCGCCGACAGGTGCTCGGCGGGCGTCATGCCGCCACCTGCACGGTCTCGAAGCTCGGGATGTCGAGCCAGGACACGCGGGCGAGCGCGTTCGAGGCGCCGTCAAGCAGTCCCGTCACGGCCCACAGCGTCCCGAGCACCGCGTCGATCGAGGCGGAGAAGCGAACGCCGTCGGTCGCCCCATCGATCAGGACGGTGAGGACGTGATCGGCGCGGGAGAGGCTCGTCGAGACGATGTCGCCCGGCCATCGGTCCGTGCTCGCGGCCATCGGGCGGAACATGCACGTCTCGACCTCGGTGCTCGGGAACGCCGCGCCCTGCCCCGTGAACGAGGACGTCGTTCTGTCCTCGAGCGCGCGGGCGGTGCGGATCAGCTCGCGAGCGCCGGCGAGCGAGTCGAGCACGATGTCCTCGCGGAACTCGAAGGCGGTCGGCTCGCCCGGTCCGCCGTGCGCGCTCGACGTGACGATGTGCACGGTGCCGGCAGCCTGGAGGATCAGGTCGGCGATCTGTCGCTCGACAGCGCGGCCGTCGTCGATTTCGGGTGTCTTCTGCATGGGTGTCTCCGGTGGTGGTTGCCGCTCGACGGCGGCGGTCTGGTGGTGCTGCGTCCGTGCGGCGTGGGTCGGTCCGTCAGGCGGCACGGGGGTGGGGCGCGGGCTCGGCCACGGCGCGCGGAGCGAACGAGCCGACGACGGGATCACGGAAGCCCGCGAGTCGACGGGACACGTCCTCGGTGATCCACACCTGAGCCTCGTCGACACGGGGGCGGCGGTGGCACGGCACGCCATGCTCGGCGCACCACTCGCGTTGACCCTGCGTCGTCGAGCGGCCGGTGAGCCGCCTGATCTCGACGGCGGTGCAGTAGCGCCAGAGGTCCGGGGCGCCCATCAGAGCGACGCTCCGGCGGCGACGTAGGTGCGGCCCTTCACGGTCAGGGTGCGGATCGAGTCGAGGCGGACGGAGCGGTACCCGGCGGCGTCGATGCTGTAGACGGTCACGATGCCCTTCGCAGCGTCGCTGTACGACTTCTCGCCGCCCTTGAGGTGCTGCGTCACGCCAAGCCGCGCCTGCATGGTGCGGAGCGTCCCGTCGCGCTTCTCGAACTCGACGGCGAAGAACTTCCCGTCGGCGATCAGTGCGAGGACGGCGTCGCGCGTCTCGGGCAGGGCGGCCGTGTCGGGCGTGGGCTCCGGCGGGTCGTTCGCCGCGCGGGTGCCGAGCGCGACGGTGCCGACGCGGATAGCGCCCAGGTCGGTGCGGGTGTCGGGGGCGTGCTGTACGGTGTGACTGGTCATGATCGTGTGCTCTCAACGGTTGCGGTCATGGCTCGGTCGGCGGGGGCTGCAACCCTCGCCGGCCATCCTTGCCAGGGTGTCGGTCGTCCGTTGACCGTGACGATTAGTGTAGCTACAATTGTACCCATGTCAACACTTATGTGGCTACAATTGTGAAGAAGCCCGACAAGCCCTCGAAGCCAATAGGGCGCCCACCCATCGGGGCGAAGCCGACCGGGCCAACGCTGCGCCTACGCGTCACCGACGAGCAGGAGGCGGCCTACAAGCGCGCGGCCGGGGAGGAAGGGTTCTCCGCCTGGGCTCGCCGACACCTCGATCGGATCGCCGCTCGCGCGTTGAAGTAGCGCGACGAGTAGGAGCGTCGCCCGCGCGGCACGGTGGCAGGCGCAGGCGTCGCGCCCCGGTTCGATATCCAGAAATCGCGGTTCGGCCCGGTCCGGCCGTGAGCTGTTCCGTTGGCGTCAGTCGCTCGCGAGCGAGAACGGCACGTGCTCGACGTCCGCCCGCACCTCTCGCCGGACGCTCCACTCCTCGGGGCGCCGTCGCTCGAGCCAGTACATGCACGCCCGCACGTTGGCCGGGACGTGGACGGTGTACGCGACGGGCTGTCCGCCGACGATGCGGGTCTCCGTCCGCTCGTGACCGACCGCCGTCCGGTACAGCGCCGCCGCCACGTCAAGGTCTGCCGTGATTGCACCGCGTTCGAGCGCTTGAGCGAACTCCGGGTGCTGCGCTCGCCATGCCTGGAACGTCGCGCCGTCCACCTCGAAGAACTCGGCGATGCCGGTCGGCTCGAACCCCACGCACGCGAGCCGGTACGCCTGTCGCGCGTACTCCGGACGGTAGCCGTCCAGCTCGAGCCAGCCGACCGCCCGCTCGAACCGGATGGGATCGGCGAGGTTCACGCGAGCACCTCACGGAGCTGCCGCTGCTGCTCGCGAAGGGCGCGGGCGAGCTGTCGGTACGTCGGACGGATTGCGCCCCGGTAGCCGTTGCGACTGCTCGAGGCTTTCCCCTCAGCCGTTCGCGGTCCCGTCGAGTGCTTCCACGGCCTCGAGCGCATCGCCCGCTCCCTCGACGCCTGACGGTGCGCCTCCGTTCGGATGTAGCTCATTCGTCGTGCCCTCTGACAGTTCGGTTGGCGGATTCTCGGCGGTTCCCGCGTGCGCGTCGCGGTTGACCTGTTGGTGCCCGCCCGCGTTGTACTGCTCGGTGACGTTCTGCGTCCCGACGTACTGACGCGGGTGTCGGATGTCGGAGACCGCCTGCAACGTCGCCCGGCACTGCGCCTGCGCCCGCAGGGCGAGAGTGAGCGCCGGGGCGATCTGCGACACGTACTCCTGTCGCATGGCGGCGGCCGTCAGGTGCGTGAACAACCTGTCCAGAACGATGGCCTGCGACATCAAGCGGTTCGTTCCGGTCGCGCCCTCGTCGCTCGTCGCGGTTATCAGCTCGTCGAGCAGGGCGTCCAGTTCAACCTCCTTGTGAACGGCGCTCTTCTTGTTGATTGCCGACATCGCGAGCAGCGCGCCGAACTCGGGCGCCAAGGAGGTGCGGGCGATCTTGTTCGCCTTGCTCACGCCCTTCTCGCCGCGGATCTTCACGGTCTTCGTACGCGGCTTGTCGGCAGGCTTGTCGATCGATGGTTCGTCGGCATCGTGCATGGCTCGGAGTCTCGTGAGGTGCGTCCGCGGACGCATGGTGGTGTAGAGGAAGGGAGCGGCAGCAGCGTCCGTGCTCCCGTCGCGACAGACGGCGTGTCAGAACAGGCCGTCGCGTCGCTGTCCGAGCGACCACGCGATGATCCGCGGATCGAACAGCCCGACCGCCGCGCCCTCGAACTGCTGCACCCATATCGCGTCCTCCACCCACTCGCAGACTGCCGAGAAAGCGGGCCGGCGGCGGTAGTCGCCCCACGTCGATCTTCCGACCTTGAGGTGCGTACAGAGCCCCGCGATCGTGTACGGGCGCAGCCTCGGCACCTCGAGCAGCATCGTCACGGCGCCACGGTAGACGACAGGCTCGACGTCGATCAGCGGGTTCGCGTCGCACCACCTGAGATACCCGACGCAGGCCGCCCCGAGCGTCTCGGCGTCGGGGAAGCGTCGCCGTCGTCCTGGGGACCGACGCGCCCGCCATGCGACGTTCCCGAGCTGGAACCGGGTGTCCTGGCACGGGCTCGTCGGCCGCTCGCCCCGTGCGGCCGTCCCCCGTGCCTCGACGGGTGCGGTGCAACCGCGGCCGACGGCATGCACCGCGGCCTCGATGCCTTCGTGGGCGTGGGCGAGCGTCAGGGTGGGTGCGTTCGTCGTCGTGGCGATCATCGGGACGGTCCTCCCGTTCATGTGTCGTGGCATCCGTCGGTGACGGTGGTCAGTGCAGCCGCGCTCGTCGTAGCTGGTCGATCGTCTTGCTCGGTTCGATCGTCGCGCTGATCGGCTGGAAGTCGCTCGCGTCGAGCGCGGCGCGGAGCAACGCGCGCGCGGCTTCGTTCATGGCGACGATCTGCGCGGGCTCGTCGGTGGGCGCGCGGTAGGCGAGTCGTACGACGAACGAGGCGTCGTCCGACCCGAGCACCACCCGGTCGGCGTGTTGCTCGAGGACGAACAGATCGAGCGTGATGTCCTCGACGCCGAGCGTGCAGCGGCCGAGCCCGTCCAGCTCGGTCCAGGCTTCGACGAGTCGTTCGCGCGGTGTAGTGGTCATGTCGATGGTCTCTGTCGGGAGAAGGTCGGCGGCTTGGACACTCGGCACGCAAGCGGGCCGCCCGACGCGTCCGGTGCCGGGGTGGTTCAGGCCCGCGCAAGGGCGGCGAGGCCGTCGAGAGTGACGGTCGCGGGGAGAGGCGCGCCGTCGGTGGCCGTACCCGGCGCGAGCGCGTCGAGGGCGAGGACGACGTGCCACGGCTGGCGGTCGGCCCGGTAGGCGAGCATCGGGGCGAGACGGGCGGCGTCGGCCTGCCGGACGGTCTGCGTCCACCATCCGGCGATCTCTCCCGCTAGCGCCGTCCGGTGGCGCTTGCACTCGATCGCGTGCCGGCGGAACCATGCGGCCGTCGGCGAGGCGTCGTCAGGCTCGGGCGCGAGGTCGAACCCGCCGCCTCGGCACTGGTCGAGTTGCCGGACGAGCTTGACGTCGAGCGCGTCGAGAACGGCGGCGGCGAACTCCC
>Ga0209303_1000105_pt1 | contig 100939 bp, 80 predicted proteins | sample SidtaG_3_FD_187449 | JGI IMG/M metagenome (GOLD analysis project Ga0209303, IMG submission 187449) | Marine algal microbial communities from Sidmouth, United Kingdom - Sidmouth_Asex1 metaG (SPAdes) (version 2) | ecosystem: Host-associated > Algae > Red algae > Unclassified | place: Sidmouth...
AACCGGACAGCCAACGCCCGAATCGACAACTCCTCGCGTTCATGCACACGGCGGATCTGTTCGTACAGCTGCACCTTCGACCTCTTCGTCATGGCCACACGACAGCCGCCACCGACACACCGATCGCGGACCCCAACAACGAGCGCCCAGGTGGGGCCAAATCAGACGAGCACTACAACACCAAGTGGGGCCAGATCAGAAGAGCACACCCACTCACACGTGCTTGCCGACCTGGGTTGCGTGTGTCGATCGAAGGCTGTGCAGTTTCAGTCGAGGGCGCGATGTGTTGACGTCGCAGCGGCAGCGGGCTTTGAGGCGTGAGAATGCTTGAGACAGTGAGTGGTAGGCCATTCGTTCCAGCGTCGAACCAGATCTACGACGTTCGTCCACCTGCCTAAGGACCCGACTCGGAACTTGTCTGCAGGTCGCGTCGTAGACCGACCCGACGCGACCAGCTTGCAGTCCTTGTGTGCGTCAGGCGGGGTATGCGGAACTGAGTCCGCCCGTCGGACCCGTCTCTTCTGAGGGCCGATCGTGACCAACGCATAACACCGCGTTGCTCTCCGTCTTGGGTTGACCATCCGCTGGCCGAAACGGTCTCTGAGCAGGGACTTCAACCGTCCGGCAGAACCCAAGCGAACGCCCTCGATACCTGTCGCAGGACGTGTTCGGCCGACATTAGCCCGACAAACCGCTTATCTGTCTGCGTTCGGTCAGAACTCTCACGCTGAAAATAGCCCTCTACCAGGACTGATGCGAGCCCAAACCGAGAGTCGAACTCGGGACCTACGCATTACGAGTGCGTTGCTCTACCAACTGAGCTATCTGGGCAACAACCGATTCCCGAGGGACTCGGCGACGAAGATGTTATCGGCGCGCCGGACGGTCGACGCCAGTACTTTCTGCGAGGGCTCGGGCTCGGCCGGTCAGGCCAACGGATTCCGCCCGCTCCACGACCCGGTTGCGCCGTACGGCTGGAAGCGGGCGAACAGTTCTTCCGAGTACCAGTCACCGTCACGCGTTTCGGCGATCACCTGTTGGTGTCGTGGCATGGCGTAGGCAAAGTCTCGAGCGGCTGACATCGTCTCCCACAGGCTGAACGTCGCCAGGCGGCCGATCGGCGCTTCGCCGATGCCGACCACGTCGATCAGCCCCGTGGCACTCCGCAGTTCGGTGTCGACCTCTCGGCTCGCGTGCGAGAACGGGCGGGACGCCCCGAGCCGTACGTCGGCGCGCGTGATGATCGCCACCGGTCCCGATCGGTCGCCGGGTTCCATCCCGTCGAGAGGGTCGACGCCACGCCACCGACCATGCCCGCCCAGCGCCCGGAGCCGAACGTGCCACGCCTCCGCTCCCCGCTCCCAACGCCCAGCGATCGGGTGGTCGTCGACGAAGCGATCGAGGTCGGACTCGTCGTCCCACACTGCGAAGAGCGCCGTGCGTCGTAGGTCGGCGCCGGGCCCCGTGTCGTCAGCCCGACCCGTGCCGAGCAGCCGCCAGAAGTGGAGTCCCGACACGGCGTTCAGGGGGCGACGGTCGAGGCCCAGCCGCATCAGCGCCAACGGTGTCTTCCACGTCGACTCGCTGATCAGATGGAAGGACGCGATGCGAGCCATGCATCCGCCATGCTGTCAGCAATGGAGGCGATCAGCGACTCGTTCTCGACACCGGTCGACGTGATCGTGGCGATCGTGATCGGCTACCTGCTCGGATCGATCCCGATCGCGAACCTCGTGGCTCGCCGCCGCGCCGAGATCGACCTGCGTGATGTCGGCGATCGCAACCCGGGGTTCTGGAACGCCCGCGAGACGATGGGTCGCATGGCTGCCGTCCCGATCTTCGTCGGCGACGTCGCCAAGGGGCTCGCCGCTGCCGGGACCGGCGCGCTGCTGGCCGACGACGGTGTCTGGGGGATCGGTTACGTCGCCGGTGGCGTAGCGATGGTCGGCCACGCGTTCCCCGTGTTCGCCCGGTTCGCCGGAGGCCGCAGCATTCTCACGTTCGTGGGCACCGTCTTCGTGGTCACCACGCTCGCGACCGCCATCTCGGTCGGCATCTTGATCGTCACGTTCGCGGTCACCCGGTCGTTCGCGTGGGCATCGCGCGTCGGGATGATCGTGCTTCCGTTCGTGCAGATCGTGGTCGACGGCCCATACCGCACTGCGGCCACCGGCGTCTTGATGACGTTCATCGGATTGCGATTCGCGATGGCGGCGCTCGACGATCGCCGACGCGCTCAGGCGTAGGTCCGGCCGCGCCAGGTCTGACGACCGCGCCGAGCAATGCCACGTGCGATCGCCGTCGACGATGCGAGGTCGGCGAGGGGGCTGAGCCAGTAGGCGGGGTCGGTCTTCTCGTACGCGGTGCGGGTTCCGGCCAGTGTGCCGAGGCGGGCAGCGAGCAGGCCGACGTCGAGGAGATCGCCGCGCCGCAGCAGGATGCGCGGGAGGGGGAGTGCCTGGGCAAGCACGATGACGGCGAGGTCGGCGAGTTGGCGCGAGCGAGGTTCGACTCCGGGAAGTGCGAGCGACCGGCCCCAGCCCGTCCACACGTCCCCGATCGACTCGAACATGCGCACCGTCAGCAGGTCGGGGGCGTCGAGGAATCCGACCGGCCAGCCGTCGCCCGCCAATCTGCGTGCGAGAGCGATGTCTTCGACCACCTCGCCGGCGACCGACTCCATCCCGCCGGCGTCGAGGAATCTCTCGCGGCGCAGGATCATGCATTGACCGTTCGCCATCGTGCGCTGCGGCTTCGTGACCACGCCGGGCGGACCGAATCGGTAGACGAGTGTGGTCAGCATCGATGCATGCAGCCATCGCGTCGACGGCGTCGGACATTCGAATCGTCCGCCGACCGTCAGGAAGTCGAAGGCGTCGGCCTCTGCACGGGCAACGGCCGCAGTCGGGAGGCGCGGGTCGGGCCGCGCATCGGCGTCGAGCGTGACGACCCACTCCGATGTCGCTGCCTCGATGCCTTGCTGGAGGGCCCACGCCTTGCCTGCCCAGCCGTCGGGGAGCGGTGTCCCGCTCACGACCTGCGCTCCGGCCAGTCGCGCGATCTCGGCGGTCGCGTCGGTGGACTGGTCGTCGACCACGATCACCTCGGCCACGCCGCGTGCCCCGACGATCGCATCGAGCAGGGGCCCGATCCGCGTCGCTTCGTCGCGCGCCGGGATCACCACGCTGATCGTGCGTGTCGATTCGTGTCGGACACCGGTGGGCGCCACGGGCGGCGCAGGGTTGGCGGCCTTGGCGAGGCGGGCCACCGCGACCGCTCCGGCGGCCGCCCGCAGCCCGATCGACACCATGCGCACCGGCCCCATGTCTCGAACATGTGAGCTGGCGCTGCGCCATGTGAGGTGCGACCTCACCAGATCGAGCCGATCGGTCGGTCGAACCCGGATCGTGACCCCACCGTGTCTCGAACATGTGAGCTGGCGCTGCGCCATGCGTGGCGCGACCTCACCAGATCGAGCCGGCCCGGCATCAGAGTGAGGTCGTCAGGTCGTCGTGCACCATGTCGGCGACGATCCGGGCGCTGGTGGCCACCAGTGGCAGACCCCCGCCCGGATGGCTCGATCCGCCGACGAGATACAGCCCCGGAACCGACCCTCGGTTCGACGGCCGGGCGAAGGCGGCGCGCATCCCGTTCGACGACGATCCGTAGATCGCCCCGCCCGGTGACCGGTAGTTGTGCTCGATGTCGGCAGGCGTCATCTGCGCGCAGAAGCGCATCCGCCGCCGCAGGTCGACGCCGTGCGAGGCGAGCCGGTCGAGCACCAGGTCGCGATACGCGATCTCGTCGATCTCGATGCCGGGCGGAGTGTTCACCAAGAGGAACCAGTTCTCGTCGCCTTCGGGCGCCTGGCTCGGGTCGATCATCGACGACACGCATCCGTAGATCGTCGGGTCGGACGCGAGTTGCCCTGCATCGATCTCGCGGAACTCCTGCATGGAGTCGTTCGAGAACCAGACGTTGTGATGGCCGATGCCGTCGGTCGAGCCGCGCGCGCCGATGCACAACACGAACCCGCTGGTGGAGCGCTTGGCCTTGCGCACGGTCGACAGCGCGCCGTCGTCGGGCAACAGGTCGGAGTACAGGTGCCGGGCGTCCACGTTCGCGACCACGCTCGACGCATCGAGGACGTCACCCGTGTCGGTCATCACGCCGGTGACCCGGTCGACGCTCCGTGCGATCGCGAGCACTTCGCACGACGTGCGGATCTCGACGCCGATCGAGAGGGCGACCCGTTCCAACGCTCGACCCAGCGCTCCCAGTCCACCCATCGGATACCAGCACCCGAACCGTGACTCGATGTGAGGGATGCACGCCAACGTGGCCGGAGCCTGCGCCGGCGACGAGCCCGAGTACGTGGCGTATCGCTGCGCCCACTGCCGCAGTCGCGGATCGTCGAACGTCCGCCGGGCGGCGGTTCGCAGAGTGCGCAGTGCGTCGATCGCCAGAAGGTCCTGGGGCGACTCCATCCGCTTCGCCAAGGCGATCGGGCTCTCCATCGGGCCGGCGAAGAACGTCCTTTCCGACACGTCCCAGATCTCCCGACCCCGCTCGTCGAACTCGCGCCACTGCGCGCCCGCGCCCGGTGCGAACTCGTCGAATGCCGCCTCGGTGGCGGCCGGGTCGTCGGGCACGACGAGGGTCGAGCCGTCGCGCCACGAGTACGTGAACTGCGGATCGAGTCGGACGAGATCGAGTTCGGCGGCCAGCGAGGTCCCTGCGAGCGCGAACACCTCGTCGAACACGTGAGGCAGGGTGAGCAGCGAGGGGCCGACGTCGAACGTGAAGCCCTCGCGCTCGAACGTGGCGAGCTTGCCGCCGACCACGTCGTTGCGCTCGACGAGGGTGACCTCGTGCCCCGCCGACCGCAGACGGACGGCCGTACACAGTCCGCCGACTCCGCCGCCCACCACGACGACCGGCTTGCTCCCGATCATCGGTCACCCCGCAACATCTGCACGACGCCGAGTGCCGAGATCGGCAACATCGCAGCGCCGCCGACCGCAGCGACGACCGGGTCGCGGAAGTAGCGGGCGAATCCGACCGTCTGCATGACCGACATGTACCCATACTCACCGACGAGACGACCGTCGGCGCGGTCCGACGCTTCGCAAGCGGTTGCCCGATGCGGGAGAGCGACTTCGAACAGCGCCATGATCCCGAATCCGGTGAGCAGCCAGCCGAGATAGTTCGACAGCGGGATCCCCCGGTAGACACCGCGCTTCACCCAGCCCCAGTACCCCTCGTTGGTCATCTGCGGGTCGAGGAAGAGGTCCCACGCCGTCATCGCGGCAGAACCGAGTGCGATGCGTGAGGCCGGAGTCGAAGTACGACCCAGAGCGGCGTGCGCGATCTCACGAGATGGAAGCCCCATGCCGAACCAGGCGAGCGGGACGATGACGGGGACGTGAGCGATCTGCGGCCGCAGCGCCTCGGTGTATGCGTACTGCCCGAACGGCTTGCCCGTCCGAGTCCCGATCCGCTCGACGACGCCCGTCGCGACGGCGGTCGCAACGGCTGCGGCTCCCGCGCGACCGGGGCCCCATCGGCGCGCTGCGTTGGCGGCTGTCGTCGCGAACATCCCGGTGACGACGACCGACGACAGCAGCCGCCGTGCGGTGCCCTGCGGCGCCATCAGCGGTGTGGCGATCATCCCCGCCACGGTCGCCACGCTCGAGGCTGCCGCGATTTGATCGGCCACGCGGGCGACTCGCCCACGGTGGTCCTCGTCAGCGGTCATCGCAGCCCCGGTGGGGCGAGTATCGCCGAGCCTCATCGCAGGAGCGAGGTCACGAGACGGGCCTTCTCCCACGTCGACACCGACGCCCGAGACGTGAAGACGTCGTACTGCTGCTCCTCGATCTGATCGAGGATCCGGCCGTACAGGGTGTGGGCGGCGAGCACGCATTTCGCCGATCGGTCGGGCAGCATCGAGATGCCCACCTCAGCCGACCGGTACAACTCGCGGCAACGCGCGATCTCGAACTGCATCAGCTCGATGAACTCGTGGCTCACGCTCCGCTCGGTCAGATCGGCGCCGAACTTGCGTGACTCCTCCAGCGGAACGTACTGACGACCTCGGTCGAGGTCTTCGTCGATGTCGCGCAGGAAGTTCGTGAGTTGGAACGCGTTGCCCAGGTCGCGAGCGTGAGGCAGCGCCACGTCGTAGTCGGAGGGTTCGAGGATCGGCAGCATCATCTCGCCGATCACCGCCGCCGAGCCGTCCATGTAGACGAGCAGGTCGTCCCACGTCTCGTACGACTCGACGGTGAGGTCCATCGTCATCGAGCGGAGAAAGCGACGGAACGAATCGGTGTCGATGTCGAACGCCCGCACCGTGTGCACCACCGCCTTGAGGACCGGGTCGTCGGAGCGGCCCGCGTCGAGATCGACGAAGAAGCGGTCACCGAAGTCGGCCAGTGCAGAGGCGCGGACGTCAGTCGGCACGTCGCGGCCACCCTGCGACGGGATCTCGTCGACGATGTCGTCGGCGTATCGGGCGAATGCGTAGAGGGCGTGGACGTGGTGCTGCTTGATCTTCGGGAGCACCTTCGTCGACCAGTAGTACGTGGTGCCGTGGCGCTTGTTGAACTCGCGACACAGGGCGTAGCTCTCGTCGAGGGTGACCGGCCCGGTCGGGATGAGCTGTGTGGTCGGAGTGGGCGGCGTCCGGCGGAGGATGGAGGGCAGACGCATCAGCGCCGAGCGTAGGCGTCGACGCGCTGCGCGGCGAGCTTGCCCGACACCAGCACCATCGGCACGCCGACGCCCGGCAGCGTCGATGACCCGGTGAACACGAGGCCGGGGATCTGCTTGTCGACGTTGTTCGGCCGGAACGGGCCGGTCTGGAAGAACGTGTGAGCCAGCGCGAACGGTGTGCCCTGCTCCATCCCGAGCCGCTCCCAGTCCTGTGGGTCGTAGATCTCCTCGACCACGACGTCGGTCGGGTAGCCGAGCGATTCGACTTTCGATCGCAGGCTGCCCATGATCTGATCACGCTCGCGCGACCAGTCGATCGTGCCGCTCAGGTTCGGCGTCGGTTCGAGGACGTAGATGCTCGAACAGCCATCGGGAGCGAGCGATGGGTCGTCGAGGCTGTGCAGCGTGACCAGGATCGACGGGTCGGGCATCCGCACGCCGTCTTCGATCAGTGCCTTGAACGATCCGTCCCAGTCTTCGCCGAAGTGGATGTTGTGATGCGCGGCGTCGGCCGGCGGAAGGCCCTTCACGCCGGCCACCCACAACAGACACGACGGCGAGTACTTGCCGTTGCGGGCGACTCGCGGGATCTTCACGTCGTCGAGCAGTTCTCGATAGGCGACCGGGAGGTCGGGGTTGCACACGACCACGTCGGCCTCGACCAACTCGGCGTCGGGGCCGCTGCCGATCATCACGCCGCGCACGGAGCCGTCGGCGCGACGCACGATCTTCGACACGGGCGACGAATAGCGGAACGACACTCCCGCCTTCTCGACGGCCTCGGCCAGCCCCGCCGCCATCTGGTGCATCCCGCCTTCGGGAACGAACACGCCCTTCACCGAATCCATGTACGTGATCACTGCGTAGATCGCCAGTGCCTCGTAGGGGGCGAGGCCTGCGTACATCGACTGGAAGCTGAAGATCTGCTGGAGTCGCTGGTCGTCGAAGAACGACGCGACCTTCTTGTCGAGCTTGCCGAAGCCGCCCATCTTCAAGATGGCCAGACCGTCCCGCCACGGCTTGATCAGGTCGAGCGGCGAATCGAGATTGGTGTCGATGTACGACCGCATCTCGGCGGTGTAGAGACCTTCGAGCCAGTCGGAGAAGCGGCCGAACGCATCGGCCTCCTTGCGGTTCGCGAAGCGGGCGATCTCCTCGGTCATCGCCTCGCGGCCGTGCTTGACGAGCAGCGTCGAACCGTCGGCGTAGCAGGCCCGATACATCGGGTCGACCGGCTTGATCGTGACGTGGTCGGCCATCGAGGCGCCGGCGGCGACGAACGCCTCCTCCAACAGGTCGGGCATCGTGAGCACGGTCGGGCCGTTGTCGAGGCTGAATCCATCGGAGCGGATCATGCCGGCGCGCCCGCCGGGAATCGCATCGCGCTCGATGACGGTGACCTCGTGGTCGCCTCCGCTCAGGTGTGCGGCGGCCGACAGCCCGCCGAGCCCGGCGCCGATGACGATGATCCTCATGACGTGGTGATCTTCATCAGACGGTTCGCTGGCTGACGTACTCGGCGAGGTGCACGAGTTCAGTCTTGGCGACATCGGTGATCGGTGCTGCGTCGAGCGATGTGACAGCTGCTTCGGTCAGCTCCGAGATGTGCGCTTCGAGTGCAGCGAGCCCGCCGGTGTCGATGATCACCTGCTGGATCTGCGCCACGGTGTCGGACGACATCTCCGGGTCGCCGACGAGTTCGAGCACCGTGCGCTGCGCATCGGTGGCGAGTGCGGTCGCTCGTGCGAGCAGCGGGGTCGGCTTGCCTTCGATCAGATCGCCGCCGACGGGCTTGCCGGTCACCGCCTCGTCGCCGAACGCGCCCATCACGTCGTCACGCATCTGGAACGCGTCGCCGAGCGGCAAGCCGTAGTTGCTCAGGTGCGGCAGCAACTCGTCCATCCGCTCGGGAGCGGCGAGCACGGCACCCAGGTGTAACGGCCGCTCGATCGTGTACTTGCCCGACTTGTACCGACAGATTCGCTCCGACTTCACGATGTCTCGCGTGCGGCTCACCCCGCCGAGAATGTCGAGGTACTGGCCGATGTTGAGCTCGATGCGCAACTCGTTCCAGATCTTCGCGGCCTGTGGGGTGGCCTCCTCCAGCAGTTGGTCGGCGTAGACGAAGGCGAGATCGCCGACGAGGATCGCCACCCCCTCGCCGAACCGGCGCGACTCGCCGGCCCAGCCCTTCTCGGCGTGTTCGGCTGCGGCGACGGTGTGTGTGGTCGGCTGGTTGCGGCGCGAGTCGGCGTCGTCCATCACGTCGTCGTGGAAGAGCGCGAAGGCGTGCATCAGTTCGAACGCGGCTCCGGCGTCGACGTCGATCTGCTCGTGGTCGCCGCCACCGGCGCCGACGAAGCCCCAGTGGCAGAACGCCGGTCGGAGGCGCTTGCCCCCCGACATCACCAATCGCCGGATCTCGTCGATCGGCTGAGCGAGTTCGGAGTCGAACGATGCCCATCGATCGCGCTCGGCGGCCAGGAACGAATCGAGGCGTTCGTTCACCCGTTCGACGATGGTGACGAGCGAAGCGGGAGCGCTGGCGGACATGGAGGCCGAGCGTACTGATGTCGTCCGCTCCGCCGTTCGCCCGTGCGTCACTCGGGGTCAGGCGCCGAGTGGCTCACCGTCACTCGGCGGCTTTCTGTTTCAGGAGGGCCGAGACGCGCTGGCGGGTGACTCCGAAGAGGTCGGCGATCGCGGCGATCGTCAGGCCCTCGTCGCGCAGCGCCTGTGCCTGGACCGCTCGGAGGCGGGCTCCGATCCCCTGGAGGGTGTCGATGTTCTCGGTGATCATCTCGACGGTCCGCGGCTGATCTTCGGCCTCGACGAGCGGGGCGAGGGCTTCGCCTTTCCCGACCTGGCGGTGCAGCAGGCGGACACGCCGTTGGATCTCTCTGCTCCGCGTCACGTTCTCGGCGAGAGCAGCGTCGAGTTCGTCGAGCGCCGCCATCAGCCGGGGGTCGGGAGTCGTACGGACCGCGGTGGGCGAAGACGGCATCGACACATTCTGCCCGACGCAACCGACTCGTGTAGCAATGGCTATTGCCCTACTTCCCGTCGACCTGCTTCAGGGTGAGGGGGTGTCGGCGGCGGCGTCGAGGTCGGCGGTCACCTGGCGGATGGCGAGGTCGGCCTGCGTGATCTTGTCCCGACAGAGCGAGATCAGCATCGATGCGCGCTCGACCCGCTCGGCGAGGTGATCGACGTCGACATCGGCTCCCTCGAGTCCTCGGAGGATGTCGTCGAGTTCGCGCAGGGCGTCGGCGTAGCCGGGTGCGTCACCGTCGGCAGTGGTGGAGGCGGATTCAGTCATCGGAGTCGTCGCTTTCTGCAGCGTGGGCCTGCGGCGGGGGGTCGGCTGGACCGAGGAGGTCGATGGCTTCGACGGTGCTCGTCAGGTGTCCGTCGAGCAGATGGGTGGACACGAGGTCGCCGGGTGACAGGTCGGCGGCCGACCGGACGACGGCGCCCGACGAGTTGCGGGTGATCGACCAGCCACGTGCGAGCTGCACCGCCGGGTCGACCGACCGGATGCGAGCGTCGAGCAGTTCGAGCCGATGACCGGCCCGCTCGGTCACGAGCCCCGATCGCTCGACGAGTCGGCCGGCCGCGACGTCGACGCGACCGGTCGCCGCAGCGAGCGCCTGCGGCGCACTGTCGACGAGCGCACGGGTGCGCCGCGCGAGCCGTTCGTCGGCGCGACCGACCGCGTCGGTGGTGCGGGCGGCGATCTGACGAGCGACGTCACGCAACCGGTGCTCGGAGCGGTCGGTGTGCGCGAGCGAGGCCCGCACGATGGCCTCGAACGCCGCCTCGGTGTCGGACACATAGGCCTCGACCCGTTCGACGAGCGCACCGGCGCACGCCGTGGGGGTCTTGAGCGAGGTGTGCGCCACCTCGTCGGCGATGGTGCGGTCGATCTCGTGGCCGATCCCGGTGAAGACAGGAACCTGGACCATGGCGATGCTGTGAGCGATCCGCTCGCTGTCGAAGAGCGCGAGTTCGTTCTTGGCACCACCGCCGCGGATGACCACGATCACGTCGAGCACGCCCTTGCGGGCGCCGCGCGCCAGGGTGCCGATCGCTCCCGACACCATCAGTTCGGCGCCGTCGCCCTGGACTCGCGTGTCGGTGACCGTCAATTCGAAACCGAGCGAGCTGCGTTCGAGTTCGCTGTGGAAGTCGGCGAACCCGGCCGAATCGACGCTGGCCACCACTCCGACCCGGAGTGGCACCGCCGACATCGGCCGACGCTTGTTCGCCTCGGTGAGCCCACTGGCGATCAGTCGGCGCAGGACCTCGTCACGTGACTGCGAGATCTCGCCGAGCGTGAACGCCGGGTCGAGGCTGCTCATCTTCAACCCGAGCCGGCCGCCCTGCGCCCAGAAGTCGAGCTGACCGTGGATGCGGACCTTCATCCCGTTGCGCAGTTGCAAGCGGTGTGTGCGCAGCATCGGCGCGATCTTGGCAATCGTGGGCGCGAAGAGCTGGACGTTGAGGACGGCCGAACCCCGGTCGGTCTCCTCGATCAGTGAGAAGTAGGTGTGCGGGCCTCGATTGGAGAGGCCACTGATCTCGCCGCGGACCCAGACACCGCCACGGAATCCTCGCCGCAGCTCCTCGTTGATCGCGTCAGCCAGTTCGCCGACCGAGAAGGTCGGATCGACGGTGTCGTCGGGGACGATGTCGTCGAACTCGAACGCCGGCTGGGACACGGGGGCAGTCTGCCAGGCGAGGAGCGGGTGTCAGGCGCCGAGTCGGCGGACGTTGCCGCCCGGAGCCGTGTCGTCGTCGTCGGAGGCTTCGGACGCGTCGGCGAGCGAGAAGAGTTCGCCATCGACGGGCAGGCCCCGCTGCTGACGGATCGATTCGAGTTCGACGAGCGGCCGCTCGAGCGCCCGGCGGCGCGTTCCGGCCAGCGACTCGAACTCCTTCTCGACGCCTTCGAAGCGCTTCTTCACCTTCTCGACCTGCTCGGCGTACTTCGTCCACTGCGTGCCGAACTTGCCGATCAGTTGCAGGATCTCGGAGCTGGTCTGTTCGATCATGAAGTTGTCTTGCGCTTGGCGGATGATGCCGAGGAAGGCGAACAGAGTGAGTGGCGAGCACATCACGACCTGCTGGCTCATCGCATCTTCGAGCAGACCCGGATCGTGCTCGTGGATGAAGCCGGTGAGCTGCTCGTTGGGGATGAAAAGCAGCACGTTGTCGACCGCGGCCCCCGACCCGGTCGTGGCGTACTCACGCTTGGCCAGTTCCTTCACGCGGGCCCGGACATCGGTCAGGAAGCGCTTGAGGTGCGCCTCGCGCTCGGCGTCGGTGCCGGCCTCGAGGTAGCGCAGGTATGCCGCCATCGGGAACTTGACGTCCATGAACAGCGTCTGCCCCTTGGGCATGTTGAAGGTGAAATCGGGGCGACCGGTGCCGCCTTCGATCTGGACCTGCTTCTCGTAGTTGACGTGCTCGATGAAGCCGGCGAGGCGCAGCACGTCTTCGGCCATCCGCTCGCCCCACTGCCCGCGGGCCTGCGGGTTGGCGAGAGCCGAGCGCAGTGCCTGCGTCGATTCGGTGAGCGTGCTCGTGATCTCCATGTGTGCCCTGAGCGACGACTCGACCTCGCCGAACTTCTGCGCGCTGGTCTGGCCCAAGGACGACAACATCTCGGTCACCTTCGACAACTCGACGCGCATCTCGGAGTGCACCGTGTCGAGCCGGGAGTCGATGACGTCCTTCTTCGCGCCGAGGTCGGCGGAGGTCTGCTCCTTCAACTGGTTGCTGGCCACGTCGAGTTGTTCGCGAACGTGTGCCGTGGTGGTGTCGAGTTGCTCGCGCACCTGCATCGTGGTGGCAGCCAACTGCTCCTGTTGGCGCTGCATCGTGGCGGCGAACTGCTCACGCTGGAGCACGGCCGACTGTTCGAGCGCCGCGTTGACCGCCGCATCGCGCTCGGTACTGGCCTGCTGACGGGCATCGGCGACCGCCCGGGTGACCGCGGCATCGACGGCGAACTGCACCGCCTCGTTGGTCGTTCGAGCCTGTTCCTCACGATCGGCGGCCGTGAGGACTCCCGCCGACTCCGCCCGCCGGGTGGCGTAGACGAAGGCGCCGAGCGCTGCCGCAGCGGCCAGGAGGACGGCGACGATCATGTAGAGGATCAACATGTGGCCCATCTTGACAAGGGGGTACCTCAGAGTTCGCGGACCCCGGCCCGATGCAGGCTCAGAAATGCGTTCGCACACCCCGAAACGCACCGGGTACGACCTCGATCCGGACGTGGAGCAACAGACCCGTCACGTCGGGGTCGGCGGTCCTGTTCGTGAGGGGACAGGCCGGTGACGTGAGAGCCGACGTCAGGCGGTGGCGGTATGCGCCAGACGGGCGCGGCGCCGGTCTCGCAACTCGGTACCGATCACCAGCAGGCAGGCAACGAGAGCCACCAGCGCAAACGCGATCAACGCGTCGATGACGAAGTGGTTGCCCGTCAAGACGACGACCAGCGTGGTCGCCACGGCGTGGAAGACGGCAACGGCCCGGATCCATCGCCGTGAGGTGAGTGCGAAGACGGTGAGTGCGACGATCAATGCCCAGGCCACGTGCATCGACGGCATGGCGGCGAACTGGTTGGCGGCCCCGCTGCCTGGGATGTCGTACGGACTCGGACCGAGGACCTTGCCCGTGTCGACGTAACCGGGGAGCATGCGTGGAGGTGCCAGCGGGAACACCGCATGTGCGACGAGAGCGACCGAGGTGACCCCGACGAGGCTGTTGCGCAAGAACACGTACGCGCCGAAACGCGACGTCTTCCACGCGATGAGCAGGACGGCGATCGTCACGGGGAAGTGGGCCAGGTAGTACCAGTTGGCGACCGTGACGAGGATGTCGTTGCCGAGAACGAACGCCTGCAGGCTGCGTTCGATGGCGATGCCGCCCATCTCCTGGAAGTCGACCACCTGGCGGGCGTTCGCGAACGCATCGGCCTGGCGGTCGGCGCCGACCATGCGCACCACTCGGTAGGCGAACCAGGCGCCCGCAAGCAGCGCCAGTTGCGACACTCCACCGAGCACCCGGTCGGTGGTGCTCAGGTTGTCGGGCGAGGTGCTCATGGTGGTTCTCGGGAGAGGAGGCGTGGTCGAGGCAGTTCTGAGTCTGGCAGAAGCCCCGAGAATGTCCCGGCACCACATGGAAAAGCCGTGCTTCACGATAGTCGGACGAGATCGTGGCAAGGACTTCGCTTCCACGGACGATCCCGCCGGACGAGAAAGGTCAGGCGGGGGTGGTCGTGATCTCGGTGGCTTTCACGGCCGCCCAGACCGACGAACCGGGGGCGATGCCCATGTCGGCGACCGCTCCGGGAGTCACGTCGACAGCCAGCGGGATCGGCGCGGCGAGCGTGACGCGCACGACGTTGCCCATTCCCTCGACCAACTCGACCGTCGACGCCCACACGTTGCGCTGACTTCCCTCGGGCCGGTTGCCGTGCAGTGAGATCGACCGAGGGTGGAGCGCCACGGCGACGTGTCCCGAGATCGCCGAGTCGGAGATCCGCAGCGTGTGATCGAGGCCGTCGAGCCGGACTCCACCGCCCGACGCGATGCCCGTGAACAGGTTCGTTCCGGCGAGCGCGGCGACGTAGGTCGTTGCCGGACGCCGTCGGATCTCGTCGGGTGATCCCACCTGGGTGATGCGTCCGTCTTCGATGACGTGCAGACGATCGGCGAGGAGGAACGCGTCGGCGGGATCGTGGGTGACGAGCAGGCGTGGTCCGGCGAATGCGTCGAGACGGTCACGAAGCGCTCGGCGGACCTGCGTGCGGGTCTCGACGTCGAGGGCCGCCAGTGGCTCGTCGAAGAGGAGCAGGTCGGGGTCACAGGCCAGCGCACGTGCGATCGCGACCCGCTGCGCCTGACCGCCCGAGAGCGTGGCCGGTCGTCGCCCGGCGACGTCGCCGAGTTCGAGACAGTCGATCCATGGGAGAGCAGCGGCTCGCGACGCGGCACGGCTGAGCCCCGCACTACGTGGCCCGAACGCGACGTTGTCGAGGACCGACAGCTGGTCGAACAGCAGATGGTCCTGGAAGACGACGCCGATCCTCCGCTCGTCGGGCGGCACCGCACGCTGCAGGGTCGCGCCGGCCAGCACCCGGCCGGCGAGAATCACGTCGGAACGGTTGCTCGGCTCCGCTGCACCGTTCGCGTCGTGGAGGCCGGCGATCACGGCCAGCGATGTCGACTTGCCGGCTCCGTTCGGGCCGAGGAGCGCTGCGGTCTCACCAGGCGCGACCTGCAGATCGACGTCGATCGAGAAGCCGCCGCGGTCGAGTCGGATCCGTGCATCGAGACCACCGGCGCGGCTCGGCTCGCCGCTCTCGCTGCCGACCCTGTTGCGTCGCCTGACCATCACGATCCGAGTCCGATCGGAGCCCGGCTCCACCAACGGCTGCGCAGCGCCATCAGCACCACGATCGACACGGCGACCATCAGCAGGCTGATCGCGATGGCAGCGTCGCGATTGCTGTCGAGGGAGACGAACACGGCGAGCGGCAACGTCTGGGTCCGACCCTGCAGGTTGCCGGCGAACGTGACCGTCGCGCCGAACTCGCCGAAAGCCCGTGCCCACGCGAGCACGGCGCCGGCCCGCAGCGACGGTGCGATCATCGGCAGCGTGACGCGTCGGAAGACGGTGAGCGGCGACGCGCCGAGTGACGCCGCTGCGCCCTCGTGTCGCCCGTCGAGCGACGACAGAGCACCCTCGACCGTCACGACGAGGAAGGGCATCGCCACGAACGTGTTGGCCAGCACGACGCCCCACACCGAGAACGGAAACGAGAACCCGACGACCTCGTCGAGCGGCTGGCCGACAACGCCTCGCCGCCCGAGCGCGAACAGGAGCGCGGCACCACCGACCACCGGTGGCAGGACCATCGGCAGCGTCACGATCGCTCGGACGAACGAGCGCCCGACGAACTCGACACGGCTGAGCACCCAGGCGAGCGGCACCCCGAACAGAACGCACAGGCCCGCCGACGCCAGCGACGTCCACAACGACAAGACGAGCGCGTCGACCACGACCTCGTCGGCGAGCAGGGCGCCCAGCCGCGACCACGGCGTGACGCCGAGCAGCCCGATGAGCGGGAGCACGAACAGTGCGACGGCGACCAACGCGAGGGCGATCAGGACGAGAGGTCGACGACGACCGATCACGGTGCCCCGAACCCGGCCTCGTCGAGGATCGACCGCCCCTCGGGCCCGAGGACGAAGTCGACGAATCGTTGCGCAGCAGCGGGCCGGTCGCTGTCGGCGATCACTGCGATCGGGTACTCGGCGGCCACGCTCACCCCGCTCGGCAGGTCGATGCCGACGAGGTCGCCGTCGGAGGCGAGGACGTCGGTGGCGTAGACGATCGCTGCATCGAGTTCGCCGATCGCCACCTTCGACGTGAGCGACCGGACATCGGGCTCCTCGGTGTCGAGCGATGGTTCGATCCCGACCATGTCGAAGATCTGCGTCGCATACCCGCCGCACGGCACCTGACGAGCGCACCCGCCGAGCAGCAACTCGTCACGGGCGAAGTCGTCGATCGAGGCCACGCCCGCCGTGTTGCCGCGGGGCACGGCGATCGTCAGGTCGTTCGTGGCGAAGACCGACGGGTCGTCGACCAACGCCGCGTCGACGAGACGTGCCATGACTCCGGTGTCGGCGAATGCGGCGACGTCGGCGGGAGCGCCCTCCTCGATCTGCACGCCGAGCGCGCTGCTCCCGGCGGCGCTCACGTCGATGTCGACGTCGTCGACCGCCTCGAACGCCGCTTCGAGATCTGCCACGACGTCGGTCAGGGACGAAGCCGCGAAGACGAGCACGGGTCCGCCCGCATCGCCGGTGCCGTCGGACGAAACGCCCGACGTGCAGGCGGCCAGCACCGTGGCAGAGAGCCCCACCATCGCCGCAGCCTTTGACATCGTCAGGGTCACCGTCGCGGAGCCCGTCCGCCGGCTGCGCCTGCCCGATCGCATCATGGAGGGTCGAAGATACTGGACCCCCCGACGCCAGCGTGCGCTCGTCCCACCGGCCGATCTCGGCGCACGGTCACCTGGGGGTGAGGGTGGGTCACCGCCGCACCCCTCCGCGTCGAACAATGGTCGGTCCTGACGACGAATGTCGGCGCGAAGGATCAAGCACGGCACGAAATCGACCGAAAGACGTACGTGGACTCGAAGATGTGGATGGTGTACGTCGCCGTCGTCGGCGTCGTCGCAGGCGCTTCCTTCGCGTTCGACACGACGAGTCTCGCCGCACAGTCGTCCCGGGCTGCCGTGGCGTCCGCCGCAGTGGTCGCCGTGCTGGTCGGGGTGTATCGTCACCGGCCGACCGATCGTCAGGCCTGGTTGCTCGTCGCCGGCTCGACCGCTCTGTTGCTCGGAGCCAACCTGTCGACATCCGTCGCTCGACGCTCGTCGACCGATGGCATCGCTGCGTTCCCCTCGTACGCCGACGCATTCCAGCTCGGGGCCTACCCGATGCTGATCGGCGGCGCCTTGATGCTTCTGCGTTCGGCCTCGCCCGGCCGCGACGTCGCCGGAATGATCGACGCCGGTCTCGTGGCGGTCGCCTCGTTCGCCGTGCTCGTCGTTCTCTACCTCGACTCGTTCATCGCGATGGCGACTGCCCAGGCCGGCTTCGTGTCAATCCTCTATCCGGTCCTCGGCTGCTTCCTCCTGGTGGTCGTCGCGCGCCTCGCCGCAGCGGTGCAACTCCGACAGCCGGCCATCGCTTGCCTGAGTGCCAGCCTCGTCGTCCTCGTGCTTGCAGATGCCATCTACGGAGTGGTCACCGCCACGCAATGGTCGGCATCCAACACCTCGATCGACGTCCTTCGACTGGCCTCGGCGGTCCTCGTCGGCGCCGCCGCCCTGCACCCGTCGATGGGGCGACCCGCGGTACCGCACCTGAACTCTCCGGGCTCCATCACCCGCGCACGGCTCGCCGGTCTCTTCCTCGTCGTCCTCGTCGTGCCGGCGATCGACATTGTGTGGGGCGGGCCCAGCGATCACATCTTGTTGACCTCGGCGTCGATGGTCATGTTCACGCTCGTCCTGCTCCGGATGATGGGCCTGTTGACGGCCATCCAGGTGAGCGAGCAGCAGGCGCGTCACGACTCGATGCACGACACGCTGACCGGGCTCGCCAACCGCGAGCAGTTCGCCGAACGCATCGAGAAGTTCGTGGCGTTGCGCACCGACGGAGTCGTCTCGGTGCTCTTCGTCGATCTCGACGACTTCGCATTCATCAACGACAACCTCGGCCACGACGTCGGAGACGAGATGCTGATGGTGGTGGCTGCGCGACTCCAGAGTTGCATCCGTGACGAAGACATCGTCGCCCGCCTGTCCGAGGACGAGTTCGCAGTACTGCTCGAGAGTGCCGTCGACCGCAACGATGCCGTCGGGGTCGCCGAGCGCGTCCAAGACAGCCTGGAGATCCCGATCGTCGTCGACGGCCGCGACGTCTCGATCTCGACGAGCGTCGGGATCGCCGTCGAACGCCGAGCCAACATCGAACGCGCCGACACGATCCTGCGTACCGCCGACACGGCGATGTATCGCTCGAAGTCGGGCAGCGGCCGCTCCGAGTTCTTCGAGCAGGGCCTCCACCTCGAGGCTGTCGAGCGTCTCGATCTGCGAGCCGACCTGCAGGTCGCGCTCGAGCGTGGACAGTTCGAGCTGAGCTATCAGCCGATCGTCGACATGGAGCACGAGCAAGTGCGCGGCGTCGAAGCGCTGATCCGCTGGCACCACCCGACGCGAGGCGACGTGTTGCCCGACCGGTTCATCCAACTCGCCGAGCAGACCGGCCAGATCATCCCGATCGGCCGGTGGGTGCTCCACGAGGCGTGCTCGCAGATCGTTCGCTGGCGCCAAGACCACCCCGACACCGCACCGGTGACCGTGTCGGTCAACCTGTCGGTCCGCCAGCTCCACGACCCCGATCTGGTCACCGATGTCGGTGATGCATTGTCGGCGTCGGGGCTCGAGCCGGAGGCGCTGACGCTGGAGATCAACGAGGCGATGCTGATCGACGAGATCGACCGTGGCTCGACAGCACTCGAACGACTGAAGTCGATGAACGTGAAGATCGCGATCGACGACTTCGGCACGGGCTACTCGTCGCTCGCGTATCTGAAGCGGGCAACGATCGACGCGATCAAGATCGACAAGTCGTTCATTGCCGACATGGAGGATTCGCCTGCGTCGGTGGCGCTCGTCAAGGCGGTGGTCGACCTCGCCATCAGCATGGGCATCGACACCTTCGCCGAAGGGGTCGAGAATGCCGACCAACGGCTCCAACTCCACGAACTCGGCTGCCTGTACGGCCAGGGCTACTACTTCGCCCGCCCGCTCACAGCGGTCCAGGTCGAGGCGAAGCTCGACGCTGCGCAGCGGTCGATGACGGCGCGCCGCGCTGCGCCGCTGGACGTCGAAGTGCTCGATTCGGTCGACGACATGCGCAAGGTGGTCGTGCAGTTGGGTGGCCTCCACACCGAAGCGAAGGCGCCGGTGATGGCGCGCAGTCGGTGGATCGAGACCTGGGCCGAGACCCACGACGAATGGACGCCGATGGTGGTTCTCGTCCGTGAGCGCATCAGCGGTCAGATCGAAGCCGCCGCGCTCCTCGCCACCAGAACCGCCACCAGAACCGCCACGGAAACGGCTGAGAGTGCGGCCACGGGGACGGTGCTGGTCACCGAGGTCGTGTCGATGGGATCAGGGCCGAACGGATCGACGCAGTTCGCCACGCGCAGCGAGCGGGCGGCAGGGCTTCTCGCCGACGGCATCGCCGATGAGCTTGCGGCGCGCGGCCCGTGGTCGCTGCAACTCGATCGGCTGACCGAGGGAGACCCGGTGGTCGACCTGCTCGTCGAGCGCCTGGCGAATGCCGAGACGGTCACTGCGGTCTCCGTGCCGCAGGTCGTGTTCGGTGACGACCCTCACCTCGACGACTTCTTGCCACGCGACACGCGTCGAACCATCCGCCGAGCCTGGAAGCGACTCGAGAGCGAGGGGCTCGCCATCGACATGAGCATCGCTCGGTCGGAGTTCGAGATCATCGAGATGTTGCCGGCCCTCGAAGCAATCCGCAGCGAGTCCGCGACGGGCGATGACCGAGAAGATGAGTTGTGGCGTCGTCTCGTTCTCGCTCACGCAGCATCCGGCCAGATCGAGATCTCGTCGATGTCGATCGACGGGACGGTCGCCGGGTACGTCATCGGCATCGTCGACGACGAGGCCTATCGCATGTTCGACGGCGGGTTCGCCACGGAGTTCGCCGACTACTTGCCACGTTCGATCACACAGGTCGCGGTGCTGGAGCGAGCAATGGTCGATGCCCGATTCGGTTTCCTCGACTGGATGACGAGCTCGGCTGCCGACGAGGTCCTCGCGACCAACCACGCCGACGAGCGTGTCACGCTGACGGCCTGGTCGACCGAGCTCGCGTCGTCTCCCGACAGCAACGTGTCCGACAGCACCGTGTCCGACAGCACCGTGTCCGACAGCACCGTGTCCGACAGCACTGTGTCCGACAGCACTGTGTCCGACAGCACCGGAGAACGCGCCGCGCACGCCGACTGAGGTCGGCTCCGCACGACTCCTGGCCCGGCGGCGACACGCCGGCGCTCTCTTCCCCAGCTCACGTACCGGACCGGAGGCGGTGTTACCGTTGTCACATGACGACCGAACCGTTGTCCCCGACCGACACGCTGCCCTGGCACCTCCGCAACAACTGGGCGCCCGTCCTCGACGAACGCGACGACACCGAACTGCGCGTCGACGGCGTCATCCCGCTCGAACTGACCGGCACCTACGTCCGGACCGGACCCAATCCCGCGACCGGTACGTCGGGCCACTGGTTCTTCGGCGACGGGATGCTGCACGGTGTCCGGCTGGCAGGCGGCAAGGCCGAGTGGTACCGGAACCGCTTCATCCAGACGCCCAACATCTCCGACCCGCTCGACGACCCGATGAGTGCAATGGGCGACATGACCCGCGGCACGGGCAACACCCACGTGCTCGCCCACAACAACGAGTTGCTGTGTCTCGAAGAAGGGCATTGGCCGTGGCGAGCGAACACCGACCTCGACACGCTCGGATACCAGAACTACGACGGTGCGCTCACCTGCTCGATGACGGCGCACCCCAAGATCTGCCCGATCACCGGTGAGCTGATCGCGTTCAGCTACCTCAACCCCGAGCCGCCGTTCCTGCAGTACATCCGTGTCTCGCCCGACGGCCAGCTCACTCAGCTCGAAGGGATCGAGCTGCCGAACATGGTGATGATGCACGACTTCAACGTCACGCAGAACCACGTCGTGTTCATGGATCTGCCGGTCTGCTTCGACCTCGGGGCCCTCGAGACAGGGCTGCCCTTCATGTTCGATCGCGATGCCGGAGCCCGGCTCGGTGTGATGCCACGCAACGGGACCAACGCCGACGTCCGGTGGTTCGAGATCGACCCCTGCTACGTCTTCCATCCGGTCAACGCGCACGAGGACGGCAACTCGATCGTGCTGCACGTGTCTCGCCAGACCGAGGCGTTCGGATCGAGCAACGACGACTACGCCGAGGTGGGCCGACTCTGGAAGTGGACCATCGACCTCGACGCCGGCACCGTCGTCGAAGAGCAGGTCGACGATCGCCCTGGCGACTTCGGTCGGGTCGACGACCGTCTCGTCGGGCTCGACGCCCGTTACGGCTACCTGATGGCGCTCGCCGGCGAGGGCAACAGCGAAGAACCGGTCTACGGCTCGGCATTCTGGAAGTACGACCTGCGCAGCGGATCGTGTACCGAGCACCAACTCGGTGAGGGCGTGCGCGGTGCCGAGCCCGTGTTCGCTCCGGCTTCGCCCGACGCCGGGGAGGACGAAGGCTGGATCATCAGCATCGTGCACGACACCGACAGCGACCAGTCCCGTCTCGTGATCATCGACGCACAGGAGTTCTCGGCGCCGCCCGTCGCGACCGTCCACCTGCCCCGACGTGTGCCGTACGGAGCACACGGGAGCTGGGTGCCCGATGTCGCGATGGCATGACCGGGCGCGGCACAGAGCGCTGGGACAGACGATCGGAACCGAGGAGAAGCGATGAGATCTGAAGGGCGGAATCGACGGGGGATGACGGCGATCGCCGTGCTCGGCCTCGTGGCGGCATCGTGTGGGGGCGGGTCCGACGACGCGGTCGGTGGCCAGACGGGCGACGAGCTCGCGAATGACGACGAGTCAGCGAACGACGACGCTGCCGACGCCGACGCCGACGCCGACGCCGACGACACCGACGACGCTGCCGACGCCGACGCCGACGCTGACGACGCCGACGCCGACGACACCGATGACGCCGAGCCCGCCGACGAGACGGCGGACGGCGCCGATGACGCGCCAGCCGGACGCGACACGGCGTCGGGGGAGGGCTTCGGCGCGCTCGGCCCGGCATCCGGAGAGCCGATCGTGCTCGGCATGGTCAACACCGAGGGCGCGCCAGGCCTCGACTTCCCCGAGATGCGCACCGACACCGACCTCGCACTCACCTACCTGAACGATCACGGCGGCTTCGGCGGTCGCCCGGTCGTCATCGAGCACTGCACGGCGGCCGGGTCACCCGAGACGTCACAGGCGTGCGCACAGGAACTGAGCGGAAAGGACGTCGAGATGGCGTTGCTCGGCCTCGACCTCTTCCCCGGCTACGACACGTTCGCCGCCTCCGGCATCCCCGTCGTCGGAGCGCTGCCGATCCTGCCGCCCGACTACACGGCCGATGCGCTCTTCTTCACCGGTGGCAATGCCACGACCATGGCGGCGATGGTCGCACTGGCGGTCGAGGAGTTCGACGCGCAGTCGGTCGGGATCGTGAGCGCCGACAACCCCGGCGCGAACGGCTCCGAGGCCTCGCTGGTCGCTGCGCTCGACGCCGCAGGGGTCGAGTACAAGTCCGTCAAGGGTGGCGACAACGAGACCGACGCCGGGTTCCAAGGTCTCATCCGCGAGGCCAACAGCGACGGCCCCGACCTGATGATCTCGCTGTATTCCGACGCCGGATGCATCGGCGCGATGCGCGGACGCGTGGCGCTCGGGATCACGACGCCGATGGTGTCGACGGCGATCTGCGGGAGCGCCGAGGTGATCGACGTGGTCGGCGACGATGCGGTCGGTTGGTACTTCGTCGGTGTCGGAGCGCCACAGGACACGGTGTCGGCGCGAGACTTCGACTCGATCATCGAGCCGACCTACGGTTCCGACGCCGACAGCTCGCTCGGCCTCGGTGCGCTCGGGATCACTCAGTTGATGTCGCTCGCACGCGTCGCGAACGCGATCGCAGCCGATGGTGGCGAGGTGTCCGGAGCGTCGATCTACGAGCGGATGTCGAGCTCCGACGACGTACTGAACTTCCCGAACGACCGGCCTCTCGTGTGTGGACAGTCCAGCGCGTACCCGAGCGTCTGCAACTTCGAGTTCCCGATCGGTTCCTACGCCGCCGGCGGGAAGATCGTGACGGTTCCGGGCTTCGAGTCGGTGTCGGTCCTCGACTACCTGCCGTGATCCGACCGACGCAACGAGTCGACTGACCGGGGCCGATGGCCGACTACCTGTTCTTCCTGCTGATCGGTACCGGCGCCGCCGCGATCATGGGTGCATTCGGCCTCGGCTTGATGATCACCCACCGGGGGTCGGGGGTGGTGAACTTCGCGTTCGGCGCCACGGCCGCGTGGACCGGCTACGTCTACGCCGACCTGCGACGGGGTGCATACCCGTTCCCCGTCCCGGGACTGCCCGACCGCTACCACTTCGACGGAGACGTCGGTTTCCGCTGGGCGATGCTGCTCGCGCTGCTGACCTCCGCGGTGATCGGTCATCTCGTCTACCTGCTCGTGTTCCGCCCGCTGTATCGCGCCCCCGCACTGGCGAAGATCGTGGCGAGCATCGGACTGGTGATCGTGTTCATCACGTTGATCGACAACCGGTTCGCCGACAACGCCGGTCTGCGCGTCGACCCGATCCTGCCGAACGAACCGGTGACGATCATGTCCGACGTGATCATCCCGCGCGACGGCCTCTGGCTGCTCGCCGTCGTCATCGCGATCGCCGCCGGTGTATGGGGCATGCTCCGATTCAGCCGGCTCGGTCTGATCACCCGTGCCGCGTCCGAGAACGAGAAGGGTGTCATCCTGCTCGGCTACTCGGCGACGCGTATGGCCGCATCGACGTTCGTGCTGGCGACGGTGGTCGGCGGGTTCGTCGTGATCCTGGCGTCACCGATGATCCAGTTGTCGTCGACGAACTTCACGTTCGGGTTCCTCATCCCGGCGCTCGGTGCAGCACTGATCGGTCGGTTCCGCAACGTGTGGCCGACGGTGCTGACCGGCGTGTCGATCGGTCTCGTCCAGTCGACCTTCACGAAGCTGCAGAGCGACCTGAGCTGGTTCCCACAATTCGGGGCTCGGGAGGGCCTGCCCTTCATCGTGATCATCGTCGCGATGTTCGTGTCAGGGGAGCGGGTGCCCGATCGAGGGGCGACCGATGCATGGAAGCTGCCGGCCGTTCCCGCAGCGAAGGTCACGCCGTTCAGCGTCATCGTCCCGGTCGGGCTCGCCGTCGCCGGACTCCTCCTGCTGGGGCCGCTGTGGCGCGGTGCGATCATGACCACGGTGATCGCCGTCGTGCTCGCACTGTCGCTCGTGGTGCTGACCGGGTTCGGAGGCCAGACGTCGCTTGCTCAGATGGCGTTCGCCGGAGTGGCCGGCTTCTCGCTGTCGAAGCTTGCAACCCAATGGGGTGTCCCGTTCCCGATCGCGCCGATCATCGCGGCTCTCGTCGCGGCCGTGTTCGGCACGCTCGTCGGTTTCCCGGCGCTGCGCGTCCGCGGCGCCAACCTCGCGATCGTCACGCTCGCCGGAGGAGTCGCCATCAACGAGTTCGTGTTCAAGAACCCCAAGTACGTCGGTGACGCGTCGACCGGTGGCGCTCGAGTGCCCAATCCGAGCATCGGCAGCTGGGATCTCGGGCTGATCCTCGGCTCGGAGGCATCGCGACCGATTTTCGGGATCTTCCTCGTCGCTGTCGCTCTGGCGCTCTCGCTCGGTGTCGCGAACCTGCGGCGGAGTTCGACCGGACGTCGGATCCTGGCCGCCCGCTCCAACGAGCGCTCGGCTTCCGCGGCCGGAATCGACGTCGCCCGAGTGAAGTTGCAGGTGTTCGCCATCTCGTCGTTCATCGCCGGGATCGGGGGCAGCCTCATCGCCTACCGCTTCGGCAGCGTGTCGGACGCGTCGTTCGGGACGATCCCGTCGCTGGCCGCACTCGCCGTCGCATACCTCGGTGGCATCGGGTGCGTGAGTGGCGCCGTCACATCGGGAGTGGTCGCGACGGCCGGGGTCTCGTTCTACGCGATCTCGCAACTGACCGGCAGCCTCGGTCAGTGGGAGGTGCTGATCGGCGGTGTCCTGTTGATCGTCACCGCGATCCTCAACCCCGAAGGCATCGCCGGCGGCATCCGTGCGAAAGCTCCCGGCTGAAGGACCGACGACCCGGATCGTCGTGCGTGTCCCCCGTGGAAGGCGGGTCGTGCGTGTGACCTCGTATCCGGCTGCCGTCGGTCCGCCACACCGGGAGTCACCACATGCGCCTCGCTCATCTCGCCACCGATCTCGTCACCGCGCGGCGCGCCGCACCCGTCGACGATCTGGAGAACGCCGAGCGCGTCTGTCTCCCGGTCGACGACCCGGCTGATCCCGCTGGCCCGGTCGATTCCACCGTTCCGGCCGACTCCACCGACCCCGCTGACGCCACCGATCCCGCGGGACCACCCGGCCCGGACGGTCCATCCGACCCGATCGGCCCACCGGCGATTCCCGAGCCGACGGTCGACCCCGGGCCCTTCGTGCTCGATCGGGTCGAGGCGTCGCGCTTCCTTGCTCAGGCCACCTTCGGTCCGTCACTCGCAGCGATCGATGCGCTCGTCGCCGGCGGGAGCATCGACGCCTGGATCACCGACCAGATGGCGCTCCCGATGTCGGCGACCGAGCCGTACGTCCGAGCGAACGGGAATGGGAGTCTGCGCCCGCCGCGTCATCACATCTGGTGGTCCAACGCGGTGCACGGCGACGACCAACTCCGCCAGCGCGTCGCCTTCGCCCTCAGCGAGATCTTCGTGGTGTCCGACGACGACTACGAGATCCGCAACGCTCAGTACGGGCTGTCGGGCTACTACGACATGCTCGCCGAGGAGGCGTTCGGCAGTTTCCGCACCCTGCTCGAACGCGTCACGCTGCACCCGATCATGGGGATCTTCCTGTCGATGCTGCGCAACGAGAAGGCCGATCCCGAGCGCAACATCCGACCCGACGAGAACTACGCCCGCGAGGTCCTCCAACTCTTCAGCATCGGCCTGTACGAACTGACTTCCGACGGTCGGGTCCGCACCGATGCCTCGGGCGACCCGATCCCGACCTACGACCAGGAGACCGTCGAGCAGTTCGCCAAGGTCTTCACCGGCTGGGACCTCGCCGACTCGACCTCGTGGACGACGGCCATCATCAAGTTCGACAAGGAGCGACCGATGGTGCCCGTCGAGGCGTACCACGACACGTCGGCCAAGACGCTGCTGTCGACGGCACTGCCCGCCGGCCAGTCGGCGCGAACCGACATGGAGGCCGCACTCGACGACATCGTCGCTCACCCGAACGTCGGGCCGTTCATCGCCCGAGCGCTGATCCAGCGGCTCGTCACGAGCAACCCGAAGCACGGCTACGTGGGGCGCGTCGCTGCGGTTTTCGACGACAACGGCGCGGGCGAGCGTGGCGACCTCGGTGCCGTCGTGCGCGCCGTCCTCGTCGACAGCCAGGCCCGCTCGGGTCACCGCACCCTGCCGGCCACCTTCGGCAAGGTGAAGGAACCGGCGATCCGTCTGCTGCAGGTGTGGCGGGCGTTCGACGCCCAGCCCGGCACCGGCGGCATCCATCGACCCAAGGCGTCGGCGCTCATCGGCCTCGACTCGGTGATCGGCCAGGGTCCGCTCCGCTCGCCGTCGGTGTTCAACTTCTTCCGACCCGATCATCCGCTGGAGCCGGGCGCCGAACTCGTTGCTCCCGAGACGCAGATCCTCTCCGAGATCGGCGTCGCTTCGATGAACAACCTGCTCCACGTCCAGATCTACTCGAACAACTCCCGTGTCCCCGGCCCTGACAACATCACGCAACTCGACATCGAGGCCGAAGTCGCACGTGCCGGTGATGCCGCCGCCCTCGTCGACCACCTCGACCTGCTCCTCGCCAGCGGGTCGCTCCCCGACGAATTCCGCGCATCGATCATCCGCCACGTCGAGTCGATCCCGACCGACGCCGACGGCCTCGTCACCCGCACGCTCGACGCAATCTTCTGCGTCGTCGGATCGCCGTTCCACCTCGTCCAGAAATGAAGCGTCCAGAAATGAAGCGTCCAGAAAAGAAGCGTCCAGAGCACTCATCGGACGACACCGACCCCGTCGTCGCGTCGACGCACACCTCGACCGTGTGCTCCCCGCCCGACGCCCGCCCGTCGTCGCCACTCAGCCGACGCTCCTTCCTCGCGGCGATGGGAGCGGTCGGTGCCGGTGTCGCCGGGGTGGGGTTCACGAGCCTGGCGGGCCCGACGATCACCAGGGCCGCCCAGGCGACGGGGTCGCGCAGCCTCGTGTGCGTCTTCCTCGCCGGTGGCGCCGACTCGTTCAACATGGTCGTCCCCCTCGACCACGACGTGGCCGGTCAGACCCACGACGCCTACTCGGCGACGCGCGGGTCGTTCGCCGTTCCCGCTGGACAGCTCATCGGCATCGGTGAGGGCTCGTTCGGGCTGCACCCGGGCCTGGCCGGGCTCGCCGACCTGTCCGCAAGCGGGCGGCTCGCCACCGTCATGAACGTCGGGCCGCTCGAACGACCGATCACCGCAGCCGACTACACCGCCCAGCGTTCGCTGCCGCAGTCGCTGTTCGCCCACGACGCTCAGCAGAAGCTGTGGCAGACCGGCCGCTCGCGGTTGGCCAGCGACGCCGGCTGGGGAGGCTCCATCGAGACGGCGCTGTCGGCCGACGCCGACCTGGCCCCCGCCTTCTCGATCAACGGGTCGAACACGTGGCAGGCGGGTCCGACGGCGCGCTACACCCGGCTGTCGCCGACGGTGCGGGTGGCGCGCATGCTCGGACACGACGAGTCACTCCGGGCCTGGATCCCCACGTCCGAAGGAGTGGCTTCTGTCCTGGCCGATTCGCTCGCCGCGGCGCAGGCATCGTCGAGCCGGATCGATCAGACGATCGCGTCGACCATCTCGGACTCGATCGATGCCACCGAACAACTGCAGGAGGCGACTGCTGCGTCCGACGCGAACGACGTCGGCATGGACGATGCCGCCGGCACCAAGCTCGGCTCGCAGCTGCGAATGGTGGCCCGCCTGATCAAGAACCGCGAGATGCTGGGAATGCCGCGCCAGGTGTTCTTCGTGCGCATGGGTGGGTGGGACACCCACCGCGTCCAGCAGCAGATCTTCCCGAGGCTGATCGGCGAACTCGACGGTGCGCTCGCCTCGTTCCACGTCGCGCTCGACGATCTCGGCGTGTCGGAGTCGGTCACCACCTTCACGGCCTCCGACTTCGGTCGCACGTTGACGGCGAACGGCGACGGCACCGATCACGGATGGGGTGGCCACGCCTTCGTGATGGGCGGTGCCGTGCGAGGCGGTCGATACGGGGAGGTCCCGAGCTACGCGACCGACCGCAACCCCGACGACGTCGGCAGCCGCAGCGGCGACTTCGCCGGCCGCCTGGTTCCGACCACCTCGGTCAGCCAGTACGGAGCGACGCTCGCCGGCTGGATGGGGCTCACTGCAACGCAGATCGACGACGCATTCCCCGACCTCGCCAACTTCGCCGAACGCGACCTCGGATTCCTGTGATCACGCTCCAGGTCGCCTTCCGGATCACGGCTCGATTCTCGTTCTCCCTCACGATCCGCGTCTCGCGCCGATTCCCACCTGACCGCGGCTCGAGAAGTGTGAGCTGTCGGCCGGGGTTTCGCCCTGCAGGGCTCTCAGTTCGCGTCCCAGAGGCGTCGTCGGCGTGCGACAGGTCGTTGCTCAGCCGAGGTCGATGACGTAGGTGTCGACGCTCGATGCGTCGCCCCAGTCGCTGGAGAAGGCGATCCGGGTACCCGACGGGCTGATCGACACGAACGTCGACGACCAGGTGTCGCTGTCACTCGTCCGGCTGTGGGCGAGACGCATCACGGCCGGCTCGGCTTCGGAGAAGTCGACGAGAACCACTTCGCCATCGAGTGGCAGCCACTCCGACGCATCGACGTCGGAAGTCAGTCCCCGGGTCGAGAAGACGACGAAGGGCCCGGAGGCCGAGACCGTGTTCCCACCGGGCGGGAACGGTGCGCCCGTGTCAGGCCCGACCACCACTCGCTCGTCGCCCGTGACGAGGTCGATCGTGACGATCGAGCCGATCGCGTCGCCCGAGAACGACGGCCCGACCGCGATGTCGGCACCCGACGCGTCCGTCGCGATCGTCGCCAGCGGATCGATCACGATCCCGGTCGGCAGGAGTTGCTCGTCGAGCACGTCGGCGGTTCGCTCGCCGGTCGGGAAGACGAACCGGGTTCCCGACGGAGCAACACCCGGAGCTTGTGTGAACAGCTCCGTGTTCTGCTCTCGTTCCACTTGAACGACCTCGTCGGTGCTGAAGCGGTAGCTCACGATGGAGTCGGCCGCGTTCCCGGCTCCCGCGCCGTCCTCCCGGTTCGCGGTGAGGCAGGCGAGTGCGATCACGTCGCCATCGGCCGACAGGCCGGCCCCGCCGACCGCCGTGGCGATTTCGTCGCAGTCGTCGAAGGTGCGCACGACCGTCGTCTGTCCGTTCGTGACGTCGTGAGTGACCAGCGACCGGTCGTCGACGAACACGAGCACGTCAGGGTCGGTGGGGCTCCAGGCCACCTCTTCGATGTCGGTCGGCGAGATGTCGACCACGCTGAACGAGCCGGTCGTGGGGTCGTACACGCGGTGTTCGGCGCCGCCGTCGTCGGTCGTGCGATACAGCAGGAGGCGTGTCTCGTCGGCGTTCCACGCCGAGGTCAGCGTGGCGACGGGAACGACGTACTCACCTGGCTCGCTGGCGGTCAGTCGGGTGACCTCTGTTCCGAAGGCCGGGTCGTTCACCGAGGCGGCGGGCTCGGGTCGGGCGAGCGGCTCGGGTGCGCCGACCTCCTCGTCGAGGCTGACGACGGGTGCCGCAGGAGCGACGGTGGTCGACGGATCGACGGCGCTCGCCACCGTGGTGGTGTCGTCGGCGGACTCGGGAACCGACGCCTCGGACGGCGTGCTGACGATCGTGTCGTCGGCGGAACGGGTGGCGACGACGCCGACGCCGACCGCCACGGCGACGACTGCGGCGGCCGCGGCAAGCGGTGCCCGGCGAGGCGTCGGGCGGAACGGCGCGACGTCGATGTCGGCCACGGCGTCGCGCAGATCGTCCGTCGCGCGGCGCATCAGCTCGTCGAGATTCGGGCGATCGGGGCTCATCGGTCGTCCTCCTCGTCGTTCCGTCCGGACGATGGTTCGCGGTCGAGAACGTCGACGGGCAGTGGCGCATCGAGAGTCTGGCTCAGGGCGGCCCGGCCCCGCTTCAGGTGCGTCTTCACGGTCTCGGTCCCGCATTCGAGGATCTCGGCGATCTGGGCGATCGACCGGTCTTCCCAGTAGAAGAGCGCAACGGCCTGGGCCTGCCGGGCCGGGAGCCGACGAATGGCCTCCCACACCTCGGGCGAGCGTTCCGTGGGCGTCGACTCGTCGGCCCGACGACTGCCCAGACGACCGAGCGCGTTCGCCTCCGACCTCGCGCGGCGGAACCGCGACCGTGACGTGTTGACCAGGACACGACGCACCCAGGCGCCCGGGTCGTCGTAGTCGCGCACTACGTCCCATCGCCGATACGCCTCGGTCAGCGCCTCCTGGCACAGGTCTTCGGCCACGGATCGAGAACCGGTGAGTACCACGGCGAGCCCGACGAGTGACCGGTAGTCGGCCGAGTAGTAGCTCTCGAACGTCGGCGACAGCGACGCATCGCGCGTCACCGTCGACCGACCCGCCGACATCCACACAGTCCGCCGAGTGGGCATCTGTGTTCCGACGCGCAGGGTGATGGCGCCGGTCGGTCCCACACGAAGAACACGCACGAGAGGGTGGCGACGGGGGACATGATCGAGATGATTCTTCCCGAGATCCTGCCCAGGAGTTGCCAGATGCTGCGGACGTCGCCCGCCAGGCCGCCGCGACGGGCTCAGCTGGCCGGTCGGCGGTCGGTGGGGATGACGAAGCAGCGGTCGGAGATCGTACCGAGCGCGTATGTCTCGTAGTCGACGCCGAAGTCTCGATACAGCGTGCGGCATGGCTCGCTCCACGCCAATGCCTCGGGTGAGGACATGCGATGCACGACCTGCATGATTGCGCCGTCGTACACGCGGTACTCGGCCCACGTGCCCGGAAAGTCCTTCGTGCAACCGATCTCGATGCTCGGGATCTGCGCCTGTGTCATCGTGCGCACGCGGTGGCGATGCGTGTGACCTGACGCATAGGCAACGATCGCAGGACGCCGTGCGCACACCTCGTCGAGTCGGTCGCTGCCGTCGGGATGGAGCCCGAAGTAGTGGTCGCTGCGCCTCGCCTTGCGCGGGAGTGCGTCGACGTCGGCGATCCACTGCTGGTGGTGGCCCATCGCGAACACCGGCTGGGTCGAGGTGGCGGCCAGAGCGTCGAGCCAGTCGGCTTGCTCGGTCGTGATGTCGCCGGTGGTGGCGCCCGGGATCACGGTGTCGAGGAGTGCGATCGTCACCCCGTCGAGGTCGATCTGCTCGTCGCCGGCGTACTCGATCTGATGGCGGTAGGCGTCGTGGTTGCCGCGCACGACGTGGAGGCGCTCGCCGAACGGTGCCCGGTAGCAAGCCTCGAAGGCCGCCCACTCCTCCGCGGTGCCGTCGAGCGAGAGGTCGCCCTTGACGACCACTGCGTCGGGGCTGATCGCTGCCATCTCGTCGACCGCGGCCCGATTCATCACTTCGGGGTAGGGCTCGCTTCCGGTCGTGGCGCGACGCAGCGGACCGGTCTCGTGGTCGTCGATCCGTCCGGCGACCGTCTCGCCGAAGTGGACGTCGTTGACGGTCGTGAACACTGATCGGAGTCGGCCGCCCGGAGTCGGCAGCGTTCGGATGTCGACGGAGACGCCATCGACGTCGAGTCGGTGATCGGTGCCCGGCGGCAATGCGTCGAAACGGTGCACCTCGACGCGGCGGACACCGTCAGCGCCGTCGCCGTCGGCCGAGTCCTCCTCGGAGTCGATGACGTGAATCGTCGCCTCGGTGTCTGAGACCGTCGTGACGTGGATGACAGGCGGCGATGTCGGCATCGGTCCGGGCGCCGTCTTGGTCAACGGTGGGGGCGCTGTCGCCGGGCGGCGACCGGTGGCGCCCACCAGCGGCCCGAGAACCGCCACGCCCGCGACGGCATCGCTTCGGCGACGGGTGCCGCCACCGGACGAGGCCAGAGCGCTTCCATCGCCGCCATGATCGCAATGGCTTCTTCCTCGGTGGGTGCCGGGGAAACGGCAGGACCCGTCGGCGGTGGGAAATCGAACATCGACATGACGATACTGCCGAGACCGGCTGTGCCGTCAACTGCGACGTCAGCGCTGAGAGCGTCGGGCGTTGGGCCCGTTCTCCTGCACCCACACCTCTCGAGCACGTCCGACGACCACGCTGTCGACGAACTTGTCGTGGAAGGCGCGTCGCTGGCTGTCGCCGAGAGCGACGAGGTAGCCGGCGAAGAGGATCGAGGAGACGAGGTGACGCAGAGCCATCCGGCTGATCGCGTTCGGTCGGGTCAGGTTCGAGCCGTTGACCCCGTTGACGACGCGCGTGCCGGTGACCTTGTTGCCGATCCACTGTCCGGTCGACGCGACGGCGCTGCCCGACACGTAGATGATCGCCAGTAGTCCGACGAGCGCGATCAAGGCGCCGAGCACGACCAGCAACACGCTCGACGAGCCCAGAGCGATCAGTGCGAAGCCGGGCAGCATCGCCAGGTTGAGTACGACCGTGTCGATCACGACGCCGACTGCCCGCTTGCCGAACGACGCGAAGCTGGGATCGAAGTCGATGCCACCTTCGGAGGCGATGACCACGGACTCGATCTTCGGGCGCTCGATCTCTCGCGGATCGGCGAGGTCGGAGCCGATTGGGGGTGCCGAGAAGGCGGCATCCTCCTCGGCCGAGCCGTCTCCGATCTGAGCGAGGATGTCGTTCAGGTCGTACCGGTCGGCCGCCAACTCGCTGTCGTCACCGCGGGCGGCGCCGGTCGTGGCCGACTCGGTGCTCTCGCCGACGGTGGTCGTGTCTGCGAACGCGCCGGCGGTCGTGTCGGCGCTGTCGTCGACCGCGAGAGCGGGAGTCGCCGTTGTCGGGGTCGTTGTCGGTGTCGGGGTCGGGGTGGTTGTCGTTGTCGGGGTGGTGGTTGCGCGCGGGGTGGTGGTTGCGTGCGGGGTGGTGTTCGTGTCCACGTGGTTCGGTGCTCGTCGCGCATCGCCGAGATCGAGGTCGGCCAGGGTCTCGGCCAGGGTCCTGGGCGCGGTGACCTCAGGGGTGGCCGGTGCCGGTCCGGGGGCGGCGGCCGGAGCGGTGGCAGCCGGGCCGGCGTTGGGCGGAGCGGCGACGGGCCGAGTCACGATCGGAGGCTCCGGAATCGTGCGGACAGCTGCCGGTGGGATCGCGTCGACGGGCGGAGTCGCTGCGGGAGACGGCGTCGTGGGTGTCGGACCCGGTGTCGGCACGGAGGTCGGCGTGGCCCCTTCTGGCTCGGGTGTGGATGCCGGCGACACGCTGCTCGGCATCGTCGTGTCGAGCAGCGGAACGCGCTCGACGATCGACTGGTTGTCGGGTTCGATCCCTCGTTCGGTGGTCACACGGGCCACCGGGTCGATTGGAGGCGACGGCATCGGTGCAGTCGTCGGGATGGGAGCAGGAGGTGGCACAGGCGCCAAGTTCGTCACGCGCGGTGGAGGCGGCGGTGGCGGAGTCGGGGTGGGAACCGGAACGGGATCGGTCGGATCAGCGGTGGGCAGCGGTGCATGTGCGGTGACCGCGACGGCACCGGCCATGACCGGGACCGCGACATTCGGCGGTGGTGGCGGAGCCGGCGTCGGAGTGTGAGGTGGGGACAGGGGAGGAGGTGGTGGAGTGGGAGTGCTCCGCGTCGCACCCGGCGGGGGAGGAACCGGCGTCGTCCGCGGCGCGTCGGGGTCCTGAGTCATCTGATCATCTTCGCACCTCGACCGCCCTCGGTGCTGGCATCGTGGCCGTCGAGAAGATCTCGGGGTACTCGCCGCGCTCGCCGACCCCGCGCATGCTCACGCCGTCGTGCCGGTCGTCCTGGATCGGTGGCTGCCACGACACGAAGGCGATCTCACGGAACGTCGCCCCGGGCCGGGGCAGCCGATGGTTGCGCTCGATCTCGATGGTGCATCGTCGCCGCTCGGTCAGAGCGGGACGTTGCCGTGCTTGCGCTTGGGCAGCTCTTCCTTCTTGGTCTCGAGCATGCGCAGCCCGGCGACGAGCTTGCGGCGGGTGTCGGCCGGATCGATCACGTCGTCGACGTAGCCGCGCTCGGCTGCCGAGTACGGGTTCGCGTACTTGTCGGTGTACTCCTGCACCAGTTCGGCGCGACGGGCGTCGGGGTCGGCGGCCTGCTGCAGCTCGCGCCGGTAGACGATCTCGACGGCACCCTGCGGGCCCATCACGGCGAGCTCGGCCGAGGGCCACGCGAAGGCGAGGTCGGCGCCGATCGACTTCGAGTTCATCACCACGTACGCACCGCCGTACGCCTTGCGCGTGATGATCGAGATGCGCGGCACGGTCGCCTCGCAGTAGGCGTACAGCAGCTTGGCGCCGTGGCGGATGATGCCTCCGTACTCCTGGTCGACGCCGGGCAGGAAGCCGGGCACGTCGACGAAGGTGATGAGGGGGATGTTGAACGAGTCGCAGGTGCGCACGAACCGGGCGGCCTTCTCGGCCGACTCGATGTCGAGGACGCCGGCGAGGATCTTGGGCTGGTTGCCCACGATGCCGACGGGCTTGCCGTCGATGCGTGAGAACCCGCAGACGATCGACTTCGCCCAGTGCGGAAAGTACTCGAAGAACTCGCCGTCGTCGACGCAGTGCGAGATGACCTCGATCATGTCGTAGGGCAGGTTCGGCGAGTCGGGCAGGATGGTGCGCAGCTCGGGGCACTCACGGTCGGGGTCGTCACCGAGGTCTTCGACCGGGGGCTCCTCCATGTTGTTCGACGGCAGGAACCCGAGCAGGAAGCGGACGTCGTCGAGACACGCCTTCTCGTCGGCCGACACGAAGGTGGCGACACCGGACTTGGACGCGTGGCTCATCGCGCCGCCGAGTTCTTCGAGCGTGACGTCTTCGCCGGTGACGGTCTTGACGACGTCGGGGCCGGTGATGAACATGTGGCTGGTCTCGCGGACCATGAAGATGAAGTCGGTCATGGCGGGGGAGTAGACCGCTCCGCCGGCGCACGGGCCGAGGATCACCGAGATCTGCGGGATGACGCCTGACGCCGCTACGTTGCGGCGGAAGATGCCGCCGTAGGAGGCGAGGCTGACGACGCCCTCCTGGATGCGGGCGCCGGCGCCGTCGTTGAGCCCGATCACGGGCGCGCCGACCTTGGCGGCGAGGTCCATCAGCTTGTGGATCTTCTCGGCGAACACCTCGCCGAGCGCACCACCGAAGACGGTGAAGTCCTGGCTGAACACGAACACCTTGCGTCCGTCGACGGTGCCCCAACCGGTGACCACGCCATCGGTGTAGGGGCGATCTTCGAGCCCCGACGCGTGCGCCCGGTGTCGAGCGAGGAGATCGAGTTCGTGGAACGAGCCGTCGTCGAGGAAGTAGTCGAGACGCTCGCGAGCGAGCATCTTGCCCTTCTCGTGCTGGCGGTCGACCGATCGCTGCGAACCGGCGTGGAGGGCCTGCTCGCGGCGTGCGGCGAGGTCTTCGATCTTCTCGTTCATCGTCACATCGGCGAACTTACCCGAGACGCCCCCGCCGACCACTGCCCCGACCGCTGCCTCGTGGACGGACGCCGGGAGCGTGCTGGAGAATGCCGCCGCGATCGTTGCCGTGATGGCCGCGCCGGATTGGCAGACTGAGGCAATGGCCGACCGGAGCAGTGATGCGAGCAGCGAGGTGGCGTGGGATCTTCCGATCCAGCCTCCGATCGAGCCGATGCTCGCGAAGCTGGCCCGCACGATCCCTGCGCCGAAGCTCGCAGCCGACGGCGGCTGGTTGTTCGAACCGAAGTGGGACGGGTTCCGGTGCATCGCGTTCCGCTCCGGCGACCGGATCGAACTGTTCTCGCGCAAGCTCAAGCCGCTCGCCCGCTATTTCCCCGAACTGCTCGATCCGTTGCGTGCCGCGCTTCCCGATCGCTGCATCGTCGACGGCGAGATCGTCGTGCCCGACGGCGGCGACCACGGCCTCGACTTCGACGCTCTGCTCCAGCGGATCCACCCTGCCGAGTCGCGCATCAACCGGCTCGCTGCGGAGACACCGTCGGAGTTCGTCGCCTTCGACCTCATCGCCGTCGGCGACGACTCGCTGCTCGACATGTCGATGCTCGACCGTCGCACCCGCCTCATCGACGCCATCACGTCGAACGATCGGGTCCGCCTCACGCCCGCATCGACCGATCGGGCTCAGGCCGAGGAGTGGTTCTCCGCCTTCGAGGGTGCCGGTCTCGACGGCATCATCGCGAAGCCGGTCGACGGAACCTACGAGCCCGGCAAGCGGTCGCTCGTCAAGGTCAAGCACGTCCGCACCGCCGACTGCGCGGTGCCCGGATACCGGGTCCACAAGGACGGCAACGGTGTCGGTTCGCTGCTCCTCGCGCTGTACACCGACGATGGCGATGCCCGGTCGGTCGGCGTGGCGGCCTCGTTCAGCGTGGCCCGGCGTGGTGAGCTGCTCGCCGAACTCGAGCCGCGCACCGGACCCGACGCGCTGATCGATCACCCGTGGGTCGACTGGGTGAACCACCAAGACGAGCAGCGCGCTCAGCAGGCGGCGAACGATGCTGCCGGCACGCCGACCCCTCCGTCGGCAGGCAGCCGGTGGAACGTGGGCAAGGACCTCTCGTTCGTCCCGATCAGGATGGGGCTCGTCGCCGAGGTGACGTTCGGTCAGCTCGAAGGCGGGCGCTTCCGTCACGGCGTCGGTTTCGTGCGCTGGCGGCCCGACCGGTCGCCCGAGTCGTGCCGCTTCGATCAGCTCGACGTCGCCGACCCCGTCCGTTTCGCCACCCTGTTCGACTGATCGGCGCACACCGACCTCGATCGACGGTGCCGGTTCGGCTGGTCGAATGTCTGAGCCGGGTTCGTCCCGGAATCAGGGATTCATCCGGCTCCGACGGTGGGAGGGGCCTGGGCGGACCTACTCGTCGTCGGCGGGGACGTCGTTCGACTCGGGCGTAGTGAGCAGGCTCGTCGGGGGAGTGGTCACCTGCGGGGCTGGGGCCTCGCCGTCGGCATCGGTCACGGCGAACAACTGTGGCGTCGACGAGATCGGGCCGCCGGGGGTCACTGCGTCGAAGCTGATCATCCAGTCGCCGGCGATCCCGATCGGGAAGCCGATCGCAGCTTCCGGGCGCACGGCGAAGCCAGGTCCGTCGAGCGGGATGCGCTGTCGGATCGACCCGAAGTTCTGATCGTTGTCGGGTGCACTGAGCACGAGCACGAGCCCGCTCAACCCGTCGGCCGGGCGGCGCACTTCGACCTCGACACCGGTCAGGCCGATCTCGGTGTCGGTGAGGCGGACGACCGCTTCGAAATCGGCGGCCTCCACCCGATGGGTCTGCTCGATGGCGTACTCGATCGGAGGAACGGCGTCGACGTTCGGTGGCACGAACGCCAACAGCCAGGCGCTCAACGCGAGGGTGACGACGCCGATGCCCGCTTCGGCCCCGAACGCCCGCTCGAGTCGATCGGCGAGCGGCACGCTCATCTGCTGCGCCCGGTTCAGACGCTGCGCGACGAACTGTCGCGCAGAGATCGCCACGAAGATCATCGCGGCCACCACGACGGCCTTGAGGACGACGATCCGGCCGTGCCCGGTCGAGAACAGCGCACCACCGTCGAGGCGGAACATTTGCAGGACGCCGGAGATGATCGTGATCGCGATCGCCGGGGTGGAGATGCGGCTGAAGCCTCGGACCGCATGGACGAGGTCTTCCTCGCCCGGACCCGACAGGACGACTCGGGCCAGGAGGATGACACCGCCGATCCACACTGCGACGGCGAGCGCATGGATGATGCCGAGCAGGACGCCGAGGGCAGCGAAGTCGCCGACGGTGCGCGAGATGCCCGTCATGGCGGCCGCGAGGCCCGGGATGCCGAGCGCCACCATCTGCGTGGTCGGGTCGATGGCCCGGTCGGGTCGGAACGCGACCCAGAACGCTGCGATCACGAGGACGAGTCGCAGCAGCGCCGCTCGCCCGGCCCAACCGGCCTCGAAGAGGTCGAGCCACGTGCCCGGGCTGAAGCCGCTCCCTCCGCCGTCGGGTGTGACCGCGTCCGATGCCGTGGCGACGAACAGGAGCGTGCCGACCATGGCCACGATCCACACGATGCGGAAGAACTTGATCGTGACGAGGTATTCGACGCCCTCGGGCCACGCGAACGGGAGGAAGAGCAGGGCTCCGAAGAGGACGGCGATGCCGAGCGTCGACAAGAGTCGGCCGACCACGATGGAGCCGTTGGTGGTGACGGACAGATCGCGGACCTCGGTGTCGGCAACGCCCGGAAGCACATCCGGGTCGTCTGCGTCGTCGGTGTCGGCGCCCCCGTCGGTCGGCGGAGCAGTCGTTGCGTCGTCGGGCGCATCGTCGTCGGGCTCGGCGCCTTCGACGACCGTGTCGTTGGCCACGATGAAGTTGATGATGCCTTCGGCGTTCGGTTGATCGTCGCTGTCGCTGACGGTCCACTTGACAGTGCAGAGACCCTTCGGAAGCGGGTCGGGGATGTCGACCGAGAGCGACGTGTCGTCATCGACCTCGAGGTCGCCGAGCGGGATCGACGCTCCGTCGCAGTCGACGGTGATCGAGTTGACCGAGCCGAGCTCCTCCGCGAAACCGATCACGATGATGTCGGGCGAGGTCTGGACCGTGGCGCCGTCGGTCGGCGCCGAGTTGACCACCGTGTTCGGTTCGGGTGCCGCCGTCGCACCCGCGCCGGAACCGACCGCGATACCGACCATCGTCAGCATGACGACGATCCATCCGGCGGCGGCGCGCAGACGTGTCGCGATGTGCGGCCGGGGCGGCTGGTGACGCGGGGAGAGGGCTCGACTGTTCACGATGCGGCGAGGTTAGTGCGGCGCCCGCAGGGTGAAGCGGAATCGAGCGTCGCTCGAACTCGGCTCACGATCCGATGGCCCGCTCGGCGCAATCGGTGAGGCCCATCTCGATCGCCAGATCGTTGCGACCCAGCGTCAACGCGCCGATCTCTGCGCTCAACTCACCGACGGCGGCTTGATCGTCGGAGCCGAGCGCCGCCGACACCGACGCCCACTGTTCGCTCTGCTGCTCGGTGTTGAGGACGAGCGCGCGGTGGTCGTCGCGCAGTGTCGGGCTGACCGTTATGCGGTCGAACGCAGCGGCCTCGCCACCGATGATCCGAGCGACCTCGCCGGCCCAATCGGTGTCGCTGATCTGGCTCGGTGGCGTCGGCAGCGCCCGCAGCAGGTCGTTCGCCGCCACGCAGGCGCCATTCATCTGTTCGGGATAGCTCGACGCTGCGAGTCGGCCGTCGTCGGCGACGTCGTCGCCACTCGCATCGGTGGTGTTCGTGCACGCCGCCGTCGCCAGGACGAACGCCACGATGATCAATGCCACGACCGCCAACACCACCCGTCGTCTCGTGTCCTCTGACATCGCCATGACGCGACTGTATGCGGTGCGCCCGCCGAGACGTCGTCGCACGGTCGGTAGTGTGGCGATCGATGGCCAATCAGTCGCTGTATCGCCGCTATCGACCCCGTCGGTTCTCCGAATTGAAGGGTCAGGACCACATCGTCAGAGCGCTGCGCAACTCGGTCGCCGAGGGTCGTGAAGGCCAGGCGTACCTCTTCTCCGGGCCACGCGGAACGGGTAAGACCACCTCGGCGCGCATTCTCGCGAAGGTTCTCAACTGCGAGAACGTGACCGGTGGCGAGCCGTGCTGTGAGTGCACCTCCTGCCGGTCGGTGGAGCAGGGCACCAGCTATGACGTGCACGAACTCGATGCTGCGAGCAACAACGGCGTCGATGCGATGCGAGACCTGATCGAGAAGGCGTCGCTCGGGACACCCGGTCGTCACAAGGTGTACATCCTCGACGAGGTCCACATGCTCTCGAAGGGCGCCGAGGCCGCGCTGCTCAAGACCCTCGAAGAGCCACCGCCGCATGTCGTGTTCGTCCTGGCGACCACCGACCCGCAGAAGATGTCCGACACGATCCGGAGCCGGACGCAGCACCTGCAGTTCCACCTGGTGGCCGCCGACACCCTCCATGATCACGTTCGATGGGTTGCCGAGGAGGCGGGCCTGACCGTCACCGACGAAGCGGTCGACCAAGTGATCGCTGAGGGCGCCGGTTCGCCCCGCGACACCCTCACGGCGCTCGAACTCGTGGTGAACACGGGCGGCGCCGCCACCGAGACCCTCGCCGTCGACGAGTTCGTCGAAGCGATGATCGACGAGGACCCGGGGCGGGCACTGACGATGGTCGCCCAGGCGATCGCCCGCGGCCGCGATCCGCGCACGGTGACCGAAGAACTGATCGGCTTCATGCGAAACGGCTTCCTGTCGATGATGGCGCCCGATCTCGTGCAGCTCCCGTCACATCGACTCGAGGCGCTCACCGATCTGTCCCGTCGCTGCGGCGCCGCCGGATTGGTGCGTGGCATCGAACACCTCGGAGCTGCGCTGACCGAAATGCGCCAGGCGCCCGACCCCCGCGTTCTGCTCGACGTCGCGACCGTGCAACTCACGTCGCCGCACGCTGCTGGCGACCTGGCCGGGTTGACGGCGCGCCTCGCCAAGCTCGAGAAGCGCATCGCCGACGGCGTCGGTCCGGCGGCCGCGCCGGGAGCATCGAGCGTCGCCGGTCCGCCGGTTGCTCCAGCCGATGCTGTTGCGGGTGGTGCGCCGCCGGCTCCGGTCGATCCGGCGACGGGGCGTCGCAAGCTCGGCTCACGAGTTGCTGCGACAGCAGCGACCGGCGTCGCGGGCGCGGTGGTGGCGGCAACGAGCCCTTCGGCCGCCGATCAGCCCGCCGACTCTCCGTCGTCATCCACTGCGGCATCGACCCGGTCCGCCGCTGCGTCGGCGCCCACCTCGGACGAGCCGGCCCGGTCTGACGACGCTCCGTCGTCCGCGACCGATCACGGCCCGGAGACCGACCCGCCATTCACGCAGCCCGCCGATCCGGCACCCGCTGGCGACGTCGCTCCGACCTCGGGTGGCCAGCCGAGCGCCGACGACTGGGCCACGGTGCGGGCGAACTTCACCGGGATGGCACGAGCCCGTCTGGCACCGGCAGAATTCGTCTCGTCCGGGCCCGGGGCGCTCACGATCGGCCTGCCCAACGAGCCGCACCGGAGCAAATGCGAAGGGATGCTCGGTGACGTCGAGTCGGCCATGGCCGAACACATGGGCTCGCCCGTCACGGTCGAGATGGTCGTGAGCGGCGGCGGACCCGGCGGCGGATCGTCGGATGGCGGCTCCGGCGGCGGATCGTCGGATGGCGGCTCCGACCGCAGCCCGAGCGGCGGGTCCGGCAGGGCCACCGGACGTGACGGGACCGCCTCTGCATCGGCTTCGATGGCCGGCGCGCCGCAGTCCGACGGCATCGACGACGTGCATCCTGCTGGAGCCAGGTCCGCACCCAGCGCGACGACATCCGGCTCGCTCGCCCGAGACGTGGCGCCGGTGGCTGCGACCAGCGCAGTTCCGTGTACCGCTCCCGACACAGATCCCGACACAGCTCTCGACACAGATCCCGATCCTGCGGTCCACCCTGTCCCTGATCCTGCAGCCGATCGCGCACCCGAGACCGGGCCGGGCGCGGCTCCCGAAGCGACTTCGCACCTCTCGGTCGTTCCCGACGACGCACCGTCGAGTGGCGACGCCGGCACGTCGCAGGACGAGACATCGCCGGCCGACCGCTCGGCCGATCCGCCGGTGCTCAACGGTCGAGCGATTGCCGACCGAGCTCGGGCTCAGGGTCCGGGCCCCGATCCCGACGCCGAGTTCCGTGCCGTCCCCGTCGACCTGCCCGATGACCACGAAGTCGACCTCGACGACCTGATCGACGCGCCGCCCGAGACCGTGAAGACACCTCTCGACCGCCTCTCCGAAGCGTTCCCGGGATCCGAACTCGTCGACGACGCGTACTGACCGCACCGGAACCACTCCACGCGACTGACTGCTCCGACGGACTCTCCGACACGACGACATGGCCAACACGACCTACACCCCTCCCGTCCAGATCCTGATCGACGAACTCGGTCGGCTCCCGGGCGTCGGCCCGAAGTCGGCGCAGCGGATCGCCTTCCACCTCCTCAAGATCCCCGCTGACGACGTCGAGCGTCTGGCCACCGCCATCACCGACGCCAAGGCGAAGGTCCGATCCTGTGAACGTTGCTTCAACGTCGCCGACGACACCCTCTGCCCGATCTGCAAAGACGAGAGTCGTGACACGAGCGTCGTGTGCGTCGTCGAGGAGTCGCGCGACATCGTGGCGTTGGAGAAGACCGGCGAGTTCCGTGGCCGCTACCACGTGCTGCTCGGTGCGATCAGCCCGCTCGAAGGCGTCGGCCCCGAGCACCTCAAGGTGCGCGAGCTCGTGGCTCGCATCGACCCGGAAGGGATCGACGAGATCATCATCTGCACCAACCCCAACACCGAGGGCGAGGTGACGGCGATGTACCTCGGGCGTTTGCTGAAGCCGATCGGGTTGAAAGTCACCCGGATCGCCAGCGGCCTGCCCGTCGGTGGCGACCTCGAGTACGCCGACGAACTCACCCTCGGCCGGGCCCTCGAAGGCCGTCGCAGCATCGACGACTGAGCCGGAGAACAAACTGGGGCACCATCTCCACGAATCGGTAGCGGGCGGACGGGCCGATTCGTTTCGATGATGCCCCAGAGGGTGCTGATCTCGGTGTCGGAGCGGTGCGCTCGTCGTCTCGATCAGACGATCATGTTGTTGCGATCACGTTACGAAATTCTGTTGCGTGAAGTCAACCGTTGGCGGAACAAGTCAGCCCGTGCGACAGAGGCATCCGTCGAGCGCCGTGACACTTCACGTGCCGACCGTTCCGTCGACGTCAGACCGTCTTGAGGACGATCGCGTCGCCCTGCCCGCCGCCTCCGCACAGCCCGGCGGCGCCGATCCCGCCACCGCGACGCTTCAGTTCGTGGAGCATCGTGAGTGCGAGACGGTTGCCGCTCATGCCGATCGGATGACCGAGAGCGATGGCGCCGCCATTCACGTTGACGATCTCGTCGGAGATGCCGAGTTCGTCGATCGAGGCGAGACCGACCGCGGCGAAGGCCTCGTTCAGTTCGAACAGGTCGATGTCACCGACGGCCACGCCCGCCTTCTCGGCAGCCTGCATCACCGCTTGGCTCGGCTGAGTGAGCAGCGACGCGTTGTCGGGCCCGGCGACCATGCCGTACGAGACGAACTCGCCGAGCGGCGTGACGCCACGCTTGTCTGCTTCGGCCTTCGACATCACGATGACGGCGGACGCGCCGTCGGACAGTTGCGAAGCGTTCGCCGCCGTGATGGTGCCGTCCTTGTCGAACGCGGGCCGCATGCCGGCGAGCGACTCGACGGTCGTGCTCGCGCGCACCCCTTCGTCGTGCTCGACCAGGATCGGGTCGCCTTTACGCTGCGGCACGCTGACCGTGACGATCTCCTCGGCGAGCTTGCCCGACTCGATCGCCGCCGCTGCACGCTGGTTGGAGGCGGCGGCGAGTTCGTCTTGCTGGTCGCGGGTGATCGCGGTGTCGGCGGTGTAGCGCTCGGTGCCGAGACCCATCAGGCACGAGTCGAACGAGCACCAGAGCCCGTCGGCGATGATCGCGTCGCGCAGCTCGGTGTTGCCGTAGCGGAAGCCGCCGCGGGCGCCGTCGGCGAGGTACGGAGCGTTGGTCATCGACTCCATGCCGCCGGCGACCACGATGTCGGCGTCGCCCATCGCGACCATCTGGTGTGCGAGGTAGATCGAGTTGAGACCCGACAGGCAGACCTTGTTGATGTTGACCGACGGGACGCGCATCGGGATCCCGGCCTTCGTCGCAGCCTGACGAGCAGGAACCTGACCCGCTCCGGCCATCAGGACCTGGCCCATGATGACGTGGTCGACGTCGTCGGGCGACACGCCCGAGCGGGTGAGCGCCTCGGCGATGGCGATGCCGCCGAGGTCGGCGGCCGAGAACGATGCGAGTGCACCACTCATCTTGCCGATCGGCGTGCGAGCGCCGGCGATGATGTACGAACCGTTGGAAGCCATGAGCGAACGGTAGTCGTCGCCTACCGGCCGGTAACAAAGCGGCCGCCCACCGATCGTCGATTTCGGCCACGGGTTACCGATCGGTAACACTGGCGGTCTATGGAGAAGATTCTCGAAGCGATCCAGTCCGGGGCGAGCAGCGACGACATCGCCAACATCCCGATCCCCGAGTCGTACCGTGCGGCCTACGTCAAGCGCGACGAGACCGCGATGTTCGAAGGCGTCGAGTCGTGGGACAAGGATCCACGCAAGAGCATCCACGTCGACGAGGTGCGCACGCCTGAACTCGCGCCCGACGAGGTCTACATCGCGGTGATGGCGTCGAGCATCAACTTCAACACCGTGTGGACGTCGATCTTCGAGCCGCTCCCCACGTTCGGGTTCCTCGATCGCCTCGCACGCGAGTCGGAGTTCGCCGCACGCCATCAGCGCGACGAGCACATCGTGGGATCCGACGCATCGGGCGTCGTGCTGCGGGTCGGCGCCGCCGTGCGCAACTGGAAGCCGGGCGACCGCGTCACGGTCCAGTGCAATCACGTCGACGGCCAGGACCACACCGCCCACAACGACTCGATGCTCGCCAGCAACCAGCGGATCTGGGGATTCGAGACGAACTTCGGCGGACTCGCCGACCTCTCGGTCGTCAAGGCCAACCAGCTCATGCCGAAGCCGACGCACCTGACCTGGGAGGAGTCGGCGGTCAACGGACTCTGCAACTCCACGTCGTACCGGATGCTCGTGAGCGACAACGGCGCCCGGATGAAGCAGGGCGACAGCGTCCTGATCTGGGGCGCGACCGGCGGCATCGGTGGCTATGCGGTGCAGTACGTGCTCAACGGTGGCGGCACGCCGATCGGCGTGGTCTCGTCACCCGAGCGCGCCGAGACGCTCAATCGGATGGGCTGCGAGGCGGTCATCGATCGCAAGGCCGCCGGCTACCAGTTCTGGTCCGACGAGCACACGCAGGACGAAACCGAGTGGCGTCGATTCGGCAAGGACATCCGCGCCGTCAACGACGGCGAAGACGTCGACATCGTGTTTGAGCACCCTGGCCGTTCCACGATGGGTGCCTCGATCTTCGCGACCAAGCGCGGCGGCACCGTCGTCACGTGTGCGGCCACCTCTGGCTACATGGTCGAGTTCGACAACCGTCACTTCTGGATGAAGCTGAAGAAGCTGCTGTCGTCGCACTTCGCCAACTACACCGAGTCGTGGGCGGCCAACAAGCTCCTCTGCGACGGCAAGATCCAGCCGCTCCTCACCGACACCTACGCACTCGACGAGGTGGGCGAGGCAGCGCTCGCCGTCCACCACAACCAGGCCGAAGGCAAGCTCGGCGTGCTGTGCCTCTCGCCAGAGGAAGGCCAGGGCGTCGACGACCCGGAACGTCGCGAGGCGATCGGCGACGACGTCATCACCGTCTTCCGCAACTGACCCCTCGATGACCCTCCCATGACGGGTCAGACCCGTAATGAGAGGGGTTGCTGGCACACTGCCGCTCATGACATTGCCGGCGGCGCTCCTGATCGACATGGACGGCACGATCGTCGACACCGAGCCGTACTGGATCGCGACCGAGCACGAACTGGTCGCGGAGTTCGGTGGTAGGTGGGGCGCCGACGATGCGCACTCGATCGTCGGCTTCGCTCTCCTCGATGCGGCTGCCGAACTGCGCGACCGCGGAGGCGTCGACTTGGAGCCGACTGCGATCGTCGGCCGTCTGCTCGAGGGTGTCATCGACAAGTGCAGTGTCGATCTTCCGTGGCGACCCGGTGCCCGCGAGCTGTTGATCGAGGCGCGTGACGCCGGTGTCCCGTGCGTGCTCGTGACCATGTCGTGGCGGAGCATGGCTGATGCCGTGCTGAGCCAGGCGCCGGACGGTGTGTTCGTCGGTTCGGTGACGGGCGACGAGGTGGAGCACGGCAAGCCGGCGCCCGAGCCGTACCTGAAGGCCGCCGAGCTCCTGGGCGTCGACCCCGCCGACTGCCTCGCCATCGAGGACTCGCCGACAGGAGCCGCATCGGCGCTCGCTGCGGGCTGTCGCACCGTGGCCGTCCCCCACGTCGTCGCCGTTCCGGAGCAACCCGGCCTCGACATCCGCCCCACCCTCGACGGCCTGACCCTCGCCGACCTCTTCTGAAGCCGGCCGACGGCCCCACCGATCGCAGTCTCGGGTCGGCGAACCGTGCAGTCAGGCGAGGTCGGAGTGGTGGAGGGCCATGTTCTCGGGGTAGCTGCGGGCGAAGTAGTTCCACAATTGGGCGCCGTAGGTGTCGGCTCGACGGCCGCTCGCCATGTCGGCGACACCGGCATCGGTCTCCTCGGCGCTGGCCATGAACCCGGCCGCCGCGTGACGTGGACTGGCGGCGACGGCATCGGAGAAACGTGAGTCGAGGTCGATCGGTGCGAGTCGGGCGTCGAGAGACGGGCCGTGGAAGTACGCGGCCGAGAGGCGTTCGCTCGCTGCGACGACGCGGTGGGGTGTCGCCACGAAGTAGTTGCCGGTCATCGCCTGGAGCATCTCGCCCAGGTTGACGACGAACGTGCCCGGCAGGGAAGGCACGTCGATCCAGTCGCCAGCGGGATTGATCACCTGGAGCCCGGCGACCGGGCCCGGCGCGAGCAACGTGAGGAAACCGGTGTCGTGATGCGGGTTGACCCCGGCCTCGCCCGGAGGCGTCGGCGGGTAGTGGATCATCTTCGTGAGCGACATCGGCCGGTCGCCGAAGAACGATCGGAAGAAACTCGGGTCGAGCCCGAGGCCGAGCGCCAGGAGTTCGAGGATCTCGTCGGCCACACCGGCCAATTCGTCCATCCATCGGAGCGTGAGCTCGCGCTGCCCGGCGAGCACGTCGTCGGGCATCCACTGGTTGGGGCCGAGCAGACGTCGGTACGGGGCGCCGACATCTTCGTCGCCGGCTGAGCTCGTCTCCCGATCTTCGACCGACTCGTACTCCGACCAGATGTCGATCTGCTCGCGGAGGTCGACCCGGTTGTTCGTGAACTCCGACCCGACCGACTCCCAGCCGCGGAAGTGCGGCGATCGTCGCTTGTCGATGTGTTCCTTCTCCGAGACGTCGAGAGCGAAGAAAGTCTCCATCAGCGAGAACACGTCGTCGACCAGCCGGTCGTCGATGCCGTGGCCGGCGACCACGAAGAATCCGATCTCGTGACACATCGTGCACAGCTCCGCTGCCAGGTCGGCGCGTAGCGTGTCGTCGTGGCGCGACGAGATGTCGACGACGGGGATCGATTCGAAGCTCGACGTGGATCGAGAGGTGGGTGACACCGGCGACTCAGTTGTACTGATCGAGGATCGCCGTCTCGGTGACCCGGGCGAGTGTGTCACGAACCTCGGCGGCGGTGCCCTCATCGATGCCCTCGACCTCGGAGATGTCGGAAACGGTGGCGCGCTGCAGCTTGGGCAGCCCGTCGAAGTGTCCGGCGATCGCCTCTGCCGAGTGCTGCGACAGGCGGTTCGTCCGGTGCAAGAGCCGCAGGCCGCGAGGCACCACCGACTGGCGGAGATCGTCCGGGTCCTCGGTGAGCCGGTGCAGCGTGCTCGCCGCCCGCCGGAGATCGTGGATCTCCTCGTCGGTGAGCCGTGACATCTCGGCGAGCGTCTCGGTCGCCGTGTGCGTGTCGGCGACGTAGTCGTCGACGACGTGTTCGAGTTCGTCGTCGATCTCGCCATACAACTCGTCGAGTTGGAGACGGAGCAGACGAGCATCGACGCCGAGTTCGACGATCATCGTCTCGATCTCGTCGGCGATGCGGTGGACCATCTCGCCGCGCTGCACGACAGCGGCAACGTCGCGCAGCGTCGCCACGTCTTCGACCTCGACTGCGGTCAGGTTGGCGATGGCGTCGTCGAGCCGGGTCTTGTACCGCTCGAGCGTCTGCAGCGCCTGATTGGCTCGCTCCAGCAGCCGACCGATCTCTTGGAGTTGGCGCTTGCCGCCACCTGCGTAGACGTTGATGACGCCCATCTCCTCACTCGCCGACACCACCGGGACGTCGAGCGATCGAGCGACACGTTCTGCGGTTCGGTGACGCGTACCCGTCTCACTCGTGGGCACCGTCGGGTCGGGGACCAGGTGGACGTTGGCCCGGGCGATCCGTCCACCATCGCCTGAGATGATGATGGCGCCGTCCATCTTCGCCAGCTCGGAAAGTCGCTGCGGGCTGTACGGAGCGTCGACGAGGAAGCCGCCCGAACAGATCGACAACACATCGGGCCCGTCGTCGAGGACGAGCAGTGCCCCCGCCTGGGCTCGCACGACTCGGTCGATCCCGTCACGCAGCGGAGTGCCGGGAGCCACGCGGGCGAGCGCGTGACGCATCTCCTCGTTGGCGCTCCCGAAGCGTTCCATCGCCACAGTCTACGGCAGGGGTCAGACCGCTTGCAGCCCGCTCTTCGATGCATCGAGTCCCGCAGCGCGCAGCGCATCGACCAGCGTTTCGACGCGCAGCAACTTGACCTGCGATCCGAGTTCGTCGTCCACGTCGGGCGACTTGGCCGGGACGATGACGCGGCGGAACCCGAGGCGGGCGGCTTCGGTGACGCGGCGCGGCGCGTGTCCGACCTGGCGCACCTCGCCGCCGAGGCCGACCTCTCCGAACACGGCCATGTCGGCGGGCATCGGGACGTCGCACAGCGCACTCGCCACGGCCAGGCACAGGCCGAGGTCGAGCCCCGGTTCGGTCAGCTTGGCGCCACCCGCCGCCGACGCGTACACGTCGTTCTCGCCCACCGGCATCCGGCCGCGCCGGCCGAGCACTGCCATCAGCATGGACAACCGGCCTCCGTCGATGCCCTGCGCACTGCGTCGACACGGGACGTTCGGGATGCCGGGAGTGGTGAGCGCTTGGAGTTCGACGACGATCGGCCGACGCCCCTCCATCGTGGGCACGACCGCCGAACCGGCGATCCCGGTGCGGCGATCCGCGAGGAACATCGTCGACGGGTCGGGCACGGCGACGAGCCCGACGCCGACCATCTCGAACAACCCGAGTTCGTTGGTCGGCCCGAACCGATGCTTCACCGCGCGTAGGAGACGCAACGCGTGATGGCGGTCGCCCTCGAACTGGAGCACGGTGTCGACGACGTGTTCGAGCACCCGGGGCCCCGCCAGGTTGCCGTCTTTCGTGACGTGCCCGACGAGCACGACTGCGACATTTCGCTCCTTTGCCTCGTTGACCAGTCGATGTGCGCAACCGCGGACCTGGCCGACGCTGCCGGGAGCCGAGCCGAGATCGGGGTCGTTCATCGTCTGGATCGAGTCGATGATGACCAACTCGGGCTTCGTCTCGTCGATCGCCTGGATGACGTGGGGAAGCGACGTCTCGGCGTGCAACCACAGGTCGGGGCGGATCGCTCCGAGCCGCTCGGCACGCAATCGGACCTGCTGCGCGCTCTCCTCGGCGCTGACGTACAGCGTCGTCCCGGTGCGCGCAGCCAGGAGTTGCAGGAGCAGCGTGCTCTTGCCGATCCCCGGCTCGCCACCCAGCAGCGTGACCGACCCCGCCACCAGACCGCCACCGAGGACGACGTCGAGTTCGTCGATCCCCGTCGAGATCGGCTTCGCCGTGTCGGTGTTCACCTCGCCGATCCGAGTGGGCCCCGACCGTTTGGTGGGAGCCAGCGGCACATCGGGGTCGTTGCCCGGACCGACGATCTCCTCGACCAAGGTGTTCCAATCACCGCACTCGGTGCAGCGACCTGCCCACTTGGGGGTCTGGGCGCCACATTCGCTGCAGCTGAACAGCGTCTTCACGCGGGTCGACTTCGAAGCCATGCGCTCATCATGCGCACACGGGTGTGTCAGAGTTCGCGATCTGCCGAGCGCGACCTCCCCGGAACCGCGAGAGCGCGAGCGGCGGGGTCGAAGTCGCCGGCGCCGCGACCATACGATCGGGCGATGACGATCGACCGATTCGACGCCACGTCCACCACCGACGACGTCCTCGACGGCGTGGACCTGGGCGGCCAGGTGGCCGCCGTCACCGGCGGGTCGGGCGGACTCGGGCTCGAAACGGGCCGTGCGCTCGCGCGAGCTGGAGCAACCGTCGTCCTCGCTGCCCGAGATGCCGGCAAGCTCGACGCGGCCTCGTCGGCGATCCTCGCCGAGCATCCCAGTGCCGCAGTCGACACTCTGGTGCTCGACCTGGCCGACGTCGCCTCGTGCCGGAGCGCCGCCGCCGAACTGCTCGACGCCCACGACCGACTCGACCTGCTCGTCAACAACGCCGGTGTGATGTGCACGCCGTTCGGGCGAACGAGGAACGGCTTCGAGACCCAGTTGGGCGTCAACCACCTCGGCCACATGGCGTGGACGCTGCCGCTGCTCGACTTGCTCGCATCGTCGGCGACCGTCGATCGTCCGGCCCGAGTGGTCAACCTCTCGTCGGCGGGCCATCGTTTCGGCGACGTCGACCTCGACGATCTCGACTACACACGTCGCACGTACGACGAATGGGAGTCGTACGGCCAGTCCAAGACCGCCAACATCTTGTTCTCGGTCGAACTCGAACGGCGGATGGCCGAGCGGCGAGTCCGCTCGATGGCCGTCCATCCCGGTGGGATCCACACCGACCTCGGGCGCCACATGACGCCCCAGCTCCTCGGTGAGATCCAGGACCGCATCGCTCAGTCGAGCCCCGGCGGCTTCGAATGGAAGACGATCCCGCAGGGCGCAGCGACGACGGTCTGGGCGGCGACCACGTCACGTCTCGCCGACTCGGCCGGCGTCTACTGCGAGGACTGCGGAGTCGCTGCGGTCACCGACGGATCAGCGGCCGAGGGTGGAGTCCTGAGCCGCGCGATCGACCCCGATCGTGCGACGACGCTGTGGGATCGATCACTCGAGATGCTCGACGCGATCTGACCACGATGTTCTCGGCGAAGTAGGACCCTCCCCTCCCCCTCCCCCTCCCCCTCCGCTCCCGCCTCTCCCGTCCTGGACGAGTGCGTGCAGACCGTCGAGCCCGTTCCGTCGACCGGCCTCAGCCGTCGGCGACTCGGTGGGCGTCGAGGTCGGTGGTCGGTCGGCCGTCGCGCGCGAGGCCCGTCTCGATCATCTGGTCGATCATCCGGTGGTGCATCCGGATGCGCGCCTCCATGTAGACGCTGAAGCTGACGCCCTTCTTGCCCGACGAATACATCCCGGCCTGCACTCTCGGCAGGTTCGACATGTCCTGCTCGAACACGTCGGCGAGCCCCGCCATCGCCGTCGACTCCTTCCACGACTGGTCGCGCGTGAGCACGTGCTGTGCTGCGGGCTCGGGCGCCGGGCCGTCGGTCGGGAGCGGTGCCAGGCGGATGACGTCCATGATCGACGTGTCAGGGGTCGACCCGGGGCGCCAGCGGTACACGAGCGACTGACCGATCCCGGCCCACGGGGCGAACGCCGGGAACAGGTGGTACAGCACTGCGTCGAGCAGCTCGGCGTCGGACTTCTGTGACATGTCGGCGCCGTAGGTCGACTCCAACCCGTTGCGGAACACGTCGGCGACCACGTGGCGCGAGGTGGCTCCCTCGGGGACCTCGATCTTGCTCACGTCGGCGTCGCCGCGCCGCGCTCCGCTCGCGAACTGCAGGTAGGCGTCGACGACCTGCTGGTCGGAGATCGCTTCGAGGTGCGGGCTCTGTGCGCCGAATCCGTTCACGAAGCGGGTCGTTCTCGGCGAGTCGGGCCAGATCGAGTACTCGCTGTTCTCGTCGGCGGTGAACTCGAGGATCTGCGGGTGCGTCGCGATCACGTGGTAGCCCTCGGCGAACGCCTCCATTGCGATCTTCCAGTTGGCCGGGACCTCCTTGGTGACCCACAGCGTGCGGTACCGGTCGCTCATGTCGAAGTCGCGATCGAAGTGTTCGATCAACTTGTCGGCGTACGTCTCGAACGGAACCGGATCATCCGACATGTTGACGAAGACGAAGCCCTGCCAGGTGGCGACGGCTGCCTCGGGGAGCGCCGAATCGGGGTGGTCCTTGATGTGGGGGAAGTCCCATTGCGCCGGGAGTTCGACGAGGTCGCCGTCGAGGCTCCACTTCCAGCCGTGGAACGGGCACCGGAACGACGCGACGCGCCCGGAATCGACGCGCAGCTTCGTTCCGCGGTGGAGGCATGCGTTGTGGTACGCCCGGATCTCGCCCGACCCGGTGCGCACGACGATGAGCGACTCGCCTGCGACGTCGTACACGACGTGGTCGCCCGCCTTGGCGAGGTCGACCTCCATGCACGCCATCTGCCAGGTCTCGCGCCAGAGGTACTCGCGTTCGAGGTCGGCGAAGGCTTGGTCGGTGTAGCGAGACTTCGAGACGTCGGCCGTGCCCTGCAACTCGTACGAGTGATCACGCAGCGATTCGGGAACGGGTCGGGTGTCGGTGTCGAGCATGGATTGGAGCGACGGGCCGCTGCTGCGCGCCGCCCCGAGCTCGACCGGTGTGTCGATCAGGTCGTCAGACATGGATTCAGTCTCCAACGACTGACACCGCCGCAGCGAGTCGAGCGTGTCTCATTGCAATTCAGACCCGTCGAGAGAGGCGGTCAGCGCGTCGAGGTCGACGACGTCGCCGCGGTCGATCGAGATCCAATCGCGTGCTTCGAGATACGGGCGGAAACGGTCGGCGATGACCGAACCGTGCGCTCGGTTCTTCGGACGCTGCAACTCGAAGAGGTACGGGTGCTCGAGCCACGCCGTCGTCGCGTGCCACAGGCGCAGCGCTGCGTCTCCGGCTGGCGGGTCGAGGACCACCGGCCCGAAGAGGCACTCCGGCTCTCCCTCGTCGTTGGTGAACTCGGGGAAGAACAGTGTCGGCACGCCGTACCCGCCGGCCGCGACGACGCGATCGTGCTCGGAGCGGACCTCGGAGTGCGTCGTCGGGTCGGAGATCGCCTCGTCGACCACCGCCGGGTCGAGACCGATCTCGACGAGCAGGTGCCGAGCGACATCGGGTTCGTGCGGTTTGTGACCTTCCTCGTGGAGAGCGCGACCGGCCCGCTCGTACCACCGGTCGAGGTCGTCCATCGACGACCGCCGCAGGATCGCGCCAACCCGCATCATCGACCACCCGTACGACCACTCGCGCTCCCACGGATGCTTCTTGCCCTCCACCCGGTTGATCTCTTCGAGGCTGAAGAACTTCCAGTGGATCGTCAGGTCGGTCTGTTCTCGAACCGAACGGATCCACTTCGCCGTCTGGTAGGCGAACGGGCACATCACGTCGAAGTGGAAGTCGACGACGGTCGGCGGCGCATGTTCGCTCATCTCACCACCCTGCCACAGCGGTCAAGAGCGGCGATTCGCCGTGCCGATGTGTCAGAGCTGGCGGCGCTCGGCGAGGGGCAGGCCACGCCGACGGTAGCGACGCGACCTGCGCCAACGTGCCAGAGCCACGTACCCGATGAAGAGTGTCATCGTCGCGACCCACGCGATCAGTGCGATCAGCGCGATCCATGAAACGGGACGGGCCCACGCCCGACCCTGCGAGGGTTCCTGGGTCGATCGGGCCGAGACCTCGTCGATTCCCTCGACCGGCATCGTCCACCGCAACACGCCTTCGGCGTCGGCGTCGGCGTTGGTCTCGTCGCCGATCAGTTCGCCCGGCAGGGTGAGTTCGAGCACGGCGCCGAACGAGTTCTCCGGGGTGAAGCCACCGGCCTCGAACTCGTCGGCGAACGGTACGGAACCGATCGCGTTCACGAGATCGTCGTCGGCGAACGAAGCAAAGCCCTCCGGGAGCCCGAAGTTGACCTTCAGCGTGTTGTTCGCCGTGTCACCGTCCTGACCGCGCCCGAGTTCGGGGTTCCGGAACGGCGGGCCGAGGCTGCGCAGCAGGTTCGTCGCTTCCTGATCGTCTCGGAAGTCGTGCGTGATCGTCAGGCTCAGGCCGCCTTCGGCGGTCGGAGTCGGGCCGTCGACGACCCAGCCGGCCGCGACGACGTCGTCGAGAGCGAGTTCGTCGGCGATGTTCGGCACCCGCTCGACCAGTTCGGCGTCGGCCACTGCCACCGCGGTGATCGTGCCGCTCCCGTCGTCGTCGACCACGATGTCGACGGCCACGTCGAGGCGGCAACCGGCCAGCAGGATCACGCCGAGCACGGCGAGGAGAACACGACGGACTGCCGTCTTCAGGTCCTGTCCCGCCGTCATCACTGCTCAAGTATGTCGTGTGGAGACGCCCGCCCGGTGGCAGGCGTCGTCGACGTGCACGCAACTCTCGTGCTGGTGGTCGCCGAGACGCGAAACGGGCCCGTCGGCCCCTCCGAAGAGGAGCCGACGGGCCCGGCGGGATCGCTGGTCAGTCGGCTTCTGGCGGCGGGAGTTCGCCGCCGTTCTCCGGTGTCGGCGGAGCTTCGGTCGCTGTGAGTTCGAGTTCGACCGAGGCCGGTGGGACGAACCCTTCGACGGCATCGAAGGTGAAGCGCTTGGCGCCTTCCTTCTCCGGATCGTCCTCGACGTCGACCACGATGATCTGGCCGGCCGAGTACTCCTTGTAGAGGATCTTCTCGGACAGCGCATCTTCGATGTGGCGCTGGATCGCGCGACGCAGCGGACGTCCGCCGAGGGTGGGGTCGTAGCCCCGATCGGCGAGCAGTTCTTTCGCATCGCTCTTGAGTTCGATGCCCAGACCCTGACCTTCGAGCTGCTTGACGAGGCGCTCCATCTGCATGTCGACCATCTGCAGCACTTCGTCGCGAGCGAGTTCGTGGAAGACGATGGTCTCGTCGATGCGGTTGAGGAACTCGGGCCGGAAGTGGCTCTTGAGCGACTCGCTGACCTTTTCCTTCATCCGCTCGTAGCTCATGGCCGAGTCGTCGGTGGTGAAGCCGACGTTCGCCTTGCGGAGATCTTGTGTGCCGAGGTTCGACGTCATGATCAGCACGGTGTTGCGGAAGTCGACCGAACGACCCTGGCTGTCGGTCAGGCGACCTTCTTCCAGGATCTGCAGCAGCGTGTTGAACACGTCGGGGTGGGCCTTCTCGATCTCGTCGAACAGGACCACGGAGAACGGCTTGCGACGCACCGCCTCGGTGAGCTGGCCGCCTTCCTCGTAGCCGACATAGCCGGGGGGCGAACCGACCAGGCGGCTGACCGCGTGCGGCTCCATGTACTCCGACATGTCGAGGGTGATCATCGACTTCTCGTCGCCGAACAGGTACTCGGTGAGCGTCTTGGCGAGTTCGGTCTTGCCGACGCCGGTCGGGCCGAGGAAGATGAACGAGCCCGACGGACGCTTCGGGTCCTTGAGGCCCGCACGTGTACGCCGGATCGACTGGCTGACCGCCTTGATGGCGTTCTCCTGGCCGATGATCCGCTTGTGGAGTTCGTCTTCCATCTTGAGGAGACGCTCGGTCTCCTCTTCGGTGAGCTTGTAGACGGGGATGCCGGTCCAGAGCGACAGCACTTCGGCCACCGCTTCTTCGTCGACTTCGTCGAACAGATCGACGCCCGACTCCTTGACTTCGGCTTCCTTCTCGGCCTTCTCCTCGAGGAGCTTCTTCTCCTCGTCGCGGAGGCGGCCCGCCTCTTCGAACTGCTGGTCTTCGACGGCGGTCTTCTTCGCCTCCTGGACCTCGGTGAGCTTCGTTTCGATCTCGCGGAGGTCGGGCGGCGTGGCCATGCGCTTGATGCGCAGGCGCGAGCCGGCCTCGTCGATGAGGTCGATCGCCTTGTCGGGCAGGAAGCGGTCGGAGATGTAGCGGTCGGCGAGGTTGGCCGCAGCCACCAGCGCCTGGTCGGTGATGGTGACCCGGTGGTGCGACTCGTACTGGTCGCGGATGCCCTTGAGGATCTCGATCGTGTGGGCGAGCGACGGCTCGTCGACCTTGACCGGCTGGAAACGACGTTCGAGCGCGGCGTCTTTCTCGACGTGCTTGCGGTACTCGTCGAGCGTGGTCGCTCCGATGGTCTGGAGTTCGCCACGGGCGAGCATGGGCTTGAGGATCGATGCTGCGTCGATGGCGCCTTCGGCGGCTCCGGCACCCACGAGCGTGTGGATCTCGTCGATGAAGAGGAGGATGTCGCCGCGCGATTTGATCTCCTTGAGGACCTTCTTCAAGCGCTCTTCGAAGTCACCGCGGTAGCGGGAACCGGCGACGAGCGAGCCGAGGTCGAGCGTGTACAGCTGCTTGTTGGTGAGCGTGTCGGGAACATCGTTGTTGACGATCTTCTGGGCGAGGCCCTCGACGATCGCCGTCTTGCCGACGCCCGGCTCACCGATGAGCACCGGGTTGTTCTTGGTGCGGCGCGAGAGGATCTGCATGGCGCGCTCGAGTTCCTTCGAGCGACCGATGACCGGGTCGAGCTGGCCCTCGCAGGCGGCCTGAGTGAGGTTGCGTCCGAACTGGTCGAGGATCTGGGAGTTGCCGCCCTTCTCGTCGCCTTCCTTCGAACCGGGGCCCACGCCGGCGCCGGCGGTCTCGCGGCCGCCGCCACCACCGCTGGAGCCCGATCCCGAGCCGCTGCCGGAAGAACCCGACGGACCCTGGTAGCCCGAGAGGAGTTGGATGACCTGCTGGCGAACTCGTGAGAGATCGGCGCCGAGCTTGACGAGGACCTGAGCGGCGACGCCCTCGCCTTCGCGGATCAGCCCGAGCAGGATGTGCTCGGTACCGATGTAGTTGTGGCCCAACTGGAGTGCTTCACGCAGCGACAGTTCGAGGACCTTCTTCGCACGCGGCGTGAAGGGAATGTGCCCCGACGGCGACGAACCGCCCTGGCCGATGATCTCCTCGACCTGGCTGCGCACCGCCTCCAAACTGATGCCGAGCGATTCGAGTGCCTTGGCTGCGACGCCCTCACCTTCGTGGATCAGCCCGAGCAGGATGTGCTCGGTGCCGATGTAGCTGTGGTTGAGGAGGCGCGCTTCCTCCTGTGCCAAGACGACGACCCTTCGGGCCCGATCGGTGAAGCGTTCGAACATTGACTGCCCTTTCCCAGAGGAAGTAGTGCAATCGAGCCTACCGGGGCCCCGTGTGAACGTCCGGTGCAGCGGTGTTCAGGAGCGGTCAAGAATCACCCTCTCGTCGGGAATAGATGCACCGCGCGGAGGGTGATTCCCGCCACGTGGGTACTCGGGCTTCGGGTGTTCGGGTGGCCGTCGGGTGTGTGCCTCGGGACAGGTTGCACCGAACACCAGAAGGGGAACGAAACACCCCCGGAGCGGCGCGAAACACCCGGAGCGGCACGAAACAAGCGAAGCGGCACGAAACACCCGAGCGGCAACGGTGCGATCACGTTCCGTTCATCTTGGCGACCTATGTTCCGGGCGTGGGCGTTGCCGGCACTCCGAGGTGGAAGAGGAGTGAGGCGGGCCTGGCTGCGGCGATGCTCGCCCCGTCGGCGCTGATCCTCTGGCTGTTCATCCTGTATCCACTCGGACGATCGGTCTGGCTCGGCCAACAACGGTGCAACGCGACCGGTACGCGCTGTCAGTCGAACGGGTTCGACCAGTACGTCGACCTGTTCCGGTCGATCGAGTTCCAGCAGTCGATGTTCGTGTCGGCCAAGTTCGCGCTCATCACGGTTCCGCTCGGGCTGATCCTCGGGGTGGGCCTCGCTGTTCTCGCCGACAAGTACCTGCGCGGCGTCGCGATCTTCCGCACCGTCTTCTCGTCCACGGTCGCCACGTCGGTGGCCGTTGCCAGCCTGATGTGGCTGTTCCTCCTGCAACCATCGATCGGCACGCTCGCCAACCTCGGCTGGTTCAACGACCTGTTCCCGTCGGTCAAGGACCCGGGTTGGCTCGAAGACCCGGGGACCGCGCTGAGCGCCGTCGCGATGTCGAGCACGTGGGCGGGCCTCGGCTTCACCTTCGTCCTGGTGACGGCGTCGCTCCAGTCGATCCCACACGAGTTGCACGAGGCGGCGGCGGTCGACGGCGCGAGCGGGACGATGCGTTTCTGGCGGATCACACTGCCGCTGCTCGGACCGACGCTGCTGTTCCTCACCATCGTCTTGACGACGCGAGCATTCCAGGCGTACGGCGAGATCGACTTGCTCACGAACGGTGGGCCGAGCCCACAGGAGTCGACGACGACCATGGCGTACCTGCTGTACGGCGAGACCTCGGTCGCGTCCGATCCGGGCCTGCAGGCGGGTGGCGCCGTGCTGCTGTTCCTCGTGCTGCTCGCGCTGTCGGCAGTCCAGGTCCGCACGCTCGGACGGAGGGTTCGTGTCACTCGCTGACGCAGTGCGCGCCGCCGACGAACGTGCCGCCGCGCGTGGCGGCGCGCCCGTTGCCGTGGCGGAGCGCCGTGCCGGTCAGACCGGTCAGGGTCAGACCGGTCAGGGTCAGACCGGTCAGGGTCAGTTCGGTCAGGGTCAGTTCGGTGCCGGTGGGTTCGGTGCCGTAGACGGCGATGCGGTCGCGGCGAGAAGCGACGGCCCCGGCTTCGCCCCGCACGGCGCTGCCGGGCGTCGGCGCAGTTGGGACGAACCTGTCGGGCTCCGCCGGATCGGCCGGTACGTGCTGCTAACTGTGGTCGGCCTCGCCATCCTCTTTCCCGTGTACACGACCGTGCTCGCTGCGTTCACGCCGAGCGAGCGGGTACTCGACAACGGCCTCGTGCCGAGCGGGTTCACCCTCGACGTGATCTCGAAGGCGTGGAACGAGGGGCGCCTCGGGAGGTACCTCGTCAACTCGACGGCGGTCGCGCTGATCATCACCGTGTTCCAAGTGATGACCTCACTGCTGTCGGGCTACGCCTTCGCGCACCTCCGTTTTCCTGGTCGCGACATCGTGTTCGGCCTGCTCCTCTCGACGCTGCTCGTGCCGTTCGAGGCGACGGTCGTCGTCAACCTCGACACCGTCGAGTCGCTCGGGCTGTTCAACGGACTGTTCGGCGGCCTGAACAGCATCCAGGGTCTGGCGCTTCCGTTCCTCGCCACGGCGGTCGGCACGTTCCTCGTGCGCCAGGCCCTCGTCGAACTCCCGCCCGAGTTGCGTGATGCGGCGCGCATCGACGGCATCGGTCACCTCGGCTACCTCCGTCGAGTCGCGTTGCCGCTGGTGCGCCCAACGCTCGGAGCGCTTGCGCTGTTCAGCTTCCTCACGTCGTGGAACCAGTACCTCTGGCCGCGCCTCGTCATCAGTGACGACAGCAAGCACACGGTGCAGAGCGGGCTCCGGCTGCTGAGCAAGTCGGCCCTCGACGAGCCGAACCTGGTGATGGCCGGGACGATGATCGCAGCCCTGCCGATCGCGCTGGCGCTGATCTTGTTCCAGCGTCAACTCGTCAAGGGGCTCACGGCAGGGTCGGTCACAGGATGATGCGATCGAAGCGGCTGATGATCGCGTTGGCGTCGACGGGGCTGGTCGTCGCGGCGTGCGGAAGCGGGCGGCCGGCGAGCGAGGCCGGATTCGAGCGCGTGGTCGCACCTCCCGCCACGGGCGATGCCGGACCCGGTGCTGATGCGGACGCCCCCGGATCGAGTGGCGACTCCTCGGCCGGCGTCGCCGGGAGCAACGGCGGTGCGGTGGACGCCGGACAGGATCGAGACTCTGACGGCGGATCGGATCCAGCGACGAACAGCACCGAGAAGAACGGCACCGAGACGAACAGCACCGAGACGAACGGCACTGTGGCGCCCACCGCCACTGCGCCCGATCTCGCCGACCTGCCGCCGTGCCCCGTCGACGCGCTCGACGCTCGTGATCCGTCCGACGGGCCGGTCGAGGTCACGATGTGGTTCGGCCTGGCCGGCGACCTGCCCGGCGTTCTGCACGACCTCACCGACGAGTACAACGCGAGTCAGGACCGCGTGGTCGTGCGCGGCCAGAACCAGGTCGACTACGAGTCGGTCGTCGACAAGTTCGTCCAGTTCGGAATCGACGAGCGGCCCGAACTCGTCCTGGCACCCGAGTACATCGTCCAGACCTTCGCCCAGTCAGGTCTCTTCATCCCGGTCGAGTCGTGCATGCAGGCCACCGGCTACGACTCGTCGACCTTCCTGCCCGGCGTCATCGGGGCCTACCGGGTCGGCGGCACGCAGTGGGGTCTTCCGTTCAACGCCTCGAACCCGGTGATGTTCTACAACCGGAACCTGTTCGAGGCGGCCGGGCTCGACCCCGACGACCCGCCGCTGTCCTTCGACGAGGTCCGGGCCGTGTCGCAGCAACTCGTCGATTCCGGGGCGGCCGGGTTCGGTCTCGTCGTCGACAGCTCGCGTGACTCGGGGCTCGGTGGCACCTCCTTCGAGCAATGGTTCGGACGAGTTCGGGTACCGTTCGCCGACAACGGCAACGGGCGACTCGCACCCGCCACGCAGGTCCTGTTCGACGACGAGAACGGTCTCGGGTTCCTGACCTTCCTGCGCGACATGGTCGCCGACGGGCTCGCCGTCTCGGTGGGAGAGAACGCCGGAGGCCAGGCCGGATTGTTCAAGTTGGTCGACGAGGAGGCGCCCGCCGCGATGGCGATCGAGACGTCGTCGGCCATCGGCACCGTCCTCGCCGCTCTCAGCGGCGGCCTCATCGCCGGGTTCGACGGCGGCGACCTCGGCGTCGCCTTCATGCCGGGCCCGTCCGACTTCCCGGCGGCCCAGATCGGTGGCGGCTCGCTGTGGATCCCTTCAGGCAAGAGCGACACCGAGGCGGCGGCCGCATGGGACTTCATCCAGTTCCTCACGGCTGCGCAGACCCAATCGACCTGGGCCGAGGGGACGGGCTACATCCCGGTGCGCAGCGATGCCATCGAACTCGACCCGTTCGCCGCGACCATCGTCGCCGACCCCCGGTACCGGGTCGCGTACGACCAACTGCTCGGCGTCGACGACGACATCCTCGCCACACGTCCGCTGCTCGGTCCGCAGCGCGAGGTGCGCCAGGAGATCGCCGACGCACTCGCCACGATCTACGACGACCCGAGCGGCGCCGATCTCGAGACGATCCTCGCCGAGGCAGCCGCTGCATCCGACGCGCTCATCGCCAACTACAACGCCCTCAACTGAGGCCGGCACGCGTTGCCCACCAGCGGGGACCGATACCCTGCGCGGCATGGCTACTGCATTTCCGCCCTTCGACGGCTCCGCTCCTCGATCTCAGAACTTCTCGGCACCGCCGGAGATGGGGATCGACACCGCCAAGCGCTACACGGCGACGCTCGACACGACGCTCGGCGAGATCGTGATCGCCCTCGATGCGCTCAAGGCCCCGAAGACCGTCAACAACTTCGTCTTCCTGGCGCTCAACCACTACTACGACGGCGTCATCTTCCATCGGATCATCCCCGGCTTCATGTGTCAGGGCGGCGACCCGACGGGCACCGGCACCGGCGGCCCCGGCTACAAGTTCGAAGACGAACTGCCCAAGCCGCGCGAGTACCAGATCGGTTCGGTCGCGATGGCCAACGCCGGCCCCAACACCAACGGCAGCCAGTTCTTCCTCGTGTCGGGCGCCTCGGGCGTCGGACTGCCGCCGAGCTACAGCCTGTTCGGCCAGATCGTGAAGGGCCTCGACGTCCTCGACACGATGCAGAACGTGCCGACCGGTCGCAACGACAAGCCGAAGGACGACGTCGTCATCAACAGCGTCACCATCACCGAAGCCGACTGACCCATACGCAAAGGGTCTGTCCCCTCACGTATGTACGCAAAGGGTCTGTCCCCTCACGTATGTACGCGAAGGGTCTGTCCCCTCACGTATGTACGCGAAGGGTCTGTCCCCTCACGTATATACGCGAAGGGTCTGTCCCCTCACGTATGTACGTGAAGGGTCTGTCCCCTCACGTATGGGGGCTCGTCGACGTGGAGGGACGATGTGACGGCACGACGAGACGGGCTGTCGCGTCACGTATGGGCTCGCTGCGTGACTTTCAGATCACCGGGAGCGCGATTGTGTTCGTGAGGGGACAGACCCGTCACGTATGGCGTCGGTGAATCGGGTGGCATGATCGGGTCGATGGGTGCGGAGATCTCGGCGTCGCAAGCGCGTCGCATCGCGCTGTACGCACAGGGTTTCGGGAACAAGCGTCCGACCGGCCGAGTCGATCGACGGCACCTGCGCAAGGTGCTCGCACACATCGGTCTGATCCAGATCGACTCGGTCAACGTGTTGGTGCGGAGCCAGGAGTTGCCGCTGTTCGCCCGTCTCGGCTCACATCCTCGTTCGCTCATTCCCGACGCCACGGCGGCCGGCGAGCTCTTCGAGTTCTGGGTACACGAAGCGTGCCACGTGCCGGTCGAGCAGCACCCGCTGTTCCGCTGGCAGATGGGCTCGATGAGATTCTCCCGGCGGTATCCCGAACTCGAGGCGCGTCGGCCGGGGTTCGTCGGCCAGGTCCTCGACCGGGTCCGTGACGAGGGTCCGATCGTCGCCGGCGATCTGCGCCAGCGAGAAGGTTCCTCAGGTCAGTGGTGGGACTGGGACGACGGCAAGGTCGCGCTCGAACACCTCTTCGCCACCGGGCAGGTCACTGCGGTGCGTCGGCCGTCCGACTTCGGTCGTGTGTACGACCTGACCGAGCGTGTGATCCCGGCCGAGGTACTCGCACTGCCGACGCCGAGCGAGCACGACGCCCGCAAGGAGTTGCTCGTGATGGCGGCGAGCTACCACGGCATCGGCACGTTCGAGGACCTCGCCGACTACCACCGGCTGAATCGCCCGGCGACGCGGCCGTTGGTCGCCGAGTTGATCGAAGAGGGGCGGCTCGTCGAGACATCGGTCGACGGCTGGTCGAAGCCGGCGCTGATGCACCCCGACGCTCACCTCCCGCGCTGGGTGCGGGCCCGCGCGTTGCTCAGCCCGTTCGACCCCGTGGTCTGGGAGCGCGACCGAGCCGAGCGCATCTTCGGGTTCCGGTACCGCATCGAGATCTACGTGCCACAGCCGAAGCGGATCTTCGGGTACTACGTGTTGCCGTTCCTCCTCGGTGACAAACTCGTCGGACGCCTCGACCTGAAGTCCGACCGTGCCGAGGGCCGGTTGCTCGTGCGCGGTGCATACGGCGAGCCGGGGATCGACGAGGTCGAGGTGGCAAGCGAGATGGCCGCCGAACTCGTCGAGATGGCGACGTGGCTGGGGCTCGACCATGGCGTCGACGTGGCCGGTCGCGGCGATCTCGCCCCGGCACTCGCCTCCGCAGTAAGCGCCACCGCATGACGAGAATCGAGCCGTCGACCGATGCGTCGTCGAGCACGGCGCAGTCCGCTCGACGACGTCCTCGTAGAGTCCGGATCATGATCTTCGTCCTGCTCGCACCGCTCGCTGCCATGGTCGTCGCCGCTGGAGCGGCGATCGGGATCCGGCGCGCCGACGTCGACCCGGCCGCTTGGCACGTCGACCCCACAACGGCCCCGCCGACCGGCAACCCGAACTGGTACCGCCTCACGCCCGACACGGCACCGGCCGATCGTGATCCGAAGCGTGACGGTTCGGCGCCGGTGTACGACGTCGACGTCGATCGCCTCGAAGCAGCGTTCGACGAGGTTGCGCTCGGCGATGATCGCGTCGAGGTGCTCGCCGGGTCGGCCAGCGACGGCTTCGTCACCTACGTGCAGCGCAGCGCGCTGTTCGCCTTCCCCGACTACGTGTCGGTCACGTTCTCGCCCGAGCCGTCCGGCGGCTCGACGCTCGCGCTGTTCTCGCGGTCGCAGTACGGCCGGAGCGACCTCGGCGTCAACGAGAAGCGCGCCAACCGCTGGATCGACCGCCTGACCACCGAACTCTCCTGACCCCACCTCGCGTGACCCCGACGATGGTCGTCAGAGAACGGGTGTCAGAGAACGGGTGTCAGAGAACGGGTGTCAGACACCCGATGTATCGACTCCGACCATTGGGTGTCCGACACCCGGTGGGCGCGGTCAGGTGGTGGCGTGGGCGGGGACGATGGCCCAGCGCAGGGTCTTGGTGACGGCATCGCCGACGGCCCGGCCGAGCGTTGCCTCGCTGACCGGGAGCCACGGCAGCCGGAGTGGCCAGCGCGTCCACGTCGGCATCAGCGACACCGCTGCCGCAGCGATGAGTCCGTATCCCGCCCGGCCGGCGGTGGGAAGCGGTGGCTGCAAGAGCAAGTAGCGGGCGGCCACCTGCGCATCGCGCGAGCCACCGAGTTCGGGTCGAAAGGCGCGCAGTCGGGCTCGCAACTGAGCTTCGTTGACCGGTGGTTCGATCACGCCGAGCGCACGTGCGATGACCGCCGACTCGGCCACGTAGCGGTCGCGCTCGTCGCCGACGAGAGGGTGCTCGCCGAAGCGGTCGTGCGCCACGAGGAAGCTGTCGAGTTCGGCGATGTGCACCCACTCGAGAAGGTGTGGGTCGTTGGCGGCATAGGGCACGCCCGACCGCGTCGTTCCGACGACACGCTCGTGGACGCGATGGACGACATCGACCGCCTGCTGCGCCTCGCTCGCCGGCCCGAACGTGGTGGCGGCGAGAAAGTCGGCGGTCCGCTGGAGCCGGCCCCACGGGTCGTTGCGGTAGTCGGAGTGCTCGGCGACGCCGGCCATCGCCAGCGGGTGGAGCGACTGGAACAACAGCGCGCGCAGCCCACCGATGAACATCGACGCGTCGCCGTGAACACGACGAATCGGAGCGTCGTCGTCGAACCAGCCCGGCTCGTCGGTGGCGAACAGTTCACGAGCGCGCCGGTCGGCGTCGGGGCCGACGACGCGAGAACGGATCTGTTCTCCGAGCCATCCGCGCATGCCCGCGTGGACGAGCGGGACGCCGTTGCCCGAGGCCGGTTCGGGGTGTCGGGGGTCGGAGTCCGTCATCGATCCATCGTGTCACGGGTCGAGTGGCACTCGCACGATCAGGCGGGGAACTACCGTCGGCCGCTGTGAGCAGCGAGCAGCCGAGCGAGTCACGAGGCCGCAAGGTCATCGACTCGCGCAACGGCCGCAGCGGCGATGGATCCAGCCAGCGCGAGGTCGGGCCGGGCCTCGACCGCGACGATGTCAGCGTCGATGTGAGCGACGATGTGAGCGTCGATGTGAGCGTCGATGTGAGCGTCGATGTGAGCGACGATGTGAGCGCCGGTGTGAGCGACGATGTCAGCGATCCCGGCGATGACGGCGACGTGAACGAGACCGACTTCGACGTCGGCTTCGGCTCCAATCTCGATCGGCCGGTCGATCCCGAGACGGGGCGCCCCCTCGAACGTCGATCGACCGACCGGATCCTGCCGCGGTGGGCGATCCCGGCGATCGCGCTGTTCTGGACGGGTTTTCTGCTCAGCGAAGCGGCACGTCAGGTCTTCGACCAACTGTCGGGACTGTTCGTCCTGCTGCTCGTCTCGGTGTTCCTCACTCTGGCGATCGAGCCCGGGGTCCAGAAGCTGGCTCGACGCGGGTGGAGACGTGGGTCGGCAACGCTGCTCATCCTGCTCGGTGTCCTCGGCGCATTCTTCGTCTTCCTGATCGCGATCGGCACGCTCGTCGGCACGCAGGTCGCCGACCTGCTGTCCGAATCGGAGACGTACATCACCGACTCGGTCGACTGGATCAATTCGACGTTCGGCACGCAGATCGATCCGCAGGCGGTCGTCGACGACTTCAACGACCCCGACGGCCGAGTCCAGCAGTTCATCGAGTCGCAGGGAGACGAGGCGGTGCGACTGTCGGTCACCGCCGTCGGAGTGATCTTCCAGGGCCTGTCGGTCCTGCTCTTCACCTTCTACCTCGTCGCCGACGGGCCGCGTCTGCGGCGCGCCGTCGCGTCGCGGCTGCGTCCGGCGCGCCAGCGTCAGGTGCTGAGGACGTGGGAGGTGGCGATCAACAAGACCGGCGGCTACCTGTACTCGCGAGCGCTCTTGGCCTTCGTGTCGGCGGTGTCGCACTGGGTCCTGTTCCAGATCCTCGGAACGACGGCGCCGATCGCGCTCGCGCTGTGGGTCGGGCTGGTCAGTCAATTCCTGCCGGTGGTCGGCACCTATCTCGCCGGGATCTTGCCGATCCTCGTGACGTTGATCGACTCGCCCGTCGAAGCGGCGATCGTGCTCGGCTTCATCGTCTTCTACCAGCAGATCGAGAACTACCTCCTGGCGCCGCGCATCACGGCGCGCACGATGGAACTGCATCCGGCGATCGCGTTCGGCGCCGCGCTCGGTGGGGCCGCGCTGCTCGGCGCGATCGGAGCGATCTTGGCGCTGCCCGCCGCTGCAATGGTCACGGCGCTCGTGTCGAACTGGGGTCAGCGCTACGACGTGATCGATGATCCGCTCACGACCGTGGTCGAGCCGCGACCCGTCCGTTTCCGCATCCGACGTGATGCGCCATGAGCGCGCCTTCACGTGCAGGGTCGGTCGATTCGTCTCGATTCGACGAGGGATCCTTCGTGCCGATCGCGGTCGCCGACCGCAACGGGCTCGACGAGTCGCTCCACCTCGGAGCCGGTGTGGTGCTCGATGCCGACGGAGCGGTGACCCGATCGATCGGCGACCCGTCGGTCGTCGTGTACCCGCGTTCGGCGCTCAAGCCATTCCAGGCGAGCGCGATGACCCGAGCGGGCCTCGATCTCCCGCACCGATTGCTCGCCGTCGTCGCTGCCAGCCATTCCGGTGAACAGCAGCACCTCGACGCCGTCATGGAGATCCTCGATCGCCACGACCTGACCGTCGGCGACCTCCGTAACACGCCAGCGCATCCGTATGGAACGAGGGCGCGTGACGCGTCGATCGCGCAGGGCGAGGACGAGTCGTCGCTGCGTCAGAACTGCTCGGGCAAGCACGCAGGCATGCTCGCGACGTGTCGGGTCAACGACTGGCCGATCGACACCTACCTCGACCTCGATCATCCCCTGCAGGTCGCCATCACCGCCGAGACGAATCGTCTGGCCGGCCACCCGTCGGTCGCTCACGTCGGCATCGACGGGTGTGGGGCGCCGACTCATGCGATGCCCCTCAGGGACGTGGCGACGGCGCTGCGTCGGATGATGATCGAGTCGACGGATGTCGTGGTGGCGATGTCGACGCACCCCGGTCTCGTCGGTGGAACCGATCGAGACGTGAGTCTCTGGATGGGGGCCGTCCCGGGCCTCGCTGCCAAGGAAGGTGCCGACGGTGTGATGTTGATGGCGCTTCCCGACGGGCGGGCGACGGCGCTCAAGATCGCCGATGGGTCCGACCGAGCGCGCCAAGCGGTCACGATCGAACTGCTGCGGATGCTCGACGTCGATGTCGACGGCGCGCTGGCCGCGACGCGTGACCGGGTGACGGTCGTCGTGAACGGTCACGGCGAGCCCGTCGGATCGATCCGCCCGATCGCCTGGCGCTGAAATCACACGAGGACCGCCGAGGTCGTACGGCCGTGGAGATCGGTGTCTGACACGGATCTCCACACTCTTTCGCCCGGACGTTCGGCGGGTACGACCGTGGTCGGGTCGAGACGGTTGCGTAGGTTCAGGAGATGGAGTTCGTGACGCTCGATGCCGGAGACTTCGAGTACGGGGTGGCCGCCGAGATCGCCCCCGACGTGCATCGCGTCGTCGCCAAGAACCCGTCGAAGTTCACGTACCACGGCACCGGCACCTACATCCTGGGTCGGCTGGGAGGCGACGTCGCCGTGATCGACCCCGGCCCGAGGCTCGACGGCCACCGCAACGCGCTCGACGAGACGTTGCGCACCAGCACCGTGCGCTCGATCCTCGTCACCCACTGCCACTCCGACCACTCACCGCTCGCTGGTTGGCTCGCCACCGAGACCGGTGCGCCGACCTACGCGTACGGTCCGCACGGGTCGGTCGAGGAGTGGGATATCGGCGGGTTGCCCGACGACTTCGGCAGGGCTCCCGAACGCAAGCCTGGCGACGAGCCCGACGACGATGGCTTGGCCACGCCCGACGAGCCGATCGTCGAGGAATCGACCGACCTCGACTTCGCTCCCGACGTCGAGGTCCGCACCGGCGACCAGGTGTTCGAGGCCGGCGACATCTCGGTGTCGGCGCTGCACACACCCGGGCACACCTCGAACCACACGTGCTTCGCGATGCGCGGGCCCGGCGGGAACACGATCTTCACCGGCGACCACGTGATGGGGTGGAGCACCACCGTCGTCTCGCCGCCCGACGGCGACATGGGCGCGTACATCGATTCGCTCCGGATGGTCGCCGGGCGCCACGACGACCTCGCCGTCCCCACGCACGGCGCACCGATCCCGTCGCCCGGTCGCTTCGTCGGCGACCTCGTCGACCATCGGCTCGAACGGGAGCGCCAGGTGCTCGACGCCGTGCGGCGCGGGTGTTCGACGATCCCCGAGATGGTCGCCGAGCTGTACGCAGCGGTGCGGATCGAACTGCATCGCCCTGCGGCGCTGAGCGTGCTCGGCCACCTCGTCAAACTCGTCGACGACGGCCTCGTGTCGACCGCAGCGCGACCCCGCCTCGACGCAACGTACGAGTGAGGTCGCGCCGATCGGTGGCTGATGCGGAACGACGCGCACGGGACGGCGCGACGGAACGGTTCGGCGTCACCGGGTGACGGGGTAGGTGGCCAGGGTGTCGTAGCGCGGTCCGTCGGGTCGCAGCGTGCTCTCGACGAGGGCGACCTCGGTTGGATCCCACGATGCGGTGACGAGGTCCCCCAGCGCCCGCGGCATGTTTGCCCGGCGCGCGAGTCGAGCGATGGTGACGTGTCCGAGATGACGACGGCGAGGCGGCTCGGTCCCGAGGTCGCCGGCTACTTCATTTGCCGCGTCGGCGAGCTGCTCGGTCCCCGATGCCGGAACGAACAGGATCCGCTCGCTTCCGACGTCGACGGCCGGGCCGAGTGCGACGGTGGTCGGCTCGAAGTCGGCGGAGCGGAGGCGTCCGTCGACGATGTTCGGGTCGGCGTCGCCGAAGAATCGCAGCGTGACATGCCACCGCGCGGGTGGCACGAACCGAGCGCCGACCTGATCCTTGCGGTGCAACTCCTCGAGCGCCGAGGTCGCGTCATCGGGAAGCCAGAGACATGCGAACAACCGACTCACCCGTCCAGCCTGCCCAATCGGAGGACGAAGCGGCGGATCCGGACGATCGGTGCCTGCCGACACGGATCGTTCGGCGGGAGGAAGCGGGGGGTGGATTTGCGAGACTGGCGAGCATGGAGGTCTCGATCAGCGCTCGCCCGGACGCGTCGTCTGCGCTCGCTCGGTTGCATGCGGTCCTCGACGACGTGCCTCACAGGATCATCGCCTGCAGCGGCGGCATCGATTCGCTCCTTCTCGCTGTCGTCGCACACGGAGCGGCGCCCGAGACGACGACGATCGCGCACACCGTCACGCCGGCGGTTCCCGGCGATGGTACGGCGCGCGTCGTGGCCCACGCCGAGCGCGCAGGGTGGGACCTGCGCGTCGTCCGGTCCGGCGAGTTCGACGACGAGGCGTACCTCTCGAACCCGACCGATCGCTGCTACCACTGCAAGACCAACCTGTACGACGCGATCGACACGCTGCGCGACGGCATCCCGGTCACCCGTCGTCGCTCGAACGACGCCACTCTCGGCGCTGTCGTGTTGAGCGGGGCCAACCTCGACGACCTCGGAGAGTACCGACCCGGCCTGGCTGCCGCCGCCGAGCACTTCGTGCGTCATCCGTACGTCGAGGCGAGGATCACGAAGACCGAGATCCGAGCGGTCGCCCGCCTGCTCGACCTTGCCGAGGCCGACCTCCCGGCGTCGCCGTGCCTCGCCAGCCGCCTCTACACCGGCACGCGTGTGACGCCGTCGCGGCTGCGCGCGATCGAAGCCGGCGAAGCGTTGGTGCGTGAACGGACCGGGGTGACGGTCGTGCGATGTCGTGTCCGAGACGATGCGGTGCTGGTCGAGGTCGCGGACACGGATCGAGCGCTCGTCGACAGTGACGTGCTCGCCGGCCTGGCGACGACCATGGCGTCGATCGAACCGTCGATGACGAGCGTCGCGCTCGACGATGGCGCCTACGCTCCCGGCCGGGCATTCGTCGGAGCGGTCGGAGCCGGCCACGACGGAGCGCTGTGATGGCCGGTTTCGCCCAGCCCGGCCACGATCGACGCCGGCCGCACCAGCACCAACCAGATCAGCGCGAACCGGATCAGCACGATTTAGATCAGCACGAGCCAGATCAGCACGAACCAGATCAGCGCGAGCTGCATCAACACGATGATCGGCGGCCGCAGCGGATCGGGATGCCCGAGGCGGTGCTGTGCGGCACGAAATCGGTCGCGCAGGTCGTGTCGATCGTCGACGATCTCATCGCATCCGACACCGGGTCGCACCTGCTCACGCGTCTCACCGACGACCAGATCGCGGCGTTCGAGCCCGACGTGGCGGCTCGTCTCGACATCGACGACCTGTCGCGCACGGCGTTCCTCGACGGCTCGCTGGACGCACGGCCCGGACACGTTGCGGTCGTCGCCGCGGGCACCTCGGACGCGTCGGTGGCCGCCGAAGCCGTCCGGACACTCGAGTTCAGCGGCGTCACATCGAACCTGATCGTCGACGTCGGCGTGGCCGGCCTCTGGCGACTCGAAGCCCGCCTGCCCGAGATCCGCGACGCCGACATCGTGATCGCCGTCGCCGGGATGGACGCCGCACTCGTCTCGGTCCTCGGCGGACTCGTCGGCGCACCGATCGTGGCCGTTCCGACCTCGGTCGGCTATGGCGTCGCGACCGGTGGGACGACCGCGCTCCACAGCGCGCTCGCCAGCTGCGCGCAGGGCGTTTCGGTCGTCAACATCGACAACGGATTCGGAGCGGCATGCGCGGCGATCCGCATCGTGAACCTGTCGTGTCGGAGCCGCTGATGCCAGCAGGCCCGCACACTTCATCAGACCGCCCCTTCCCTCTGGTCTCGACCGACCCGTGCATCGAGCTCATCTCGTGCAACCCGGGTGTCCCGTCGGGCTCGGAGTCGAGTCGTCGATGATCGGGTGGATCGACGGGTCGGCGGGGGCGAGCGGCGACATGCTGCTCGGTGCGCTCGTCGGCGCGGGCGTCCCGATCGACGTCCTCCGAACTCCGCTGGACGGTCTCGATCTCGGGATCGCCCTGTCGGTCACGGTCGTCGATCGAGGTGGCATCTCGGCCACTCGCGTGCACGTCGAGGTTCCCGAGGCCACCACGCACCGTCGCCTGGCCGACATCGTCGAACTCCTCGCACCCATCGACGAGCCGATCCGGCGACGCGCCGAATCGGTGTTCCGCCGCCTTGCGAAGGCCGAGGCGGGAGTGCACGGGATGCCGGTCGACGAGGTGCACTTCCACGAGGTCGGAGCGCTCGATTCGATCGCCGATGTCGTCGGTGTCTGTGCCGGCTTCGCTCACCTCGAGAATCTCGACGACCCGAGTCGACGGCTCGATGCACTCTCCTGTTCGACGCTGGCGCTCGGGAGCGGCCGGACTCGTGGAGCTCACGGCCCCATCCCGGTTCCGGTTCCCGCCGTCCTCGCTGTGCTCGCCGGTGTCGCGCCGGTCGAGGCCGGCCCGGCTCCGTTCGAATCGACCACTCCGACGGGTGCGGCGCTGCTCGCCGAGTGGGTCGCCGAGTGGCGATCGATGCCGCCGATGACCGTCGAGGCGATCGGGATCGGCGCCGGTTCGAAAGACAGCGACGCCATCGTCAACGCGACGCGCCTCGTGCTCGGCTCACCCGCACCGGGTGCCACCGCAGCGGCGTCGTCCTCGATGTCGAGTGCTCGGGCCGCACTCGATGCCCCGGTCGTGGGCGGTTCTGCGTCGGGGTGCGGGAACGACGAGGTCGTCGTGCTCGATGCGAACGTCGACGACCTCGACCCGCGTCTGTGGCCGGGTGTGATCGACGCCGTGCTCGCAGCGGGCGCCCTCGACGCCTGGCTGACACCGATCGTGATGAAGAAGGGCCGACCCGCGCACACCTTCTCGGCGATGTGCTCGCCGGACGACCTCGACTCGGTCCGACGCTCGGTGTTCGCGCACACTTCGACAATCGGCGTACGCGAGCGGCGGAGTGCGCGGACCGTTCTCGAACGCACCGAGTCGACGGTCGAGGTCGGCGGTCACTCCATCCGGGTGAAGGTGTCGTCGCTCGACGGCGAGGTGATCAACCGCAGCGCAGAGTTCGCCTCCGTCGCATCGGCAGCGGTCGCCCTCGGCCGACCCGAGGCCGATGTCCTGGCAGCAGCGACGGCGGCCATGCACGATCGACCGCCCGACTGATCGACACGCTCGCGCCGGGTCGGTCGCGGAGCGCCACCGGATGTCGGCCCGATCGAACTAGGTTCGCCGTCGATGCAGTTGCCCCAGCCGTTCGTCCTGCTGCCGCATCGATTCGACGCCGGACGACTGCGGGGCGAGGTCGACGCCCTGCCCGACGACGCATGGCGGCGCCACCCCTCCGGCCACCCGGGCAACTCGGCGGCCAGCCTCGTCTCGGTCGGAGGCGACCACACCGACGACTCGGTCGGTGGTCGCTTGGCCACGACGACCTGGCTGCGTCCCGACTCCTACCTGGCACAGACCATCGCGTCGTTCGGTGTGTCGGTCGGTCGGACGCGACTGATGCGCATCGACCCCGGCGCCGAGGCGACACCGCACTTCGACGTGCACCTGTACTGGTTCGATCGAGTGCGGATCCACGTGCCGATCATCACGACGAACGACGTCGAGTTCCTGTGCGGTGACTCCAGCACGCACATGGCGCCAGGCGAGAGTTGGCTGTTCGACACCTTCCGGCTCCACAACGTGACGAACCCGGGCGGGAGTGCGCGCGTGCACCTCGTGATCGACACGGTCGGCACGCCGGCGCTGTGGGACATGATGCGCGCCAGCGTGGCCGGTGAGATGGCGACGATCGATGTCGTCCACGAACCCGATCGAGTGCCGCTGGTCCTCCCCGAGCAGGTGAACATCGCGCCGGTGATGCCGCCGTCGCAGATGATGTCGGTGTGGCAGCGTCTCGACGGCCACGTTCCGACCGATCCTGCCGGCGACCGGATCCGGGCATCGGTCGCACAGTTCATCGAGACCTGGCAGACGCTCTGGGCGCTCCACGGTTCGACTCCCGGCGCTGTCGGATACGCCGCCGAGATCGAGCGGTTCTCCGACGAGATCCTCGCACTCGACGACGTCCGCCTGCCCTACAACGGATCGTCGGCGAACAGCACGGTGCGCACGCTCGTCGCCGGCAGCGCGATCTCCCACTCCGTCTCGGCCGGTGGACGTCGTGCGTCCGACGCGTCAGTGTCGACGGCGGCCGACCACTCCGACGAGACCGCGTCCGGCGCCTCGACCGAGGCCCGATCCGCAGCGCGACGTGTCGCCTCCGATGGCGCGTCGACGGTCGGCCTGCGAGCGACCGCTCGCGGGACGTCGACCGGGAGTTCGCCGGTGAGCACGAGTGAGACGCAGGGGGACCCCCGTTTCGACCGGCCGATCATCATCGTCGCACCACCCCGATCGGGCAGCACCCTGCTGTTCGAGACGCTGGCGAAGGCTCCCGGCCTGTTCACGATCGGCCGGGAGAGCCACATGCTGATCGAGTCGGTCCCCGGTCTGACGCCGGCCGATCACGGCTGGCATTCGAACGAACTGACCGTCGCCGACGCCACCCCCGAGGTGGTGCGGGCGTTGCGCGACGCCTTCTTCGACGACCTCCGCGATCGCAACGGCCAGCCGCCACCGATGGAGGGCACGGGGCTGCGCTTCTTGGAGAAGACGCCGAAGAACGCGCTGCGGATCGAGTTCCTCGACCAGGTCTTCCCCGATGCCCGCTTCGTCTTCCTGTCTCGCGACCCGCGTTCCGAGATCAGCTCGATGATCGACGCGTGGCGCTCGGGCGGATTCGTGACGTACCCCGACCTGCCGGGCTGGAAGGCCGCCCCGTGGTCGCTGCTCCTCACACCGAACTGGCGCGAGCTGAACGGTCGCACCGTGCAGGAGATCTGCGCCGCTCAATGGGAGTGCGCGACGAGCACGATCCTCGACGATCTCGATCGCGTCGCACCGGGGCGCTGGACCGTGGCGGACTACGAGCGACTCGTTTCTGACCCGGTGACCGAGATGCAGCGACTATGCCGCTTCGCCGACCTGTCGTGGGACGATCCGCTCGACGGCGTGCTGCCGCTCTCGCGGCACACTCTCTCGCCTCCCAACCCGGAGAAGTGGCGCAACAACGCGACCGAGTTGGCCGAGGTGTTGCCGGGCGTGAGCGACACGGCCGAACGCGCCGCCGCAGTCGTGGGTGGTGCTCGCCCGACGAGTTCACCGGTCAGCGCTCAGCCGCCGACTCGCCGAGGCGAGGCCGTCGACTCGACCGGCCCGTCCGCCAGCGCGGTGGGCGGCATTGGGAACGATCCGGATGTCGATCGTGACGCAGCGGCAGTCGACGTCGGAGTGCATCCGATGGGGTCGGTGCACACGGCGTCGGTTCCCGAACTGCTCGGCGCGGCCGGAGCGAGCCTCGTCGTGTCGACGTACCAGAGCGCCAGGGTGATCACGTTGCGCGAGATGGGTGGCGAGCTCAACACCCACTTCACGTCGGTGCCGCGCCCGATGGGAGTCGCATGGCGCCCCGGCAGTGCGGAGTGGGGGAGTGGAGCGCTCGCGATCGGAACCAGCAACGAGGTGTGGACCTATCGCGACCAACCGGCCGTCGCCGGGCGACTCGCGCCGTCGGGGACGTACGGGTCGTGCTACGTCCTGCGTGACCGCCACGTCACCGGCGACATCTCGATCCACGAAATGGCCTATGGCGGAGACGGCGAGTTGTGGGCCGTGAACACGCGCTTCTCGTGTCTGAGCACGCTCGACGACGACCACAGCTTCGTCCCGCGATGGATGCCGCCGTTCGTGACCGAACTGGATGCCGACGATCGGTGCCACCTGAACGGGATGGCGATGCGCGCCGGAGCGCCGGCCTTCGTCACCATGTTCAGCGAGTCGGATCAGCCGAACGGATGGCGAGACACCCGAGCGTTCGGTGGTCTCGTGATGGACGTGGCGTCGGGCGAGGTCGTGACGAGCGGGTTGTGCATGCCGCACTCACCGCGCTGGTACCGCGATCAACTCTTCGTCCTCGAATCCGGTCGGGGAACGCTCTCGCGGGTCGACCTCGCATCGGGGGAGTGCCGGACGATCGTCGAACTGCCGGGCTTCACTCGCGGCCTCGCGTTCATCGGCCGGTACGCGCTGATCGGGCTGTCGCAGGTACGCGAGTCGGTCTTCGCCGGACTCCCACTGACCACGAGCGATCGACCCCGCCACTCGGGTGTGTGGGTCGTCGACCTCGACACCTCCGAGGTGGTCGGATTCGTGCGTTTCGACGGCTTGGTGCAGGAGGTGTTCGACCTGCAGATCGTCTTCCCCGCTGCACCCGCTGCATCCGCGGCTCGGCCTGGGGCAGTCTCGAACGAGAGCGACGACAGCTCGAACGGCACGCTGACCGGCCGCCATGTCCACGTCATGGATCTGGACGACGAACTGCATCCGACCTCGTTCGTCGTCCCTCGACTGGATGGCCTACCTACTGGAAGGTAGGGTGGAGGTCGTGAACGACGTCGAGATCATCGCCGAGCTGACGCCCGTGATCGAGCAACTGCTCGAACGCCACCTCGAAACCACCAAGGAGTGGTTCCCGCACGAACACGTCCCGCACGCCCGCGGACGTGATTTCGAACCCGGCCACGAGTGGTCCGAAGCCGACGCCGACCTCGATGGGCACACGCTCACGCCCGAGGTCCGCAGTGCGCTGTACGTCAACCTGCTCACCGAAGACAACCTGCCGTACTACTTCCGGACCGTCGAGTCGATGTTCGGAGCCGAAGGTGCGTGGGGCGAGTGGGTGCGGCGCTGGACCGCCGAGGAAGGCCGCCACTCGATGGTCATCTATGGCTACCTTGCGGCGACCCGTGCGATCGACCTCGTCGAACTCGAGCGCGGTCGCATGGCGCAGGTGTCCAAAGGCGAGGCACCCCAGCCGGCGAATCTCCACGAGGGCTTCGTCTACCTCGCACTCCAGGAACTGGCGACGCGCATCTCCCATCGCAACACCGGCCTCCAGATGGGCGACCCTGTCGGATACGACGTGATGAAGCGCGTGTGCAGCGACGAGAACCTGCACCAACTCTTCTATCGCGACCTGGCCGCCGCCGCCGTCGAGGCCGACCCGAACACGATGATGATCGCGATGGAAGCACAGGTGCGCAGCTTCTCGATGCCCGGTACCGGTATTCCCGGGTTCGACGAGCACTCGAAGCGGATTGCCAAGGCCGGTATCTACGACCTGCAGATCCATCACGAGCAGATCCTCGCTCCCGTGGTGTTGCGCCAGTGGGACGCCCCCAACATCGGCGGGCTCAGCGGCGAGGGCGCCAAGGCGCAGGAGAAGCTGATGAAGCGGATGGCGACCAGCGAGCGTGTCGCCCAGCGGTACGCCGAGAAGCGCGCTGCGGCCGACGAACTCCAGCCCGCCTGACGCGACGCTCTGCGGTGTGCGCTGCAGCCGCTCGAACGAGGCGAGCTGGATCAGTCGGTGCTGGAGCCACCTCCTCAGGTCTGGCTGTTCGCAGCGACGAACGAGCGGTAGATGTCGAGCAGCGACTGCTTCTGGACGTCGCTCAGCGCGTCGTCGAGCATGATGACCGATTCGGTCGTGCGATCGGACGGCATGTCGGCACCGTCGATGTCGACCTCGCGTCCGAGGAAGCGCAGCAGCTTGTCGGTCGGGACGTTCAGTGCATCGGACAGTCCGTGCAGGACACGCACCGATGGTTCGTGCAGCCCGCGTTCGAGCTGGCTCAGGTACGCGTCGGACAGATCGGCGAGCTTCGCCAGTTCCCGCTGGGAGAGCTCTGCGAGCTTGCGTTGGCTCTTGATGAAGTCGCCGAAGGCGTCGACGCCTGCTCGCTTGGATCGTTCGTCGCTCATTCTCGGACCTGGTTCTGTTCGTTCGACTCGCCGGATACTCGGTTGGGTGGATGGTCGGGCGGAAGCGGCCGTGCTGCGCTCGCTCGGTGGACGCAGGAGATCCCGACCGAGGACGGCCGGGATCTCCACGAGTTCGAGTGTCCGTCGCGACGGCCGCTGCTCAGTCGACCGGGTGGGTCACTTGGCGGTGCTGGTCTTCTTGGCCCGAGGGGTGCTCTTCTTGGCCTGGGTGGTGGCCTTGGCCTTGGCGGGTGCGGCAACGCCGGTCGGCAGCTGGGCGACGAGGCGGGCCGTGAAGTCACGGTTCACCGACACGGCGCGCTCGACGAAGTCGATGTAGCGCTTGCCGTTCTCGGCCGGCGTGGGGAGGCGATCGGCGAACGGCATGTCGACGTTCGGGGCGCGGTCGGCCATCTCGACGACCGAATCGACGAGGCGCTTGTTGACGGTGACAACGGTGTCGAGCACCCGGTCGTTGGCGTCGACGAGGGTCTGGGTGACGGTGTCGACGTTGTCGCTGATCTGAGTGGTGATGTCCATGGTGTTGCTCCTGTGTGCGGTGAGTGGCCGGGCGAGGTTCGCCTGGCCGAAGTTCGTGATGCGTACTATATCAAGCGGTGCGAAGAAGTCAACTGGTTTGCGTGAAATAGTTTGCACGACGGTCCTGGTCCCGAGACGGCGGTCGATGCCGGCGTCGGTCTCGATGTCGGTGTCAGCTTCGTTGTCGTTGTCGTTGTCGAACGTTGCGGCGGTTCTGGTCGAGTCGCTCGATGTGCCAGCTCGCGAAGTCCATCGGCGTGACAGACTGGTGAGATCGAACAGGCACGCATCGATCAGTGGTTGTGGTCGGTCCGTCTGACCAAGACCCGTAGTGACGCGGCTGCTGCGTGCAAGGGCGGACGTGTCGAGGTCAACGGTCGGTCGGCGAAACCGTCGTCACCGGTTGTCGTGGGTGACCGGATCGAGGCGCGACTGGCCCAGCGCGAGCGGATCGTTGTCGTCACACGCGTGATCGCGAAGCGCGTCGGCGCACCGATCGCCGTCGACTGCTTCGACGATCATTCGCCCCCTCCGCCCGACCGCGCTGCTCCCGAACCCGACTTCGCCGTGCGCGATCGCGGTGCCGGGCGGCCGACCAAGCGCGACCGCCGACAGATCGACCGCCTCCGCGGTCGCTGAGTCCGGGAGCGCACCGGATCGGGTGAGCTCGGCGGGGACGAGGTGACGAACCACCCGGTCCGTTGCAGTCACCGTTGCAGTCACCGTTGCAGTCACCATGGTCGACTGCAATGACGAATTGCGGCTCGGCGATCACGGCGGCAGAGCGGGTCGTCGATGCCCGTCTCCGAGTCGCGACGAGCGCTATCATCGCCGCTCTGGCTGCATCTGAGACGGATCCTTCCGCGGCGGCCATGTCCGTGGCGGCCGACTTCGATGCGGCGCCGCGCGCCACCGGACGGGCGGAAGGCCCCTCCACCATCGCCGGGGTCTGGGCGCTGTTCGTCGGCCTCGGTCTGTTGATGGTCGGCAACGGTCTCAACGGCGCCGTGATCGGTATCCGGTCGGGCGCCGAGGGCTTCAGCGTCGCCGTCACCGGCGTGATCATGGCCGGGTACTTCGCCGGGTTCCTCCTCGCTCCGTCAGTCGTGGTGCGGATGATCCCGTCGGTCGGGCACATCAGAGTTTTCGCCGGTCTGGCGTCGACGGCGTCGAGCGCCGTGCTCGTCCATGCCGTTGCCGTCTTCCCGCTCAGTTGGACGGTCATGCGGTTCGTCTTCGGTTTCTGTATGGCCGGGCTCTACATCGTCATCGAATCGTGGCTGGGGGAGATGACCACGGCTGCGACCCGCGGACGCACGATGGCGATCTACATGATCGTGTCGTCGGGAGGCCTCGGGCTCGGACAGGTGCTGATCGCCGTCGGTGACCCGACCAGCTTCCAGTTGTTCATCCTGTCATCGGTGCTGGTGTCGATGGCGCTGGTGCCCGTCACCCTCGCCGCCACGACCAAGGCGCCGATCGTGTCGGTTCCCGAGCCGGTGTCGATTCGTGAACTGATCGACGTGACACCCAGCGCAGTGATCGGGTCGTTCATGGTCGGAGCGAGCGCAGGCATCCTGCTCGGCCTCGGTGCCGTCTATGCCACGACGATCGGATTGTCGTTGGACCGCACCGCGTTCTTCCTCGTCGCACCCATGCTCGGCGCCATTGCCTTCCAGTTCCCGATCGGTCGCCTGTCGGACAAGATCTCGCGGCGCACGGTCATCTTCGGCGTTGCGATCGGAGGAGCGGTGGTGTCGATCGTGCTGATGTTCCTCCCCGAGCAGAGTGTGTTGGTCCCGGTGATGATGGTGGCGCTCGGTGGGATGCTGTTCCCTCTCTACGCGCTCGTGGTCTCGTTCGCACTCGACTGGGTCGACGACATCAAGATCGTGGGCGCCTCGGCGACCCTCGTGCGCCTCAACGGCGCGGGCGCGCTGGCCGGTCCGCTGATCGCCGCGCCGCTGATGTCGGCGTTCGGAGCGAGTTGGTTCTTCTGGTCGCTGGCGATCTCGTTCAGTGTCGTGGTCGTCTACGTGGCCTACCGACTGATCGTCAAGGACGCGATGCCGGTCGAGCGCCAGAAGGCCTTCGTGCCCTTCCCAGCGCGCGCTGGGTACCTCGCGGCGGCGATCGTCACCAAGCCGGTCCGCAAGGTCACCAAGATCGCCACCGGCAAGCACGTCGGCTCTCGCAAACATCCTCACGCCTCCCGTCCCGACCCCGACGACTGACCCATACGCGAAGGGTCTGTCCCCTCACGTATGAGGGTCGAGTCGTTCCTCAGGCGACGGTGCCCGAAAGGGGCGGCGTACGTGAGGGGACAGACCCTTCACGTATGGAGGGTGCGGGTGCGCCAGTCTTCGGTCGCGGCGACCTGGTTGAACGTGTAGAGGTGGATGCCGCCGATGCCGAGCGAGTCGATGTCGCCGGCGAGCGGTTTGAGCAACGTGTCGGGCTCGAACGAGCGCTGGGCGACGAGCTTGCTGAGCGCCTTGCGGTTCTTCTTGAGGTAGCGCAGCGAAGTCCCGACGCCGAGCCGCATCCCCATCGTGATCAGGCGTGTCGTGTCGATCACGCCCGGCACGCCGAGGTGGACCGGCAACGTGAACCCGGCTGCTCGTTCCTTCAGCAGCCACTGTCCGATCTGGTCGGCGGAGAAGCACATCTGCGTCGACACGTGACCGGTTCGGCCCGAGCCCAGCACGAGTTGCTGCTTGGCGTGGAGCGCCTCGTGGAGCTGCTGCTGGGTGATGAACGGATGGCTGTCGGGGTAGGCGGTGTAGCCGATGTGGTCGACCTGGCGTCCGCCCGGCGACGCTCCGTCACCGGTCGAGGCATCGTCGAGCGCCACGAAGGCGGCGATGAACTCGATCGCGTCGAAGAAGCAGCCCGGTTCCTCGGCGTCGCCACCGACGACGAAGATCTTGCGCACGTCGAGCGCGACGAGTCGGTTGTGGATCTCGACGAGGTGGTCGGGTGTCTGGACCATGCGTGCCGAGATGTGCGGGATCACGTCGTGACCGGCGGCGAGGAGCGCCTCGGTCTCGTCGAGCGTGGCCTCGATCGACTTGGCGGGCGAGCACGTCATCGAGATCGACGAGGCCGGCCGCAGTTCGCTCACCGCCTGCGCCAGCGACTTCATCGGGACGAGTTCGACCTTCGCTTCCTCGATCAGGGTGCGCATCGTGGACGGTCCGGGTCGCAGGAGGCCCCGGCGCAGCGACCGGCGCTGCGCCGAGTGGGAGTTGAGGGACTTTTGTCGCAGTGCCATGACGTTCGTGCCCGTCAGCTCAGTCCGACGATCTCGCCGTCGGCATCGATGTCGATGGTCTGGAGCGCCGGCGTCTTGCCGAGGCCCGGCATCGTCCGCATGTCGCCGCAGATCGGATACACGAAGCCGGCGCCGACGGACGCCCTGACCTCACGGACCGGAAGCGTCCACCCCTTCGGCGCTCCCTTCAGGTTGGCGTCGTGGCTCAGCGAGAGGTGCGACTTGGCGATGCACACCGGCAGGTTGCCGAAGCCGTTGGCCTCGTAGTTGTCGATCTGCTTGGCTGCGGCGGGCGACACGTCGATGTCGTCGGCGCCGTAGACCTTCTGGGCGACCGTGCGGATCTTGTCGCGCAGGTTCATCTCGTCGGGATAGAGCACCTGGAAGTCGCTTTCCTCCTCCGACGCCTCGGCGACGGCGTTGGCGAGTTCGACCGCTCCGGCGCCGCCATCGGTGAAGTGCGTCGACACGGCGCTGCGGGCGTCGAACTCCTCTGCGATCTCGGCGATCGCCTTGATGTCCCCGTCGTGGTCGCCGGGGAACACGTTGATCGCGACGACCGGCGTGCAGCCGTGGACGCGCATGTTCTCGAGTTGTTTGCGCAGGTTGTCACCGCCTTGGTGCACCTCGTCGGGGTTCTCTTTCAGAAGGTCCTCGGGGAGCGGCTTGCCGGCGATGATCTTGTGGTTGCCCGAGTGCGCCTTGAGGCCGCGGACGGTGGCGACGAGGACGGCGGCGTCGGGTGCGAGGCCCGATGCGCGGCACTTGATGTTGAAGAACCGCTCGGCGCCCATGTCGGCACCGAAGCCGGCCTCGGTGACGAGGAAGTCGCCCATGTGGATGCCGACGCGGTCGGCGACGATCGACGAGTTGCCCGTGGCGATGTTGCCGAACGGGCCGGTGTGGACGAGCGCCGGCGTGTTCTCCAGCGTCTGCATCAGGTTCGGCTTGATCGCCTCGCGCAGGATGACGGCCATGGCGCCGGCGACCTTCAACTCCTCGGCGGTGACCGGCGTGCCGGTCTTCGTGTAGCCGACGACGATGCGGCCGAGACGTTCACGAAGATCTTGCAGGCTGGTGCAGAGGGCGAGTGTGGCCATCACCTCGGAGGCGGCGGTGATGTCGAAGCCGGTCTCCCGCGGGATGCCGTCGAGGCGGCCGCCGAGGCCGATGGTGGTGTTGCGCAGCGCACGGTCGTTGACGTCGAGGACGCGCCGCCACGTGATGTTGTGCTGGTCGAGGCCCGACTCGTTGCCGTGGTAGAGGTGCGCGTCGAGCGCCGCCGAGCACATGTTGTGTGCCGCGGTGACGGCGTGCATGTCACCAGTCAGGTGCAGGTTGAGCAGCTCCATCGGCACCACTTGGCTGTAGCCGCCGCCGGCCGCACCGCCCTTGATGCCGAACGTGGGGCCCATCGACGGTTGCCGGACGGCGATCACACCGCGCTTGCCGATGTGGCTGAACCCCATGCCGAGTCCGACCGTCGTGGTCGTCTTGCCTTCACCCAGCGGGGTGGGCGTGATCGCCGACACGACGACGTACTTCGCCTTCGGTCGGTCCTGCATCTTCTCGATCGCTTCGAGTTGGATCTTGGCGGCGCCCGAACCGTACGGCTCGAGGTGCTCGAGTGGGATGCCTGATTCAGAGGCGATCTCGGTGAGCGGCTTGAGCGTCGCAGCGCTGGCGATGTCCAGGTCGGAGGGAAAGCTCATGGTCGTGTCCTCGATTCGATGTCACCCGTGCGATGCGCGTTCCACAATGTGGAACAGTTCCACTATACAGAACAACGAGACCTGTGTCGAACGTCATAGCAATTGATGGCCGGTGTGATCGGTCGTTTGGCGATTCGGCTGGATGGGCACGCCCGTCCCATGGACAGCACTCTCGTCTACGTGGCAATCGCCATCGTCGTCTTCATGGTCATCGTGTACTTCGTGGTGAACACGGTCGGCACCCGGATGACGGGCGCTCAGATCGATCAAGACCCCACGGTGGCCGACGACGTCGAGCCCGAAGATCGAGACAAGGACTTCCCGATCAACTCCGACCTCTGACGACGTGTCAGTGGTGTTCTGGCCGCTCCCGACACGAGTCCGCGTGTGCGGCAGCGCGAACCTGAACGTCGAAGGAGTTGACGTGGCGTTCGAGCAGTGACGCCACACCCTCCGCATCACCTGATTGCAGCCCGTCGAGAATTGCTGCGTGCTCGTCGACGGCGTGGCCCATGTCGTGGACCCCGGACAAGTAGGTGTGCCACAGTCGGTCGGACTGCGCGTACAGCATGTCGAGTGTGGCCGTCAGGAACCGGTTGCCGGCGGCGCGCCAGATGATCTCGTGGCACCGACGGTCGAGGTCCAGCAGTTCGAGCGGCGTTCGGCCGGGCACTCTCGTCTCGTCGAGAACCTCGGCCATCTCCTCCCAGTCGTCGGTGGATCCGCGCTCGGTGGCAAGACGAGCGGCGTACGGCTCCATGATCGCCCGCGTCTCGTAGAGCATCGGGAGTTCCTCGATCTCGACGGCGCTGACGAAGATGCCGCGTCGAGGCACGACGGTCACGAAGTGGTCGCGCGCAAGTCGTTGAAGCGCTTCACGAATCGGCGTGCGGCTCATGTCGAGCGTGTCCTGGAGGTCGGATTCGCGCACCACCTCGCCGGGTGCGAGGTCGAGGCGGATGATCATGCGACGGATGTCGTCGTATGCGCGCTCGGCCAGCGACGCTGGGCTTGACATGGTCGTCATACAATGGTGATATATCACCACTGTCGAGCGTTGTCACGTCGAAGCATCCGTTTCGTCGCACGAACTCGCCCGCTGCACCCCCGACGTCCAGTCAACCGAACGTCATCCGAACACGACACCGAAGAGGCCCGTCATGAGCGACTCCACATTCCCCTCCAGCGCGAAGGTCGTCGTCATCGGCGCCGGGATCGTCGGCAACTGCCTGGTCGGCCACCTCGCTCGACTCGGCTGGACCGACATGGTCCTCATCGACAAGGGTCCGCTGCCCAACCCGGGCGGCTCGACCGGCCATGCGTCCAACTTCATCTTCCCCGTCGACCACAACAAGGAGATGGCGCTGCTCGGTGTCCAGAGCGCCAACCAGTACCGCGATGTCGAGCGCAGCGTCGACTCCGGAGGCATCGAGGTCGCCCGCAGCGAGGAGCGGATGGACGAGTTCCAGCGCCGCATGACCTCGGCCAAGGCGTGGGGCGTCGAAGCCGAGATGCTCACGCCCGAGCAGGTGAAGAAGCTCGTCCCGTTCATCAACGACGACGTCATCCTGGGCGGCTTCCACTGCCCGACCGTCAGCGTCGTCGATTCGCTCGACACCGGCACGCTCTTCCGCAACGAGGCGATCGAGAAGACCGGGCTCCAGGTGTTCGCCAACACCGAGGTGCTCGACGTCGAGACCGAGGACGAGCCCGCCTCCGGTCTGCAGAAGGTGACTGCCGTGGTCACCGACAAGGGTCGGATCGAAGCCGAGTACGTCGTCATCGCCTGTGGCGTGTGGTCGAATCGGATCGCGAACATGGCCGGCGCCACGATCCCGCTCGTGCCGGCGGTCCACCAGATGGCCGACGTCGGCCCGATCGACGTGCTCGCCGAGACCCAGAGCGAGATCAGCTACCCGATCGTTCGTGACATGGACACGTTCTGTTACGAGCGCCAGTCGTCAGGCTCGATGGAGGTCGGCTCGTACGCCCACCGTCCGATCCTGCACCACCCCGACGAGATCCCGTCCAACGACGAGGCAGCGCTCAGCCCGACCGAGATGCCCTTCACCGCCGACGACTTCGATCAGCAGATGGAAGAGGCGATCGAGTTGATGGACATGCTCGGCGATGCCGAGATCAAGTACGCGATCAACGGTCTGCTGTCGCTGACCCCCGACGCGATGCCGTGCCTCGGCGAGACCATCGAGGTCCGCAACCTGTGGTCGGCCGCAGCGGTGTGGGTGAAGGAGGGTCCGGGCATGGCCCAGGTCGTCGCGGAGTGGATGACCTACGGCTACCCGCGGGTGATCGACGCGCACGGTGCCGACATCGCCCGGTTCTACGAGCCCGAGCGCAACGACGAACACATCTGGAGCCGGGCTGAAGAACACTTCAACAAAACGTACGGAATCGTCCACCCTGCTGAACAATGGGAGAACCGGCGCAACCTGCACGTGTCGCCGCTGTTCGAGCGGCAGCAGGCACTCGACGCCTTCTTCTTCCAGGCCCGCACGTGGGAGCGCCCTCAGTGGTACGGCTCCAATCAAGACCTGGTCGAACGCTATGAGATCCCCGGACGTGAGGTCGAGTGGGACAACCGCTGGTGGAGCCCGATCACGGTCGGCGAGCACCTCAACATGCGTGAGAACGTGGGCCTGGTCGATCTGTCGGCGTTCCACAACTTCCAGATCTCGGGCCCTGGCGCCGTCGAGTTCGCCGACTACCTGTCGGTCAACAAGATCGGTCCGGTCGGACGTGCGACCTACACGCCGTGGCTCACGCCCGACGGTGGCTTCCACTCCGACCTCACGATGCACCGCGTCGCCGAAGACGAGGTGATCGTCGTGACCGGCGTGTTCGACGGCGGCCGTGATCTGGCGTGGATGAAGAAGTACATGCCCAAGGACGGATCGGTCACGGTCACCGACCTCACCCAGGACATCTCGACGCTCGGCCTGTGGGGCCCGAACGCGCCGGCGACGCTCGCCAAGATGACCGACGCCGACCTGTCCCATGAGGGCAGTTCCTACGGCTCGCTCGTGAACGTGACGCTCGACTGCGGTGGCAAGGAGGTGGCGGCGACGCTCTTCCGCATCTCGTACGTCGGCGACACCGGCTGGGAGATCTACGTCGCATGGGACGACGCCCCGGCGCTGTGGGATGCACTCATGGAAGCGGGCGCCGACCTCGGCATCCGCCCGACCGGCGGCGGCGTGTACGGCACGTCGGGTCGCCTCGAGAAGGGCTACCGACTCCAGGGCGCGGAACTCGAGAGCGAGTACAACCCGCTCGAAGCCGGGCTCGCCAGACCGAAGGTCAAGTCCGCCGACTTCATCGGTAAGGAGGCCTACCTCGCCGCTCGCGAGGCGGGTGACCCCGAAGTGCTGATGGTGACCATGACCGTCGACGACCAGACCGATTCGCAGGGTCGTGTGCGCTGGATGCAGGGCGGCAACGAGCCGATCTGCGACCTCGACGGCAACACGCTGCTCGATTCCCACCAGCGGGTGTCGCGGGTGACCACGGCCGGCTACGGCCCGTCGGTCGGCAAGGTGATCCTGATGGGCTATGTGCCGCGAGCGATGGCCGAGCCCGGCACGAAGCTGCAGACCATGTACATGAACGAGTACTTCCCCATCACCGTCGTCGGCACCGACGGCCCGTTCGATCCGACCGACTCACGATTGAAGGGATGAGCATGTCGTCCTCTCTCGTCCGCTCGCGAGCTCGCTCTCTCGTCCGCTCGCGAGCTCGCTCTCTCCGTTCGGCCGAGTTCGTTCGGGCTCGCTGCGCTTGCGCTCATGTCTCCACTCGCTCACAGCAAGCTGATCGGCTCGTTGTGAGGGGGGATCGCGGAGCGCCCCCCTCGCACTCCCCCCACTTGCTCGGGCGGGGTGGTCGCTGATGCGCGTGTTGGTGTGTGTCAAGAGGGTTCCGGCGCCGGGGTCGAAGATCAACATCACGAACGACGGTCAGGCGGTCGACGACACGAACCTCGGTCACACGATGAGCCCGCACGAGGAGTGCGCGCTCGAGTTGGCCGTGCAGTTGGTCGAGGCGCACGGCGGAGAATCGCACGTCCTGACGCTCGGCGTCGCCGAGGCCGACGAGCAGTGCCGGTGGGCGGCGTCGATCGGAGTCGACAAGGCGACGCTCGTCGACGTCGGAACGATGGGGTGGGATCCGCAGCAGACAGCCCGAGCGCTGACCGACTCGATCCGTGCGATCGAGGAGGCCGACGGTGCGTTCGACGTGATCATCTTCGGCAACGAATCGGCCGACACCGGTGGCTTCCAGGTCGGCATCCGCATCGCCCGAGCGCTCGGCCGTCCGATGGTCAACGCGATCAAGGGCGTCGAGATCGCCGACGCCGGCGCCGTGCTCGAAGCGCGACGCGAGACCGACAACGGGTTCGAGGTGTACCGGTTGCCGATGCCGTGCGCGATCGGCGTGAAGGAAGGCATCACCTGGCCGCGCTACCCGACGATGCGGGGGCGCCTCGCCTCGAAGAAGCTGGCCGTCGACGCGGCCTCGTCCGACGCCGCTCCCGGTGGCCAGACGATGGTCCGGCTCAACCGCCCCGACGAGAAGGTGTCGGAGACGATCATCCTCGGCGAGGGCGCCGATGCGGCGCCTGCGGTCGTCGAACTGCTGAAGGAACTCGGCCTCTGGTCACAAGGAGTGTCGTCGTGAGCGTGCTCGTGGTGGTCGAACACGACCGAGGCCAGATGGCGGACGCGACTCTCGAAGCGTTCGCGTTCGGGGCCGACATCGCCGCGCAACTCGGTGTCGGTGTCGAGGCGTTGCTGATCGGTACCGATGCAGCAGGCCTCGCCGACACCTGTGCAGCGCACGGAGCGTCGGTGGTGCACCACGCAAGCGACGCATCACTGGCCGACTACGGGCCCGACGCGTACGGCGAGGTGGTCGCTGCGGCCGCCAGTGCGCTGTCGCCGTCGGCGATCGTGGCCTGCGGTTCCGATCGAGGCAACGAAGTGCTGGCGTACGCAGCAGCGACGCTCGACCTGCCGTTCGTGGCGAACTGTCTCACGGTCAAGACGGCCGACGAGTGGGAAGCGACACGCGTCCAGTGGGGCGGCTCGCTCAACGAGGACGCTCGCTTGGCGTCGTCGATGCCGATCCTGTCGGTCGCTCCGCACGCGGTCGATGCAGCCGACCCCGTGTCGGGCGCAGCGGCGACGGTGCACGCGCTCGACGCGCCGCTCTCCGACGCAGCGATGGCGACGATGATCCAGGACCGGATCGTGCTGTCGGAAGGCGTCACGCTGGCAACGGCACCCGTCGTGATCGGTGGAGGTCGTGGCGTCGGCTCGGCCAAGGGGTTCGACGTGCTCGAGGCGCTCGCCGCAAGACTGGGTGGGGTCGTCGGGTGCAGTCGTGCCGTCACGAACAACGGCTGGCGCCCGCACTCCGACCAGGTGGGTCAGACCGGCACGCGCATTGCACCGCAGCTCTACATCGCGTGCGGAATCTCGGGCGCGATCCAGCACTGGGTCGGCGCGAAGGCGGCGAAGAAAATCCTCGCGATCAACACCGACCCGGCAGCGAACATGATCGTCAAGGCCGACTACGCCGTGATCGGAGACCTGTTCGAGGTGCTCCCCGCCATCACCGACGGTTGAGTCGGCGGCGCGGTGTGCGGCGGCGGGTCAGCGGCGACGGGTCAGCTTCCGCGGCGGGTCGACGGCATCGACGCAGTCGCCAGCAGCACATTCGTTCGAGAGCCGGCCGTGCGCATCGAAGCGTGATGACGATCGCAGCGCCGGCGTTGGCGGACACCCGACCACAGGCACGCCATCCCGAGAGCGGCGAGGATCACGCACCCCCACATCCACGCGTTGAACGATCCTGCGAGCAACGCAACGAGCGGGACCAACCACAACATCGCCACGATCGCGCACCTCCGGTTCGAACGCGTCGTGGTCTCGAGGAGCCCGGCGGTCGTTGCCGTGTCGGGGTCGAGTCGGTCGGCCGCGAGGATGTGCTCGACGGCGCCGGACCGGTCGCGCTGTTTGGCACGGGCAACCCCGAGGAGTCGGTGACCGAACGGGTCGTCGGGCTGGAGCTGGAGACCGCTGGTCGCGCAGTGCTCGACGTCGGGCCATTGACGAGCGGCGAGGTGGACCCGGGCGCGCGTGAAGTGCGTGTCGGGCAGGTCGGGAGCGACCAGTCGCGCCCGGTCGGCGGAGTGCGCAGCGGCTGCGACGACGTGCTTGAACTCGCGAGAGGGTTCGGCTTGCGACTCGGCGTAGTTCAAGAGGCAGTCGACGTTGAGCAAGAGCGTGCCGACGTGCTCCGGTTGCGAGTCGACGGCCAGCTCACTCGCGCGCACGGCGCAGGACCATTGCCGGTCGGCGAGCAGAGCGTTGGCGTGGGCGGCGTGCATCGGAGCCGATGACGGGTTCATCTCCAGCCCGAATTCTGCCTGCTCGACCGCGTCGGCGGTCTGGCCCTGGTCCACGAGTGCGTGCACCAAGAGTTCACGGAAGCGGTCGTTCTCGGGAGATCGGGCGAGTGTCGTGCGAGCCGCCTCGACCGCCTCGTGCGTTCGTTTCGATGCGAGCAACCCGTGGATCCGCTCGATGTACGCGTCATCGATGGGTTGTTGCTGTCGTTCTCCGGTCACCGTGTCCGACACCTCCGTCTCACGTTGTTCGACCCATCCGTCGCCCGTTCGTCCTTCGTGCCGTCGATCTGATCCACGGCCCCATCCGTGGCCGCGTTCAAGCACCCCGGCAACGACAATAGCCACATGTCACACCCGATCCCGTGACGCAACGCTGCGTTCATGCCTTCGTCCGTCTCCGTTCGGCTGGCGGTCGTCTGACAGCATGCACCGCATGGCTGATTACGACCTGATCGTGCGCGGAGGAAACGTCATCGACGGAACCGGTGCCGCCGGTCGACCGGCCGACGTCGCGGTGCGCGACGGGCTCATCGTCGAGGTCGGCGAGGTGTCGGGCAGTGCCGACTCGACAGTCGACGCCGGCGGAGCGATCGTGATCCCCGGGATCGTCGACATCCATGCGCACTACGACGGTCAGGCGACGTGGGAAGAACGGATGCAGCCGTCGTCGTGGCACGGCGTGACGACCGTGGTGATGGGCAACTGCGGCGTCGGGTTCGCGCCCGTTGCCGACTCCGACCACGACACGCTGATCGAGTTGATGGAGGGCGTCGAAGACATTCCGGGCGCGGCGCTGCACGAAGGGCTTGCCTGGAACTGGAACTCGTTCGGCGAGTTCCTCGACGCGGTCGACGCTCGGCCGCACGACGTCGACGTGGCCGCCCAGGTGCCCCACGGAGCTCTCCGGCTCAACGTGATGGGCCGGCGCGGCGCCGACCACGAAGACGCCACACCCGCCGACATCGCTGCGATGGCCGACCTCGCACGTGAAGGGATCGAGGCCGGCGCGCTGGGTTTCACCACGAGTCGCACTCGCAATCACACGACGTCGACCGGTGCGTACACCCCGACGCTGACGGCCGCCCCCGACGAGTTGATCGGAATCGCCGAGGGCGTCGGCGCTGCCGGGACGGGTGTGCTGCAGGTCGTGTCCGACTTCCTCGACGTCGACGACGAGTTCCGCACTCTGCGTTCGATGGTCGAACGTTCGGGCCGCCCGATGTCGATCTCGGTTGCTCGCAACCCGATGCTTCCCGACGCGTATCGGTCGATCCTCGATCACATCACGACAGCGAACTCCGACGGTCTGGCAATGACCGGACAGGTGGCGGCGCGTGCGGTCGGGCTGATCCTCGGACTCGAGCTCACGCTGAACCCGTTCCTCACCAACCCCGTCTATGTCGAGATCGCCGACCTCCCGCTCGTCGAGCGCGTGGCAGCGTTGCGGACCGCCGGGGTGCGCGAGCGACTGTTCGACGGGCACCGGGCCGCGCAGCGCAATCGAGCCAAGCTCGGCGGATCGCTGATCACCAAGTTCGAGTTGCTCTTCGAGATGACCGACGAGCCCGACTACGAGCCGGCGCTGTCGGACTCGATCGCTGCACGGGCCGCCGCAACCGGCGTGCCCCCGGAGGAACTCGCGCTGGATGTCATGCTCGCCGACGACGGTCGGGGGATGCTGTACCTGCCGTTCCTCAACTACGTCGACGGCAACCTCGACGCCGTACACGAGATGCTCCTCCACCCGCATACGGTCCCCGGGCTCGGCGATGGTGGCGCCCATGTCGGCACGATCTGCGACGGCAGTTTCCCGACGACGCTGCTGCAGTACTGGGGGCGTGATCGCGAGCGCGGCACGATCGACCTACCGTTGCTCGTGCAGCGGCACTGCCAGGGCACGGCGCGCACGGTCGGCCTGTTCGACCGTGGTGTGATCGCTCCGGGCATGCGCGCCGACCTCAACGTCGTCGACTTCGACGAACTCGCGCTGCACAAGCCGACCGTTGCCTACGACCTACCCGCTGGCGGCCGTCGTCTGCTGCAGCGCGCGCGAGGGTGGCGGAACACGATCGTCGCCGGCCAGGAGACGTATCGGAACGGCGAGGCGACCGAGGCGCTCCCCGGACGACTGGTGCGCGGCGCCCAGCGCGCTCCCCGCTGATCCCGGCTCGCACGGCGCCGCGCCCGATTGTGGCAGGCGAGGCCGCAAATGTGGCTAGGTTCGCGTGGACCTCGACTCAAGGAGATCCCATGGCAAACCTGGCGACGATCGAAGGCATCGGCCCGGCCTATGCGAAGAAGATGGCCCGATGCGGAATCAGTACGACCGGTGCGCTGCTGAAGAACTGCGGTGACCGCGCCGGACGCAGGAAGGCGGCCAAGGAATCGGGTTGTAACGAGAAGCAGATCCTCGGCTGGGTGAACCGCGCCGACCTGATGCGCGTCAAGGGTGTTGGCGAGGAGTACTCCGACCTGTTGGAGTTGGCCGGCGTCGACACGGTCAAGGAACTGGCCACGCGCAATGCGGAGAACCTGCACGCCAAGATGCTCGAGGTCAACGAGAAGAAGAAGGCCGTCCGTCGCCCGCCGGCAGCGTCGATGGTCACCGCCTGGGTCGCCAGCGCTCAGCAACTCGCCCCCGCCGTCACCTACTGACTGTCAGCCCCACGGAGGTCCCCTCGTTCGGGGTGCGACCAGCGGGAGAGGCTGGTGCTTCTGTCGATCGGAGCCAGATCCGACGTGACGTCGGGGTCAGATCCAGGTGGTGCCGGTGTGAGATTCGCGCGAGTGCCGGTGTGAGATCCGCGAGGCGCCGGTGTGAGATCAGCGTGGCGTCGGGGGTCAGACCCAGGTGGCGCCGGGGTCAGGTCGGAATCCGGCCTGACGTGATGCGCGGGTTCAGATGGTGACCGGGTCGTGGGCGTCGGCGAGCATGGCGACCGAACGGAGACGGGCGTCGAGCTTCGGTGACGGATGCACGGTCATCAACTCGTCGATGCCGGCTTCGGCCGCGAAGTTGTCGAGGTAGCGGACGACGTCGCTCGGCGTTCCCGCAGCGGTGTAGTGCATCATCTGGGCGATCTGTCGGCCCTGCGGGGAAGCCAGCATGGCGTCGGCTTCGTCGTCGGTCAGCGCGCGCTTCGGAGTCACGAATCGGGCGACGCGACGTCGGCTGACCGTGAGGCGCTGGGCTTCGGCGTCGTCGGCTGACTCTGCGCAGATGACGTTGACGCCCGCCATCACGTACGGCTCGGCGAGTTGCTCCGACGGGGTGAACTCGCTGCGATAGAGGGCGACGGCGTCGAGCAGTGCGCCTGGCGCGAAGTGCGAGGCGAACGAGTACGGCAGTCCGAATGCCGCAGCCAGGCGAGCGCCGAACAGCGACGACCCGAGGATGTAGAGGGGCACATGGGTGTTCGCTCCCGGCACCGCGACCACACCGGCGACCCGCGAACTCGCGCCGAGGTAGCCCTGGAGTTCGAGCACGTCGTCGGGGAAGCGATCCGAGGCGCGCGGGTCGGTGCGCATGGCGCGCATCGTCGCCTGATCGCTGCCGGGCGCCCGGCCCAGCCCGAGGTCGATGCGACCGGGGTGCAGGCTCTCGAGCGTCCCGAACTGCTCGGCGATGGCCAGCGGGGAGTGGTTGGGCAGCATCACGCCACCGGCGCCGAGACGGATGGTGCTGGTGTGCGCTGCGACGTGCGCGATGAGCACGCTCGTCGCCGACGACGCGATCGACGCCATGTTGTGGTGCTCGGCGTACCAGACCCGGCGGTATCCGTTCTGCTCTGCGCACTGCGCGAGCGCGACGCTCGCCGTGAAAGCGTCGGCGGCCGATTCGCCGGTGCCGATGAACGCGAGATCGAGGATCGACAGCGGTGTCCGAGGGTGCGACGTCACGCACACAGCATGCCCGGGCAACAGCCGGGGCGGACGGTCGGACACGGTCGGACACGGTCGGACTCCGGCGGACGGTCGGACTCCCTCGGACACGGGCGGACGGTCGGACTCCGGCGGACACCGGCGGACACCCTCGGACACGCTCGGACTCCCGCGGCGACGTAGAACGGCGAGTTGGTGGCCGACGGTGGCTGGGCGGGAGTTCGGCGCTGGCGCCGGTGGGGCATGTGTTCGATTGCTCGGCGACCATCGCGGTCGGCCACGATGGCGCCATGGACTTCGACCTGGAACAGACCGACGCGCTCCTCTCGACGACTCGGGCGGTGCGCAAGCGGCTCGACCTCGACCGGGATGTTCCGAACGAAGTGCTCCTCGAATGCCTCCAACTCGCGATCCAGGCGCCGACCGGCTCGAATCAGCAGGGTTGGCGCTGGATGATCGTGAAAGACGCCGACAAGAAGGAAGCTCTGGCCGATCTGTACCGCGAAGCCGGTGGGGAGTACCTCGCTGCGGCTGCTGGTCAGGCCGACGCCGCGACGCAACAGGGCCGAGTCATCGACTCGGCCAACTTCCTTGCTCAGAATCTCGGCAAGGTCCCGGCGCTTCTGATCCCGCTCATCATCGGGCGGCTTCCCGACAACAGTGCGAACGCGGCGGCTGGTCTGATGGGGTCGATCATGCCCGCCATGTGGAGTTTCCAACTCGCCCTGCGCAGCCGAGGGCTCGGCAGTTGCCTCACCACCCTGCACCTCGGCAAGGAAGCCGAAGCGGCCGCGCTCCTCGGCATTCCCGACCACATGACGCAGGCCGGGCTCATCCCGGTCGCGCACACCGTCGGAACCGACTTCAAGCCGGCGAAGCGCGATGATGTCGCCTCGATCACCTATCTCGACACCTACAAGAACATGATCTGACCGTCCACGACGGATCCATACGTGAGGGGACAGACCCTTCACGTATGGGTTCAGGTGCCCTTGTAGTTGAGGATCTGACGCAGTTCGTGTTCGATGGTGACCAGGTCGCCCTGGTTGGCCATCACTTCGCCGATGTCCTTGTAGGCACGTGGGTCCTCGTCGATCAGCATCTTCGAGTTGCCGTGGCGCCCCTTGCCGTTCCAGGCCTTGTCGGCCATCACCGCATCGAGCGTCTCGACGTCCAGGTCGCGTCGCGCCGCTGCTCGACTCATCCGACGTCCCGCCCCGTGCGAGCACGAGTGGTACGACGACGCTGCGCCCTTGCCCGACACGATGAACGACTGTGCGCCCATCGACCCCGGGATGACGCCACGGTCGCCCACACGAGCCCGGATCGCTCCCTTGCGGGTGAGCCACACGTCCTGCCCGCCGCCCGGGAAGTCGTGGTGCTCGCGCTCGGTGAAGTTGTGGTGGCAGTTGATCTGATCGACGATCTCGACCGCCTGATCAGCCGGCCGCCACAGAAACTTCGCCACGGCAGCGAACACGAGATCGAGCATCCGCTGGCGGTTGCCCATCGCGTAGTCCTGTGCCCACAGCATGTCGGTGATGTAGTGATCGAACTCGGCCGTTCCCTCGACGAGGTACGCCAGGTCGGGGTCGGGCAGGTCGACGAACATCTGCTTCATCAGACCCTTCGCACCGTCGATGTGGATGTTGGCCAGGATGTTGCCGACGCCGCGCGAACCAGAGTGCAGGACGATCCACACTCGGTCGACCTCGTCGAGGCAGATCTCGATGAAGTGATTTCCCGACCCGAGCGACCCGTACTGGCGCTCGGCGCGCTTCGCGAGTTTGCCGGTCCAGTACTTCTCACCGTGGGTCGAGGGGAGGTCGGGCATCGCGTCGAACGCATCGGCGTCGTCGTGGCCCTGGCCGACTCCCGCCGGGACGTCCCGGGCGATCATCGAGTGCAGCTTCTGCAGGTCGTCGGGCAGGTCGCCCGCCGTCAGGTTCAGACGAGCGGCGATCATGCCGCACCCGATGTCGACACCGACCGCCGACGGGATGACGGCGCCCGAGGTCGGGATCACCGACCCCACGGTCGCGCCGTAGCCGAAGTGGGCGTCGGGCATCAGTGCGACGTGGCCGGGGATGAACGGCAGCGAGGCTGACCGTTCAGCCTGCTCGATGGTCTTGGCATCGAGATCGGTCGCCCAGGAGAGGACGTTGTCGGCGAGGTTCTGCGGCAACGGGCTCGCCGCAGGGGCGGGTCGGATCGGGGCATTCATGGTCAGCACTCCTTCCGAGTACGTCGTGATGTGGAGGGCCAGACCATCGCCGATCGCGTGGACGCGAGGCAACTGGGTTTCGTCACGCGCTCAACTACTGGCGAACGTGTGCCGAAGACTGTGTTGTGAACGAGAATGTCTGTCTCAACGGGTGTCGGCGATGAGCTCCGACATCGGCCTGCGCAGCGACACCGCGCTCGGCGAGGCCGCCCCCGGCAGCACCGTGCTCGGAGAGAACATGTTCGCCGACGCCTCCCTCGCAGAGAACGCTCTCGCCGGCTCCGGCCTGGCCGACACCCATCTGCGCAGTACGACGCCGGTCGCCGGGAGCGATGCCGATCAGTTCGACGTCGACGACGAACTGCACGTTCCGCCGCGCTTCACCATCGACGACCCCGAAGCCAGCGCGACCTTCGCAGCAGCGACCGAAGGACAGCGCCGACTCGCGTTCCACCTGAACGACACTATGCACGACACGGCGGCGGTGCTGCACTCGCGCAGCCTGCCCGGAACGCGTCTGTCGATCGATCACATCGTCGTCGGCCCGACCGGCGTCTGGGTGATCGACACACGCAGCGGGGCCGGCACCGTCGAACCGCGCGACCTGGTCGTCCAGGGCCTGCGTACCCACAAGCTCTACATCAGCGGAGTCGATGACTCACCGCTCGTCGACGAACTCGAGTGGCAGGTCGCAGCGATCCGCCGCGCACTCGAACCGGTCGGCTTCGGGGGTGCACCCGTGTCCAGTGCCCTGTGTTTCACCGATGCCGACTGGCCGTTCTTCGCCAAACCATTCCAAGTGCGCGGAGTCTGGGTGACCTGGGCCAAGCGTCTCAGCGAGTTGATGCTCGCCGACGAGATGTTCTCGTCCGATGCGATCGGTGTCGTCACCGAACAGCTCTCCACGCAGCTGGTCGCGCTGCCTGACATCGCCCGATAGGGCAGTTCGTCGGCAAGGCGCTCGATGCGATTCCTGGTGTGACTCGAGAACGCGTTGCGTTGGTGCAACGCTCGTTGCGATTCCTGGTGTGACTCGACAACGCGTTCCGTTGGCGCACGGCTCGGCGCGCTTCGCGACGTCGTTCGACAGCTGCGAGTCGCTGGCGTCCCGATCGTCATCGGTGCGGCCTCGTCGGTTCGCCTGACGGTGGCGGTCAGGCGAGGAGGCGATCGATCCAATCCAGCAGGCCGTCGAGGTCGGCGGGACGGCGTGGGTCCCACGACGCGGTGTCGATCGTGATCGACGACGCTGCCTGGGAGAGCAACTCGTCGTGCCATCGATCGAAGTGGTCACGCAACGCGTCCAGATGTCCGATCGTGAGGTCGGTCTCGGCGGCGCGGTCCCGGGTGCGAACCCGATCGAGCAGCGCAGCGGGTTCGGCACGCAGGAGAACGAGCACGTCGGGTTGCGAGCCGTTGCGGATCGATCGTCGCATCTCGTCGAGGACGACAGCGCGATCACCTCGGTCGTCGAGGAATTCGGCGAACGGGGCGGTGCGCATGACACTGAAGTCGCTGACCGTCACCCCGTCGGCGGGTGCGGTCGCGAGCAGTTCGGCGCGTGAGCGGAGAAACGCCAACTCGGTGTCGATCGCAGCCGCCGGCGTGGCGTCGCCGGTGTAGTAGTCGTCGAGCAGCGGGCTGATCGACACCGGATCGAGCAGGAGGCTCGCGCCGAGTCTGTCGGCGACGAGACGTGATGTCGTGCTCTTGCCGACGCCCGTCGGACCGTCGATCGCGATGATCGTCACGAGCTGCAAGACAGCATCGAGCACCCGACCCGGTCGCGCGCCCAGTCGGGTCGGCGCGTCGCGTACTCGTCGCGGCCGGGTTGGTCGTCATAGGGGTTACGCAGCAGGTCGAGGAGTTCGTCGATCATCGAGAACTCGCCGACCTCGGCCTTGTCGATCGCCATCTGTGCGAGGTAGTTGCGCAGCACGAACTTCGGGTTGACGGCATGCATCGCTGCGCGGCGTTGGTCGGCGGATGAACCGGTCGTCGCCGAGGTCGTCACGTAGTCGCGCAGCCAGGTCGCCGTCCGGGAGAGGACATCACCGACGAGCGCCGATGGGTCGTAGTACGCCTCGATCAGCGGTGCGACCAACTCGTCGTCGGGCAGCGTCGGGTCGAGCGTCGAGACGTCGATCTCGCCGAGCGTGCGGAAGAAGATCGTCATGTCGGTCTCGATGATCGGCAGGATCGACAGGAGCTCGTCGCCGAGTGCGGTGGCGACGTCGCTGTCGGCGGCCGTGAGCCCGAGCTTGGCGGCGAGTGCCCGGTTCCACCCTTCGCCGAACCGTTGGGAGTAGCCGTCGAGGACCGCCTGCAGCGGCTCGGGATCGTTCGTCAACTCGTGGATCGCGCTGGCGAGGCGGGCCAGATTCCACATCGCGATCTGGGGCTGCTGTCCGTACCGGTAGCGCCGGCCGCCGGCGTCGGTCGTGTTCGGCGTCCAGCCCGGGTCGAAGTCCTCGAGCCAACCGTACGGGCCGTAGTCGATGGTCAGCCCGAGGATCGACAGGTTGTCGGTGTTCATCACGCCGTGCACGAAGCCGACCCGCATCCAGTCGACCATCAGGTCGGCCGTAGTGTCGGCGACCTCGGCGAACCACCGCCCGATGTGTTCGTTCGTGATCGGCGTCGGTCCGGTCGTCGTCGGCACTTCGGTGCTGCTCGAAGCGTCGTCGTGCATGGCGCTGCTCGCAGCATCGAGGGAGTCGGTGGCGGAGTCGGGCTGTTGCGTCCACGCCGCGTCCGTCCTCCCTGCGCCATCGTCGTCGGCGTCGTTCGTCGGGTCGGTGAGCAGATGGGCGAAGTGTCGGTGAATCGTGTGCTCGATCAGCTCTCGGATGAGGTGGAGGTCGCCGCGAGACGCGGGCAGTTCGAAGTGTCCGAATCGGACGAAGCTCGGTGCCGTACGACAGACGACGGCGCCGTGCTCGGGCGCGGGGTGGCCGTCGTAGAGCATGTCGCGCACGACATCGTCGCCGGTGAGGGTGAGGCTGAGCGCCCGCGTCGTGGGCACGCCGAGGTGGTGCATCGCCTCGCTGCACAGGAACTCGCGGATCGACGAGCGCAGCACAGCGCGGCCGTCGGCCGACCGTGAGTACGGGGTGGGTCCGGCGCCCTTCAACTGGAGCACCTGGTGGCCGCCGTCGGGTGTGGCGATCTCGCCGAGCGCGATCGCACGTCCGTCTCCGAGTTGGCCGGCCCAATTGCCGAACTGGTGGCCGCCGTAGTTCATCGCGTACGCCGCCATGCCGTCGACGACTTCGTTGCCGCTGAACACCCGGGCGAACCGGTCGGACGCCACGGTGTCGGCGTCGAGACCGAGGAGGTCGGCGACCTCGGGGGAGTGGGCGATCAGCTTCGGCTCGGCCGTAGGAGTCGGCTCGACGGGCGACCACGCCGCTCCGATCACCTGGCGCGGACGTTCGGTGCCCGGCGCTGCAGGCTCGCCCTCGACCGCCTCGCCCGGAAGGTCGTCCGGGTACCAGTGATCGAATACGAGATCGTCGAGTCCGGCCATCTCCCCAGTCTGTCAGCGATCCCCTGCGTCCGGCGTCGGCCGGAGATGCGTCGAGCCATGTCGGGTTCGTGGCAGGACTGTCGTCGGCGAGTGGTGGGTGGCCCGGCGCCGAGACGTACGCCGCTGGACGGAGGGCCAAGCCCGAGTGCAGCCGTTCTCGATCCGTCGCCGCGCCTAGGACAGCCGTCGGCGGTCATGTCGCCGGGCATTCGATGCTGGTCGGCTCAGGACGGGTCGGGCCTGGGGTGGGGCGTCAGAGGCGGGGCGATGAGGGGTGGATTGCTCGATGTAGGTTCCGGGCGGCGCGGATCGTCGTTGAAGTAGAGGAAGCGACCATCGAGGCGTTCGCCGAGTGGGTGTTCGAAGACCCCGTCGATCGGGGGCGGTGGTCGATCGGGTGGCCGAGGTCGAGCGACCCAGTCGAACAGATCGCGACCGTGACGATCGGTGAAGGTGACGCCGTCGATCTCATCGGCGTTCCCGGTGATCCCGAGGTGGCCCCGGTGGTGCAGCCGGTGGTGCGCCGGACACAGACAGATCAGGTTCCACGTGTCGGTCGGCCCGTCATCGGTCCAGTGGATGATGTGGTGGACCTCGACGAAGCGGCTGGTCGTGCACCCGGGAACACGACAGCCGTGGTCGCGGTGCTCGACGAGGCGGCGCGTGCGATCGGGCACGATGCGCTCGGTGCGCCCGACCGAGATGGGAAGCCCGGAGTCGATGAAGACGGGAGTGACCACGCCGTCGCAGGACAGGTGGCGTGCGATCGCATCGGGGAGGGCGTTGCCGCGACCGTCGGTGGCCCGGGCGGTGGGCGATGTCGAGGCGGAGTCGTTCTCCGTGGGCACGCCGGTTGCGTCGAGGTGGATGTTGATGCGGAACCGATTGCGTCGCGATGGAGAATCAACGGTGTCGAGGGAGCGTTGAGCGACCTCCAGCACCGTGCTCGCGCCGCTCGGTGTGGCGCCGGTCGACTGGAAGAGTGCGTCTCGGGCTTCGTCGAGCGCGGCATCGATGATCGCACCCTGCTCCTGGTCGGTTTCGAGCCACAGGCGGAAGCGGCCGGAGTCGTCGAACCCCCACCAGCAGGAATCTGCCGGGGCGGTCGGGGCAGAGCTGTCGGAGCCGTCGGTCGTCTGGTCGACACCATCCGCGCAAGCAGCGCTCTCATTCGAACCGACATCGCCATCGACCGAGTCGTCTGAGCCCATCCCGTGATCCCAGGGGTACTTGCGGGCGATGCGTGACACCTGGGCGACCGTGCATCGGGGCGCCAGACCCGCCATCTGCCGATCGCACCACCCGGGGGCATGGCGCACGATCGGCGCGAGTTGATCGAGCGACAATTCGCCACGCATCAGGGCGGCCACGCAGTCGGGGAAGTCGGCGGCGTGCTGCGCGATGTCGGCGACCTTACGGGCGGTGCCGGAGGAGACACCGGTGCGGAGCGCGATGTACTGATCGAGCCGCCACAGGCCGTCGCCCTGCCAGTCACGCTTGTTGTCGAGCATCCACATCGCGTTGGCCACGAGCCGTCCGTGCTGTGCGTTGAGGTGTCCGGCGGCATCGTCGAAGGCGGCATCGATCGAGGCGATCGTGCGCTCTTCGAAGTCGGGGCCGGCGGGCATGCGGTCCAGTCTCAGGAGGTTCTTCGATTCCCCTCCCTTTTGACAATCAGAAGTTCGATATCAAATACCGATCGAGAACACTCGTTCGATCACTATGATCGATCATCGACGTCGCGAGTTAGTGCCGCCTCGGAGGCGTTCGCCCGTTTGCGACACTGCCCAGTTCCGGCGGTAGGTGACACGTCGGTGCCTACACCACGGACTACACCGTGGCCGATTCTCGATGCCTCGGAACCTAGCGACGTCGCCGCCTACTCGGATGCTCAGTTGAATGCGAGCGGGCTACGGACGCTCAGCTCGGCTCAACGTCCAACGTCAGCGTTGATGCAAGCTCTCCTCGAAGAGCCTTCTCGAGAGCCGAGCGGCGCCGTCGTGATTCGCTTGGATTCAACACCACGATAAGCCTGAATCCACCGCGTGAGCGTGTGGGCGTCGGAAGCGACGGTGTGGTTGCTCGGTTGGGGTGCCGGGGGATTTCGGGTCGTGTGGTGGCGTGGCGAACCGGGATCGGACGGTGTTGGTGGGTTCGT
>Ga0209303_1000106_pt1 | contig 99648 bp, 85 predicted proteins | sample SidtaG_3_FD_187449 | JGI IMG/M metagenome (GOLD analysis project Ga0209303, IMG submission 187449) | Marine algal microbial communities from Sidmouth, United Kingdom - Sidmouth_Asex1 metaG (SPAdes) (version 2) | ecosystem: Host-associated > Algae > Red algae > Unclassified | place: Sidmouth...
GATGGTTTATCACAATTAGTATCGAATGATAGACTATCTGTTCGCAAGGCTCACAGGCTTTTCATCCCAACGCTTATCACTACATACTTGGTGATAAAGCGTGGGACTTCCCAGCCTAATTGTTAAAATCCCAAGTAGTCATTGAAACTCAAAGTTTGAAGATTATCTGCACCGCACATGGAACAGGAAAAGAGCATGATTTTAAACTCTTTAAACAAAGCAAACTTAAGCTAATTGAATCAATTGAAGTATTGGCAGACAAGGGATATCAGGGAATAAGCAAAATTCATGGTACCAGTTATATACCAATTAAAAAGCCAAAGAAGAAAGATTTATCTCCTCGTCAAAAAGAATACAATCGCGCTCTTTGCAAGGCATATAATCTACATTGAACACGTTATTTCGATGTCTGAAGATTTTTCGGATTTTGGCTCTACCTTATCGTAATCGTCGTCGCCGATTTGGATTACGATTTAATTTTATCTCTGGCTTGTACAATCGTGGACTTGATTTAGCGATCGCATGATTCATGCAAGAGGTCTATTATTTACTACCAAATCAACTACTTTATTTCTTTTAGTCGAAACAGCCGATGCTTTAACCCCTTCCTCTTTTCTGAAATAAGCAAGAATGTTATCTAACAATGCTTTGTCACAGTCCTTAATCCATTTCTTTAATTCTTTTTTGTTGATTTCTGTGACTGAATTATGTCCCAGTTCCTTTTTGAAATTGTTCAAGCATTCTTCCTGACATTGCTTTTCTTGCTCTTCAGCTTCAGCTTGCTTGTCAGCATCTACAAGACCAATTCGAGCAGCATTTGATTCTGGCAAAGTTAAATAATTATATACTACTTTGAAAGTGCCGTTTTTAATTGTTAACTGAGTCATATTTGAGTTCTCCTACTCACTACTTCGTGAGCTACTAAATTACATTTCCTTCGCTAAGGCTGTCGTGCTATTTGTGTTTGAGGTTTGCAAGACAGTAGCAAAGGTAAAATTTAGTGTCATACAGACGAAGAATCGTTTTTTCTTCATTCAGTTTTGATGTGATAAGTTGTTTTTCTTGTGTAACCAATAAAACTACATAAATATGAAGTGACAATATACTTTACGCATCTTTTACAAAGAAACTACAAAGAGGAAGCAAAGATTTTGTAAATTGAAGCTCTAACCTCTACTATTAAAGCAATTTAGAAATATGAAGCAACTTCACATTTGGCTAGCTTAGTCTGGAGACTAGTATTTTCCATAATAAGGCATAACAAAAAAGCCAAACCCGATATTACTCAGACTTGGCTTATTGTATTTTTTTGATTCCAATGTGTTGAAGACCGAATGAACCAATTGGTTTTGGTTCTTATTTGGTTCTATACTAAGAATCAGTTGTAAATTCCAAGTAAGACCAACCGCTTCAAACTACTGATATAACTTATACGGGACTGACGGGACTCGAACCCGCGACCTCCTGCGTGACAGGCAGGCATTCTAACCAGCTGAACTACAGTCCCTTCTATGCTTTATTCAAGATTTCAGATTAGATATCTTTATTTGCCACGAAATACATACTAACATATAAAACTGCAAAATCAACTATAAAAACAGGTTTTTGGCTTGATTTATGATTATGACAGTATACAAAAACTTATTTTGTCTTACTCAAACCTATTATTAATAGGCTTTACTGTAATTGTCAAAAAAAATAAATTAAATATAAATATAAAAAAAAATTTACGCAGATTACAATTATGCCACTATAATCTGAATTATTGATAAAATATCCAAATCAACACCATTGTGATATTAAGTTAAGAATAATTAATAAAATAATTTTTTCTTGATTTAAAACACAAGATTATTATTATTGAATTACCTGAGTATACTTTGGTTTGCGCCTCAATCATAACGACATATTAATGTTGTGTAATTGTTGGTTAGCAATATTGACAAAATATATAAAACGCCTGATGTGAATTAAAAAATTTTAAAACCTTTTAAATACGTTCTCCAAAAACAAGCTTTTCTAGATCGTCTAGCCAAGAAATTTAAATTTCTAAGTTTTCTCAAAAGCTAAAAGCTAAAAGTAAAGGCGACCCCGCGTCGCCGTCAGGCGCAAGGGAACGCGCCCGCACCCGAAGAGCTAAGAGCTAAGAGCTAAAAACCAGTAGACTAGAACGAAGCTAATCCACATCAGGCGTATAAATATATATTTTTAAAAAATAATTATTAGATTTAGATACTGTGTCTTTACCTCCAACTCAAGTGCCTCTAGGTGCAGTGTTGCAGCAAGCGGGTCTTGTATCTGCCGATCGCCTGCAACAAGCTCTCCAAGAACAAATAAAAAGCGACAAAAAGTTACGTATTGGCGAAATTCTGGCTGCTAAAGGCTATATTGATCAAAAAACTGCTGATTTCTTTGTTGAAGATTGGTGGGGAGTAGTTCAAGCAAAATCCAAACAACCTATCGGTCAATACTTGAAACGGGCTGCATTACTCAATGAACAGCAGGTAAAAACAATTCTTGAAGAGCAAAAACAAAGCAAGCTCAAGTTTGGAGAGTTGGCAATCTCTAAGGGGTGGTTGAAGCAAAGTACCTTAGACTTTTTTTTAAGATATCTTACGACCCAAACCCAGCGTAAGCTCAGCACAATAGAATCAGACCAGCAAATACATGAAAGATTTTATCAAATAAAATTAAAATTACTTAATCTTGAAGATCGAGAAGCATATTCAGAAGCAGTTTTAAAAAAAGTTTTATTCTGGACGGGAGGGCAATCTTTTTTGACCCGAAAACTGATCGATCTGGTTGGAAAGTATCACGATAGTGTAATTTTAGGCAAAGAATCAGAGCAAATTGATTATTTAGTACAGCATAAACTTTTTACAGGTGAGGTAGATCGAGAAATTAGCGACCATCTTCAGTTGATTAAGAATCGCCTGCTACATAACCAACAAACTGAACCTGAAAAACTACTTAGACTGTATCAAAAAGTATTAACCACTTCCGTATCGATTGACAATAGCCAAGAACAGCAAGAGTTAATCAAAACAGGTTTAGTTGTCAAACAGCAAGAACAATTGACAGTAGCTAATCGTATCTATCAATTGGTCTTCAGTCCTAACTGGATTCAAGAAAAACTAGGTAGTTTCATTGATCAACCAAGTTCTGCTATAGCGACCATTCCTCAGACTAAAGCTACAAACTTAGTTACATCAGCAGCTAACCTGACTCAAACTGACTCAAATAGATTTTTCAGATCTAAAAATTTATTACTGCTGTTAGCTTTCATCGGTTTGATGTTAGTATTTTTTAATAATATATCCCGAAGAATAAAGGTAAAAACAGCTTTTAAAAAGGGTAATGAATATCTTAAACAACAGTCCTTTGAAAAAGCGATCGCACAATACAATACTCTACTTAATATAGATAGTAATTATTTTCAGGCTTGGACAAATCGCGGATATGCCTTAGCTGGATTAGAACGTTACAACGAAATGCGTGAATCTTGTTCTACCGCTACTATTATCGATCCTAGCGCAGTATATGCTTGGAATTGTCAGGGAGAAGCGTTACATAACTTGGAACGACCATCTGAAGCGATTGCTGCTTTTGATAAGGCGATTGTCTTAGATCGAAGCGAGCCAATTTTCTTGATTAATAAAAGTGAATCTCTCAAGGCGATCGGTAAATACGAAGAATCTTTAGTTATCATTGAAAAAGCAATTCAAGTCCTAAAACAGATAGAAGCAATCCAAGGCAAAGCCTTGGTCAGTGGCGAATTTGCTGTGGCTTTAACATTTTTGGGTAATGGTTATCGTCGCAAAGAGCAATATGAATCTGCAATCTCTAACTACAATCGTGCTTTAGAATATTCTCCGCAATATTTTCCCGCTCAAATTGGCAAGGGTATTGTTCTTAATCGGATCGGGCGATACCAAGACGCTAAGGAAGAATTTGAAAATATTTTGACCAATAAACAGCTTACCGATGCTAAAAAAGCCCAAACTTGGTTTTATATTGGTAAAACTCTGTGTAATTCTCAACAAAACTCTGCTAGCATAGCTGCTTTTGAAAAAGCGATCGCACTACGACCAGATTATCAAGCAGCACAACAGGCTAAACAGCAATGTGGAGCGAATTAATTAGGATAACGTAGTTGGAACTAAAGATTTGATGCAAGATTTGCTTTGAATCACTTTAGATTAGAAAGGCCACCAATTAGGTCGAAGATCGGTGTAAATGCGACTGACTGTTCTCGAAGATGGTGGTTGAGAACCTTTAAAGTTTTCTCCAAGCATATCGTATAAAAGTTCGATTGGATTGACAGTTTTTTCTAGAGAAAACAAAATATCACTGCTGTAACTATTACATCTAACTCCCCTGCGTTGCACTGCGCATACTACTGGTTTACCATTAACAGTATCGCTAGCTAAATAGTTCATTGTACCCTGGCTATAATAGCTATCTAAAGACGTAGCAGTTTTTTGGCACTGGGCTACTGCCGACTCTCGATCAAAATATTTGGGTAGAAAAGACAAAATCGAACTAGTTTGAGAGCGTCGTTCTGCCTGTACTTCAGACTGACCTTGACTTGATAAAGTGGCGACTATTGTAGGAACTGAAGTACTTGTATCGCAACTAACCTTAACCGAATTGGCTGCTAAGGTGCGATCGCCACTGATGACAATAGTTCCCATGGCTAAAGCGGGTATAGTTAATGCGGTTGCCAAACAATTTAACTTGTTCATAGTCTCTGTTCTGTGTAATGAATCTTATACTTTTTGCGCTCTAGGTCTCAGTCTAATAGTATGGTTAAATTTGATCCCAAGGATGTAATAGTAACAAAAACTGGGTTAAAAAAGTTACAAAAGTAATTTAAAGTTGCAGTTAATCAGATTAACTATCCAATATACAGCTTATGATAATTGTTTTTAGTAATTTTAATACCTAATTGCCAATAGCAGAGTAAGATTCATCTTTGATCTAGATTGAATAATCTTCAATTCATTAAATATCAATTAAATACTTAAAATTTCACAATATTCCTTTCTTTTAAAATCATTACTACCGAATTTTGAATCAAAACCAAAAATCAAATAATTAAAATTTAGTATCGATCCCCCATCTGAAATTTTATTCTTCTTTTTCGCAGAGAACCATACAGTTCGCTGGTGCTTATGTTCGTTGAATCTCGCTCTGCTAGACCCACAACAAATTGGGTTCTCCTTTGTCAAAATGATCGATCGTGGCTGTACGCTAGCAATCCTTTAAAGCAAATTTCTCATCCTAAGTCAGTCATGCCTTTGTGGAGACTTTATGATCATCTCACAATCTATAGTCTCAAATTATCCAACAGCAATCAATCTTTCAAGCCAAACATAATTCCTGAGTCCCGTTTTTGGTTTTATGGGTTGGTGTTGATCTTGACGATATTGCGTCCTCAATCGGTATTCGCGCAGTCAATTCAGCCTCTGACTCCCGAACCTTCGACACCACCGCAACCCCAACCATTGACTCCAGGTAAAAACCCCTTAAATGAGTTAGATACTCCACCCATAACCGAATCAGTTTTAGATATTCCTGGCACAATCACAGTTCAACAGTTTCAATTTGCGGGAAATACAGTCTATAGTCAGCCAGAATTAAATCAGGCGATCGCATCTTTCACGGGCAAACCAATTTCCTTTGCTCAATTGATCCAAGCAGCCAACACAATTACTAAGTTTTATGTCAATCGTGGATACATTACCACTGGGGCTTATGTACCAGCTCAAAGCCTTAATTCTGGAGTGGTAGAAATTCAGATAGTAGAAGGGAGTCTCGAAGAAATTGAGATTGAGATTACTCAAGGTAGACTTAAAAAACCCTACATTCGCGATCGCCTAACGAATAAGCTTTCTACTCCTCTGAATATTAATCAACTTCAAGAATCATTACAGTTACTCCAGCTCGATCCTCTAATTACTAGTATAGATGCAGAATTATCAGCGGGGATTAAACCAGGAACAAACTCTTTGGCAGTATCCGTTATGGGGGCAAACACGTTTGGCATACAGACCAAGCTAAATAATAATCGAAACCCTAGTATCGGTAGTTTTGAACGAGGCGTAAAGCTAGAAGAAGCCAATTTATTGGGGATTGGCGACAATATTTTCTTTGCCTACACCAACACCGACGGCAGCAATCAGTTTGAAGGGGGTTATAGCTTACCTCTTAATGCTAGCAATGGCTCTGTTGGTTTTGATTTTCGCTCGGCAAATAATCAAATTGTCGAATCCGATCTTGAAGACGCTGATATTGATATTCAATCTCGTAACTATAATTTAACCTGGCGACAGCCAATTATTCAAAGAGCCAAACCTGAAGTTAGCCAAGAATTAGCCTTGAGCCTTACTGCATCTAGAAGAACTAGTGAGACTTCTGTTCTCAATATTCCCCAGGGAATTTCTCCAGGGGCCAACGATTTAGGAGAGATTCGGACTTCTATAGTTAGCTTGGGACAAGAATGGCTACAGCGTAATCGTCAACAGGTTGTTTTTGCTCGCTCTCAATTTAATTTGGGAATTGATGCTTTTGATGCCACAATCAATACAGAAGAACCAGATAGTCAATTTTTTAACTGGCGCGGACAAGTTTCTTACCTCAGATTATTGAGCAACCCTAAGGGTACTCCTGCTGTTGGCTCAACACTTTTATTACGTTCTCAACTACAGTTAGCTGCCGATCCCTTAATTCCTACCGAGCAATTTAGCTTGGGTGGAGTACAAACTGTGCGGGGTTATCGTCAAGATGCTTTGCTTAGCGATAATGGTTTTTCTGCTAGTGCAGAACTACGTTTTCCCATTGCTCGTTTGAGTAAACTTAATGCTAGTCTTCAAGTTAGTCCGTTTATTGATTTTGGGACGGGTTGGAATAGGGATGATGAAGATCTTGAGTTTAGTACTCTGTTGGGAACTGGTGTAGGTTTGAGTCTACAAACCAAATCGCGGCTTTCTGCCCGATTCGATTGGGGGATTCCTTTGATTAATAGCAGCTCAAACGATCGCTCTTTGCAAGAAAATGGAGTTTATTTGCAACTGCAATACGAATTATTTTAATCAGAATTAATTCAACAATATAGTCAAGATTTTATATGTCATATTTTAATCAATTCAAAGTTACAAATTTACTAATTGCTTCAAGTTTAATAGCTATTCCCGCGATCGCTCACAATGTAGAAATATCGAATGAGGTGGCAGCTACCTTCCACATTACCCCCAACCATAATCCCAAGGCAGGACAACAAACCCAGGCTTGGTTTGCTTTAACTCGTCGTGGTGGTCAGACGATTCCTTTGTCTGAGTGTAGCTGTAGTTTAAACGTTTATACCATACCTCGCAGGGCGGATGCAGAACCAATATTGCAGCCCAATTTATCAGCAATTAATATTGAGAAATATCAAGAAATACCGGGAGCAAAGATTGTATTTCCCCAGGCAGGAGCTTACGAGCTAGAGATGGTTGGTACTGCCAAAGATAACAGTTCTTTTTCTCCTTTTGAATTATCTTACACCGTTAATGTTAGACCGTAGTTCCTCCCAAAAAATTAGTTAGTTTTGCGCTTAATACGGACTTTTTTATGGGGATCTTGTTTTTTAATCCAGCCTAAAAACCGCTGCATTTTAGGCTCTGATTTCAACTTATCGGCGGTATTGAGATATTTAGCCAATTCCAAATTGCTGTATAAATTGTGAATTTGACGGTGACAGGGAGAACAAATCTCAATAGTTGGACCCGACTGCGCCTGTTTACGTTTTACTGTTTGTCGAGGGACTAAATGATGAACCGTAAGCTTTTTAAGATCGCGATCGCACAATTGGCAAGACATATTTCCTTTAAAAAACATTCAAAAAAATTGAACCGATACTCTCTAATATCAGTCTAAAAAAAAGAACTCAATATTTCCACAAAATGATCGAAATGTTAGCCAGCGAACAGACTGGTACAGCAGAAACAGAATCAGAAACAAGAGTACCAACAGAGCAAGAATTGATTTTGCTTTGTCAACAAGGTGATCGTGATAGTTTTCGCTTGCTATATCAAAGATATCAACAGCGAGTACGTTCTACCCTCTATCAGTTGTGCGGGACATCTTCTCTCGATGATTTGGTACAGGAAGTTTTTATGCGAGCTTGGAAAGGATTGCCTAAACTAAAAAAAGCTAAGTATTTTTCTACTTGGCTATATCGTATCAGTTGGAATGTAGCGACAGATCGACGGCGTAAATTGGCTAGAGTTAAAGAAAAAACTAGCCTTAATGAAAAATATGCCAACAAAGATCGGCTAAACTATGGCAAAGACTTGTCTAACGTACAAGATACACCTGATTTGATGCACCTACACTATCAAGATATAGTCCAAAGGGGATTAGATAATTTGAGCTTCGATCACCGCGCTGTATTGGTACTGCACGATCTAGAAGATATCCCCCAAAAACAGGTAGCTGAAATTTTAGATATACCCGTAGGAACAGTAAAATCTCGTCTATATCATGCCAGAAATTCATTTAAAAAGTTTCTCGAACAACAAGGAATATCTTTCTAAATAACCACCAGTCAGACTATGACAAATCTACATCCAGATCACCACAATAACTTTGTCGATTTTATTCGTGACAATCAACCCCATCCACCCCAAGCTGGTGCCGATTTAGAAGACACGATTGTCGATTCTCTAGAGTCGAGAACCCTTAAAAAGCGACAATATATAACTAGCTGGACTATTCCTCATGCCAGGGCAATTACTAAAAGAGTCCCAACTAAACTGCTGGCTACAGGAATGTTGTTTACTACCGTTAGTTTTAGCGTTAAAACTTCTCGTATGGCGATTGAACCTCAAGACATGGAAAAGTTTCTAGTTAATAGTTGGCAAGATACCCTAAACGAAAACCAGATCGTTGCCACCGAAGAAAATGAAGTCTATTGGCTATTACCTACTGTTACCGAATCATCTCCAGCCCTCTCTGTTGTTGTACCATAATCTAGATGTGATCGCCTAAATTGGCTACATATAATCTAATTTTTAAATCATAATATATCCTATTTTTTTATTCTCTTGGCAAATATTAAATATGTTAATTAAGCGATGGCGTTACTCAATACTAATTACCGCTGCTACCTTTTTGATTGTTTTAACTTCTCCTGTCATAGCTGCTTTTAACAAGGCGATTAATTATACTGCTACATCTTTTTTTAACGGATCGATACATGTCAAATCTCCTAGCTTTTTCAAGCTGACACCTGCCGAATTTCAGTTATCCACTTTCAACTCAGACAATTTTAATAATAGTAATTACTCTACAGATAAAATTACTATTGCCGATAGCTCGATACTCTCAACTAAACAAGAGCAGGCTTCTAAAGTACTCCACCAATTGAACTTGACTTTGGAACAACAAGAACAAATTAAAAAAATTCACCGTAAATACAAAAAGCAACTTTATCATAAAAAAAATAGCCTAATTATCTTGCAACAGCAACTATTAGACTTAATGGTTAGTACAAAACCAACAAACTTAATTCGAGCCAAGAATCAACAGCTACTGAATTTACGCCAGGAAATTGGAGAATTAAGATTTGAAAGTATGCTCGCTACTAGAGAAATATTAACTCCTCAACAACGCCAAAAATTTAGAAAAATTATGGAATCTCAGTAAATCCACTAAACAGGGAAACAAGATGGAGCAATTTGTGATAAATTAAATTGAATAGTGGTAAGAACACTTTTAAAATTAAATATGCGGATATGGTGGAATTGGTAGACACGCACGCTTGAGGGGCGTGTGGCTCACGCCTTGCGAGTTCGAGTCTCGCTATCCGCATGCCTTCGGCTTCTATACGTATTGAGACTTTCACTAGTAAGACGTGAGCCGCTCTACCTAAGCCTTACTCATTTCTGAATATAAAGTAAGGATGAGTCCGAATGCAACAAGAACTAACGTACCTCAATTACTTAATAGGTTTAATTAAGCGCAAAGAAAAAAAAGGGTATTATTCCACCTCTTCTACTATCTCGCAAATCTTCAGTTTTGCTTATTCTAAGCGACCCCACAATCGATTAATTTCATTGCCCATGTTTCTCAGTCGTAACTGAATACATTTGACAGTCTCGGATAACTGAACAATATCTATTCCTCCCTCCTCAGTCTTTTTAGATCCTCTTCTACCTGTTTCATCGCCCAGTCTTTGATAATTCGGTCTAACGCTCTAGCTTCACTGATGTTTTTCTTTACAGATGTACTAGTAATTATCTGACGAGCAGTCTCGCCGATAGTGAACGTGGTAGGCATAAATTTCTCAACCATACATATACTCGCTCCAAAAACGCTAACGAATGTTTGGTATTAGCCGTAATACATTAGATTTATGGCTCAAACGAGAACAAGAAACGGGAGATTTTAAGGTAGTAAATAGCGATCGCCAGGGAAGAAAGCCAAAAATAAAAGAGCTTCAACGCTTTCAAGAATTTGTGTTGCAACACAATGAAAAAACTGGGCATAACTAGAAAAAAAACCTATGGATACCGCGAAAGAGATGAGGAGAAGAGAAAACAGTTTCTTAAGCGGATTGAGCCGATAGAAATGTTCTCAATCAAAATGTAAACCAAAATAATGTTCAAACTCAGATAGATACTAGTAAATATATCCCTACAATATCTAACTACGGACACTAGTTTTCTGCTTTAATATGTTCGAGAAGTATTTAATTTATCAGCTATAGGTTTTACAGTATCAACAACATCATCAAAGGGAACAAGTATTTTGTTCCCTTTTTTTAGATGCCATACAGATAACTGGCCCAACGCCGAATTTCTTTATTGATTGCCAAGACGCGCCCGAATTTTACTTAATTGTACTTGGCTGTTGACAGGCGATCGCGGTAAAGGTAACTCATCGTTGGGCCAGTTATCTAAATCACTACACAAACAGTCTAAAGACTGAATACCAGAGTCGACTAAAGCTACTGGCATACTGCATCTGGCACAGTTATCGATATTCCAGCCAGAAGAAAGTAAATCGGCAATACTTTCGTTACTGCCTTCTAAGTAGCAATCTACTCCCCCCACACTAGTAATTTTTTTCCAGCATAATTCAAACTGAGATGAAAAGCGATCGCCTGTAATAATTGGTTGAGGTAGTAGGGTTTCTCCGTTTGCTAGAACTAACTTTTTGCCTAGTTGAAACCAGTAAGCTAGATAAGTTCTAACTTGTGTTGTCGATGCCATTACTATATAGTCTCCACGTTTAATTTTAGTAGTTCGTTTTAGTTCTTGAAATGATTAGCTAGTTAATCAACTATAATGGCTAAAAACATAAAAGTAATGATTTATAAGCTAGATTTCATATTTGCTTAAAGGTTCTCCCAAAAGGCTCAAATTCAAAACATGTCCTCCAGCTACGAGATAGGTAGTATCTGCCACATTAGCGATTTGTCGCGATAAATAACCCAGGCGATCGCGAAATAGTCTACCCATCGGATATGCAGGAACAACCCCCCATCCTGTCTCTTCGCCAACGAGAATAAGATCGGCAGGGCTTTGTTGTAAGCTGTCCAAAAAATTGCTAGTTATGCTTGACCATTGTTCTTTCTCCAAATCTAAAAAGTTGGCGATCCAAGTTCCTAGTGAGTCGATTAATAAACATTGTGAGCTATCTACCTGAGTAATATAAGGTAGTAATTTAATATCAGATATATTTACAGTCTGCCAACTTGCTGGTCTTCGTTGCTGATGCTGGACTATTCTGGCTTGCCATTGAAGATCGTTGCGATCAATTTTAGCTGTAGCAATATAAACGATCTCTTTGCTGGTTCGTGCGGCTAATACTTCGGCAAATTCGCTTTTTCCCGATCGCGATGCCCCTGTAACTAAAATAATTTTTCGTGTGTTTAACTGATTCATGAAAGGTTAAGCAATTTTTAATTGAAGGATCGCAAACATGACTACTAATATCGATAGCACAATTGAGTCGATGCCAATTTTGGATGCCAAATCTTGGGTAGATCTCAGACAATATGATCCAGCACAACACGATCGCGGTAAACCAAGCTGGATAGTTATTTTATGGTGGCTATTGCAGGGGATCTGCTTCCCCCTCACTCTGCATAATTTTAATGGTTTTCGAGTGTGGCTATTGCGCGTATTTGGCGCTAAAATCGGACAAGGGGTAGTAATTCGTCCTACTGCTAGATTTACTTATCCTTGGAAAATCGCGGTCGGTGACTATAGTTGGATCGGCGATGATGTGGTGCTGTATAGTATTGATCGCATCAATATTGGCAACCATTGCGTTATTTCCCAAAAATCCTACTTGTGTACGGGTAGCCACGATCACAGCGATCGCTCTTTTGGTTTAATTACTTCACCCATTAATATTGGTAATGGAGTCTGGCTTGCTAGCGACTGTTTTGTGGCTGCGGGAGTTGCGATCGGTGCTAATAGTATTGTTGGTGCAAGAAGCAGTGTCTTTAGTAATATTGCTGCAGAACAAATTGCTTGGGGTTCCCCCTGTGTATCCAAACGTTCTAGGATAATTAAAAAATAAGCTTATTTCTATTAATAAGATTGCGGTGGCCAAATCCACCGTAGTTTTTTTGGCAAATATTACTTAAAAATAATTAAAAAATTCTAATAACTTGATACCATCTTTAATTTGCCTAAGTCAAGGTTTTTTAAAATAATCATTTAAAATATCTGACTGGATTATTTAAAAATACTCTAAATGAAAATTTTAGATAAAAGTAAGCTGTCTAATCATCATTTATATACTTTGCCATTTTTAATCAAACAATTTAAAACAAATTGGACAACATCATTAAAAAAAAACAAATAATTAAAATAATTAATAGATTTTTGTGACAAGAGAGAAGATTAACGGTATATTTTTTATAATGTCTAATAAGATTAAATAGTCTTTTTTTATATAAGACAAAAATTCGAGGAAAAAAAACAAATATATGAGTGATACTGCTACAGCACCACTAACAGGAAAAGCCTTACTTCAAAAAGTAAAGGAGCTATCCCATTTACCCAGAAGGGAAACTGCTAAAAAATGTGGATACTTCACAACTACTAAAGACAAACAAACGCGAGTCAATTTAACTGACTTTTATGATGCAGTGCTTGCCGCAAAGGGTGTTCCTCTAGATCCAGAAGGAGCAAAAGATGGTCGCGGACGCGAACCTACTTACCGAGTTAGCGTCCACAAAAATGGTCAAATTGTCATCGGTTCTACCTATACTCAAGCTATGGGTTTGAAAGAAGGAGACAAGTTTGAAATCAAACTAGGCTATAAACATATTCACCTCAAACAAATTGACGGTGAAGAAAATGGTATAGCAGATAATTAATCTTCAATCGAATAAAACTTTGGTTTGAAATCACCTTTGATGTTGAAGGCGATGTATTGTTATCTGGATTACTTAAGATGTTGGATGCATCCTGGTTAAAAGTAGTTACTTTTTTTGGAGTATGGACTGTTATTTGGTTGCCGATCGCATTAATTGTCTCTAAATTAATTGACTGGCGACCAAGTAAAACCCTGAATCCTCAGCAAAAATTAGTTTTGTTAGCATCTCTATATCTTCTTGCCCCGATAGTCTTGGGTTGGAAAATAAGAGTTGAAAACTTATCTTTTGCTAGTCTTGGTTTAAGTCTACACTCCAACATCTTTGGATCTATAGCTTGGGGGTTGGGTCTTAGTATTGTAAGTTTGATTGTTGTTTTCGTTTTAGAATCTGCTTTAAATTTGGTCAGTTGGCACTGGGTAAATTTTAGACAATTGCTGACTTTATTTGTGCCAATTCTATTATTAGCTTTGTTGATTAGCCTGGTCGAAGAATCTATATTTAGAGGCTACGTATTTAGTACTTTAGTGCAAGATAATTCTTACTGGTTAGCAGCTACAATATCCAGTATTATTTTTGCCTCGTTACATCTAATCTGGGAACAAAAAGAAACTATACCCCAACTACCTGGATTATGGTTGATGGGAACTGTTTTAATCTTGGCAAGGTTAGTCAACGGTGGCAGTATTGGTCTAGCTATCGGTCTTCATGCAGGGTGGATTTGGGGTCTTACCTGTATTGACTCAGCTCAACTATTAACTTATAACAAAAAAAATTCCTGGTTGACAGGAATAAATCAGCAACCGTTAGCAGGAATAGCAGGTATATTGTGTTTGGTGGCTACTGGTTTGGTTTTATGGTTGGGGATTGGTGAGTAGCGAGTAGTGAGTAGTGAGTTTCTCAGCGGATACCTTTTGGATGTCTTGGATTTAACTGATAATTGTCATGAAAAGATATATTGTTTCTGAGTTGAGTTCTTTATCTTCGACATCTAATCTACAGATTATTACGCCGAGTAGTGCGATCGCCAATCATGTCCGCAATATTACTAATTCAAGTCTGAAGATTTCTCACTCTAGCCTAGAAAGTTTGACCCGAAACATTTTGTGTCGTCGCGGTTTGAGAATAGCTTCAACTTTATTAAGTCGGCGTTTATTACAGAACGCAGTCAGGGAAGTGAGTCCTACTCAGGATGTAGAAGGGACAGCAAAAGCATTTTTATCAACGATTAAAGATTTATTTCGTAGTGGCGTAGATTTGCAAATATTAGAGCAAAATCTTGATCCGAGAATACAACAATTAGGCAGAGTTGCGATCGCCTATCAAGCCCAGTTAAAAAGTCAAAAACGGATCGATGCAGCGCAGTTATATTGGCAAGGAGCGATCAATATTACTTACCAAAAACCTTATTTATTTTATGGTTATTTTGCGCCTACTAAAGATGAACTAGCGATAATTAATGCGATCGCCGCACAAAATAGTATTTTAGTATTACCACAGAGTAATTTAGATCTTCAAAATCAAAAGGCGATTGAGTGGTTAGAAAAGCGGGGATGGGAGCAGCAAAGCAGAAAGAGTAGGGGAGTAGAGGAGAACTGTAGTATTAATCGGCAGTTGCAGCAGTGTTTTGAACAGCCATGGGATCTACCAGCAGGAGTTAGTTTAAATGTTTATCCAAATTTAGAAGCAGAGGTGCGAGGGGTATTAACTCAGGTAAAGATTTTATTGACTCAAGGGGTTGCTACTAAAGATATTGTCTTGGTAACTAATGACGAACAACTATACGGCGAGACTGTAATCAACACTGCCTGGGAGTATAATTTACCAGTCCAGGTAGCTTATGAAATTCCCCTCGAACAAACTCGCATGGGTGCATGGTTAAAACTCTTATTAGAAGTGATTAGAGATAACTTTCCCTTTGAAGCTACAGCCAAATTGCTATCCCATCCCCTAGCTAAATATATGTCTGAAGAGATCTGGTTGCTTGCCAGACAACAGCACCCCCAAGGTTTATCAGCCTGGCAAGAATTGGGACTAGATCTTAGTTTGTTGAATTTTGAACAAAATAGCTACAATCGCGGGGTTTGGATACAGCAACTCCAAAATATTTTAATTGAATGGGATGTCTTAGAAAAAGGCAAACAGTGGGCTAAAGAAATTACCGCTTACTATCGTATTCAAGAAGCATTAGTCGAATTAAGCAAACCTATAGGGCAAAAATCAACTAAATCTAGTTTTATTCAGGAAATATCGGAAATACTAGCTTTATTAACCGTTCCTGCTCAACCAGGTATAGGAGGGATTGAGTTACACAATCCTACCGCTTTGTTAGGTACAAATTATTCTCATGTATTTGTTGTAGGTAGTGGAGAGGGAATATTACCTAATGCGATCGTAGATGATCCTCTGCTCGATTTTTACAGTCGCAAACAACTAGTCAAACAAGGCTTAGAACTTGAAACGGCAATAGATATTGCTCGACGCGCAACTTTTGATTTTTATTGTCTTTTAGGTATTGCGACCAAACAAATTATCTTCTCTTATCCCGAATTGATTGATCGTGCGCATATTTTACCCAGTCCTTATTTAACTCGTTTGAGACTGCAACCTACTACAATCGATTATTTACCTCTAGCTAGTATCGAATTAGCGCGTCAAGTATATTTACGTCAAGCAAAATTATTAGATATCCAGACAAGCGAGTCATTATTACTACCAAAGATCGCCCAAGCTTGGCAGGTAGAAACACAAAGAGAAAGTGCGATCGCACCTAACGAATACGATGGTGTAATTGGGATTAGTATTCCTGCTCAAAGTAAAATCTTTAGCGCTTCTCAACTTACCCAATTGGGACAATGTCCCTTTAAATGGTTTAGTGCGCGGTTACTCAAATTAAAAGAATTACCCGAAGCGGATTCGGCTTTGGGTGCTGCTTTACGAGGAAACTTATACCATCGTTGTTTAGAATTATCCCTATCAAAAATTAAAACCGCTAGGGACTTAGCCAAATTCAATCAAGAACAATTAGCCCAAGCCTTTGCCACAGCAGAACAAGAACTAAATTTAACTCAATTACCTGGTTGGGATGCTCAACGACAAGAACATTTAGATTTACTCACGCTCAATCTCGCTACTGCAGAATTTTTACCATCTGAAAGAGAAGTTGTGGCAACAGAAACTAGATTTGATACCCAGTGGTATGGCTTGCAGATTCAGGGGCAGGTAGACAGAATTGATCGCACTGATGCAGGATTGACAATAATCGATTACAAAACTAGTGGCGTAACTCCCGCAGGGGTTAAAGATGCCACAGGCAAGGCTAATATCGACATTCAGCTAGCAGTATACCAAGATGCGATCGCCCAGCAATATTCTAGTGAAACTATCGACACCGCAGCCTACTATTCAATTACCAAGCAAAAAACTATTAGTCGTCCCCAAAAAGATCCCGCTGAGTTAGCAGAATTTGCTCAACGGGTAAAGTCTCATTTAGAACAGGGAAGTTATCCCGTATCTCCTGATGTTGATCGCCAAGCATGTCGCTATTGTGATTATGATTCAGTATGTCGCCAAGGCGATCGTTTAAGTCGTAAATCAACGGACATTAAAAATAATAAATTTGTGAGTTAAAAGAGAGTTTCTCTGACACAATAACTCTTGAGAGTTTAATAATCCTGATTTTACGTGCTTTTTTGAGGTTTGTTGATGTTTAAGAATGTTTTATTTCCTATAGAATTAAATCGAGAAGCACGTAAGGCGATCGAACTTACTGCCAACCTGGTTAGGATTCATCAAAGTAAATTGACGATCCTTTCTGTAGTAGAAGAAGATGCTAAAGGTGCAATGGCTTCAAAAGAACAAGTAGCCAAGCTATTGCAGGAAGCAAAAATGTTTTTTTCTGGTCAAGGTATACAGGCTCAAACTCTAGAAAAAACAGGCGTACCCGCTTTTACCATTTGTGATGTAGCCGACGATCTTGATGCCGATTTGATTATTATGGGTTGTCGTGGTTTAGGACTAATTGACGAAGAAGCTGCAATGGACAGCGCAACCAACCGCGTAATTAATTTGGCAAATTGTCCCGTATTGGTTGTTAGTTGACTGACATAAATTGAATCCTATAGTCCATAGGGCAAGTAGTTTATCGCTTCAGCAAAAAAGGTCGGACAATTCGCTTTTGAAAAATATCATCCAATAATTATAGTTGCAGCCCCTAAAAGAGAAAGAGTTGTAGAAAATACTATCTTCCCTACAACTCTTGATATCTATTTTTTAAACTATGAGCGCGACAGGATTTGAACCTGTGACCTACAGAACCGGAATCTGTTGCTCTATCCCCTGAGCCACGCGCCCGAATACGGAAAGAATATACTTCTTTCTTTTATACAGTTTAGTTGAAAACCTTCTAAGTGTGTGAAATCTTAAGCTAAAACTAATACGCTATGGGTAAGTAGTAAAAATAGTGAAAAGCAAAACACGCTAGCAAATCCTTTTGTTAGCCTAATACTGAATGAAATTGCCAGGGAAAGATTGAAAATGGATTAACGTATGTGAATCTTTATAAACTTCGTTAAGAGAAAATTATCTCCATTGCAACGCCGATGGCGAAATTATGATCAAGACTGCGAGTTGATCCATTATTGTCTTTGGCAGTTGCTAATAAATTGACAAAACTTTTTCAGAGTATTGTTTATCAGTCAAACTAAATGCTACGTCGTTATTTCTTATTACAAATGTTATTAGGATGTCTACTAGCTATGAAACAAAGCGATAAGAGTACATCTTCAGCTAACAGCACAGCAAACCCAAAGGTTTTGGGCAACCTTGTCTCTCACGAAATCGAATCTAGTAAGAGCGAAAATAAACAGATGATTTTTTTTGTAGCAGAAAATGGTCGGGATACTTGGTCGGGGAGGTTAGCAACACCTAATCTAGAATTTAATGATGGTCCTTTTGCTACATGGGAAAGAGTACAGCAAGCCATCAGAGAAATCAGACAAAAATTTAGTTCCTTAAATCAACCTATTAAAGTGATTTTTGCTCGCGGAACTTATTGTTTACCAAAACCAATTATTTTTACGACTGAAGATTCAGGAACAAAATCATCTCCCGTTATTTATGAAGCAGCATCCCAACAGCAAGTTACAATTAGCGGTGGTCAATTTATCGATGGTTGGCAAGAAAAGCAGCTCAATGGTTTGCGCTTGTGGACGGTTGATTTACCAGAAAATTTGCTAGGAGTCAATTTTCAACATCTTTGGGTCAATGATCAAAGAAGAACTAGAGCGCGCTACCCTAGCAAGGGATATTTACAGGTAAAGTCCGCACCTCAACGCAAAGGTCAACATTGGTATGAGGGCGATCGCTCTTTGGGTTATGATATTGCAGATATACCACCCAATCTTCCCCTAAAAGGAGCCGAAGCGGTGGTTATGAGTCGCTGGATCGAGTCTCGCTTACCTATTACAAAAGTCGATCGCCAGTCCCAAAGCATACATTTTGCTAAAGAAAGCGTGTTTAAAATAGTCCCTTATGATTATTTTTATTTAGAAAATAAATTAGAATTTCTCGATACCCCAGGAGAATGGTATTTAGATTCACAAGCATCTCGTCTGTATTATTTGCCATTAGCAACCGAAGATATATCTACAGCTAAAGTAGTTGTCCCAGTTTTGGAGGCTTTATTCAAATTCAGAGGCAAAGCTAGTCAAAATAAAACAATTAGTCATCTTAAATTTGAAAATTTAACTTTCGCCCATACAGATTGGCATTTACCCGATGGTCAATTGATGTCTGGTTTCAATCACAATGCTTGGGGTGTGCCTGGTGCGATTGTAGGTAACGCTGTGGTCAATTGTCATTGGCATTACTGTACATTTAAACATATTGGCAGCTATGCTATTGAACTTTTGCGAGGTTGTAGTCACAATCAGATTGTGGGCTGTTCGATGCACGATCTAGGTGCAGGAGCAATTAAGTTAGGAGAAAGAAAAACTGAAGCTCCCAAAATTCCCCCCCAAGAGGTGTCTCATCACAATATTATTAGTCACAATCATGTTTATGACGGGGGAAAATTTTTTCCCAGCGCGGTAGGTATTCGCGCTGCTTATACCCACGATAATTTGATTGCTCATAATCACGTCCATGACTTGTATTACACGGGGATAGCAGTACGAGGTATATGGGGATTTGCCGCGACACCAGCATATAAAAATACGATTGAACATAACTACGTTCACCATATTGGCAGATTGAGCAATGGCGATGGTCCAATTATTAGTGATATGGGTGGAATTTATAATTTGGGCAACCAACCAGGGACAGTCATGCGCCACAATAAAGTTCACGATGTTGATGGTTTACGCTATGGTGGTTGGGGAATTTATCTTGATGAAGGTAGTTCGGATTTGGTTATCGAACACAATTTAGTTTATCAAACCAGTCATGGTGGATTTTGCCAGCATTATGGCAGGGATAATATTATCCAACATAATATTTTTGCCTTCGGGGAGAAAGCGCAACTTCATCGCCACAAACGGGACTTGAAAACCGCTCAAGAAGAAGATTGGATTAGTTTCTATTTTAAGAATAATGTTGTTTACTGGCAGTTAGGGAAGTTTCTCGCTGGTTTAGAGTCAAGTTATCAAGAACAGGCAGTGTTTGAGGATAATATTTATTGGAAGATAGATCAACCTAATTTTTTGCTTGGTGGATTATCTTGGGAAGAATGGCAAAAAAGCGATCAAGGTTCAGTTGTTGCCGATCCTTTATTTATTGCACCAAATCAAGGTAATTTTAAGTTGCAGCCCAACTCTCCTGCCGTTAAGAAAATAACTAATAATTAATTTGAAGGTTCTGATTTTAAGCACGAAAGATATTGCTGGTGGTGCATCGAGGGCAGCATACCGCTTTCATCGAGGTTTTTTAACAGCTGGTGTGGATTCAACTATGCTGGTGCAAAATAAGGTGAGTAACGATCGCACTGTAATCAGTGCCAAGAGTAAAATACAACGGGGAATTGCAGCTACTCGACCAGCTTTAAATCAATTACCCTTTAGTCTGTATCGCGATCGCGATCGCAGTATTAATATTTATTCTACTCAATGGTTGCCCAATAATCTAGCTGAGAAAGTTGCCCAGATCGATCCCGATATTATTAATCTTCATTGGATTTGTGGCGGATATGTCCCCATCGAAGCTTTAGCTAAGTTCAAACAGCCTTTGGTGTGGACATTTCACGATATGTGGGCTTTTACGGGGGGATGTCACTATAGCGAAGAATGCGATCGCTTTATTCAATCTTGTGGTGCTTGTCCTCAGTTGGGAAGTCGTCGTAATTGGGATTTATCTCGTTGGGTATGGCAACGCAAAGCAAAAGCCTGGCAAGATTTAAATTTGACTATTGTTACCCCCAGTCAATGGCTGGCTGATACTGCTAAATCTAGCTCATTGTTTAAAAATACCCCAGTTGAGGTAATTGGTAACGGCATCGATCCCAAGATTTATCAACCCCACGATCACGAGTTAGCCAGAAATATTTTACAGTTACCAACAGACAAAAAAATAATTTTGTTTGGGGCATTAGATAGCACTCAAGACAAACGTAAAGGTTTTTCTCTGTTACTTACCGCTTTACAACATCTAACCACATTAGAGTCTTGTGGTGAAGTCGAATTGGTGATTTTTGGTGGATCTGCCCCCGCAAATCCGATTGATTTTGGCTTTAAAACTCGCTATATTGGCAAATTAAGCGATGATATTGCCTTATCTTTGCTTTATGCTTCGGCAGATGTCTTTGTTGCTCCTTCTATTCAAGATAATTTACCCAATACTATTTTAGAAGCTATGTTTTCGGGTACTCCCTGTGCAGCATTTAGGATAGGCGGCATACCCGACATGATAGAGCATCAACAAAATGGCTATTTGGCGCAACCTTTTTTACCTGAAGATTTGGCACAAGGAATTCATTGGATTTTACAAGATCCGCAGCGGTGTCAACACTTAGCCCGCAACAGTAGAGTTAAAGCAGTAGCGGCATTTGATCTGACTGTACAAACGCAAAAATACTTACGAGTTTTTAATAGTTTGTGTAGTAAGCTATCCCTATAAATAATGTTTAATCAATAATTTATAGCGATGAATAATGACAAACAGTACTTTTGTTGATGTAATAACTATCACCAGTAAGATAGATGACGCTTTATTCACTACTTTAAATAATGTTAGCCAACAAACCTATCAAGCCATAAATCATATTGTTATTTATCGTCAAGCAACTGATACTGAGATCGAAAAGCTACAAAATTTTGAGCATCAAAAAAATCTTTTATTTTATCTCGAACAAGGTAAAGGAATTGCTGCTGCTTTTAATGATGGTATCAAACAGAGTCAAGGAGCATTAGTTTTATTTCTTAATTCAGGGGATACTTTAGTCAGTAATGATGTTATCGATCGCGTTGCTCAATCTTATGCTAGGCATTCATGGTTGTGGGCGACAGGTGAAACAATTTCAGTCAGTAAAAGAAGAATTTTAAAAAAGTATTTAAAGCAACGTCAAACTTGGTCGGATAATTTATTTTGGTATGGTAATCCCGTTTGTCATCAATCAACCTTTTACTCTCGCAAACTGATAGAGAAAATAGGATTATATAATGACTCTTTGTCTATTGGCATGGATTATGACTATAATGTCCGTGCTAACCAAGTATCGAGTCCAACTTTATTATATTTTCCTATAGCTTATTACGATACCACTGGTTTATCTTCGATTAAAGTATTTAAGCAGTTAGCCAACTATCGACGTTTACGCGATCGCTATTTTAAGTTGTCTATATTTAATCGATTAAAAATTGATACTTATTGTTTATTAAAATCTTTTTATCGGCTAGCAATGATACCAGCCAAACTTTGGCTATAAATTAAATTGATTATTCTAGAAAATACCAAAGTAATTGAAATGAAAAGTAAGCCAAGAATCGAGCGAGAACAGCAGTTCCACGACCAGCGTTATAGTGATGGAAATCAACGCCGACAGCATATCCGCTCTGAAGATGAACATCCACTGCTAAAGAAAGATTTAAGAATGATAGAAAATAAGTTTAAAAAGTCTAAAATTAGCTATTTTTACTTGACCTCTTTAGCAGCTAGTTTGATAGCAGGAAAACCTGGATTTAAAATGATGCTTAATTGTTGCCGAGCTATTGATTCAATTTTACTTAAGATACCAGGAATAAAACAGCAAGCCTGGATGGTGTTAGTTGAGCTAGAACAGCCTATAAAATCAGCATAAATTTAGATGAATGTAAGTATAGAACCTACTGTTTCAGTTGTAATACCTACTTACAACGAGGAAGATAATATTGAATCAGTAATAAATAGCTTTTTGACTTCTAAATATTATAATATTGTGGACATACTAGTTGTTGATGGCAATAGCAGGGATTGCACGACGGAAATAGTAGCAGAATTAGCTAAACATTATAGTAAAGTAAAATTACTACATAATCCTCAAAAAATTCAGTCAGCAGCCTTAAATTTGGGTCTAAAAGAAAGTCAAGGAGAAGTTTTTTTACGTGCTGATGCTCACTGTTTATATGCCTCTGAGTATGTCGAGCAATGTATTCAAACATTATTAAACACAGAAGCAATTAACGTCGGTGGTGCGCAGCGTTTTATTGCCGAATCGAAGTTCCAGGCGGGAGTTGCTTTAGCAGCTAAAAGTGTATTAGGTAGTGGCGGTGCAAAATATCGCGATCCCAACTATAACGGCTATGTAGATACAGTGTTTTTAGGCTGTATGTGGACGAAAAAACTTCAGGATCTTGGGGGATATTCTCATCAAGTAGTCAATGAAGATGCAGAACTCAATCAAAGATTGTTAGTAACTAATCCTCAAGCTATTTATGTCTGTTCGGATATAAAGGTTTGGTACTATCCCCGAAAAACTTGGACTACTTTATCGATTCAATATTTCAAATATGGTCGAGGCAGATATTTAACTGGGACAAAGCATAGTAAAGCGAAACAGCTTCGAGGACAATTACCTTTTTTAGTCGTTTCGGCAACAATCATTTGGTTTGGTATAGATTTATTTTTATCTACCGTAAATTTATATACTAAAGAGCTATTTATAATCGGATTAATTGCTATTTTGGGGGAAAGTTTGCGGGTTAATCTAAAATATAAAGATCAATTTTTTGTAGATATTTGGCGAGGACAACCAGAGCTGGTACCCTCCTTAACTAATCGTTGGCTCAATTGCGCGATCGCGATCGCAACTTTGCCTATAGCCCACTTTTCTGGTTATGGTTATCAATTAATTAGAGATAAATTATTGCAAATTTCAGACTGGTAAAACACTATTTTAAATAAAAAATGACTTTAAAACTAGAAACTAAATGATCGATAAAGTGATTCCTAATTTCTTATTAGTTGGTGCGACAAAAGCTGCAACCACCTGGCTTTATCAACGTTTAAATGAGCATCCAGAAATCTATGTTCCTTCTCTTAAAGAAGTAAACTATTTTAGTCGCCGATACGATCGCCCTCAAGAATGGTATTTATCTTTTTTTACAGATGTGAAAGAGGAAAAAGCGATCGGCGAATTGTCTCCTTCTTATTTCACTAGTGCGGAAGCTCCCTCTAGAATTAAGGCTTTTAACCCAAACATGCGCCTGATTTTCATGCTGCGCAATCCTATTCAAAGGGTCTATTCTCACTATTGTATGGAGTTAAGATACAACACAGTTAGTGAAGATATAGAACAAGAATTAAATTTAGATTCGATAATCGTGCGAGAAAGTCTTTACTACCAACAAATAACAAAATATCTCGAACTCTTTCCCCGCGAAAACCTCAAATTTATTATTTACGATGATATTAAAACCAATCCCCAAAAAGTATTAGTTGATTTATATAATTTTCTCCAAGTAGATCCCAATTATATGAATTCTGCAATCCACGAGCAAACATACATTAAACAACCCCGACAAAAGTTTGAAAAGATATATACTTTGCTAGTAGCTATTTATCGCTGGATTAATAATAACAATGAATGGGGTAGAAGAATATTAAGTACTCTCAAAGATCGAGGCTTCAACGATAAATTTCACGACTTAAATTCTACAGAAAAATCATATCCGCAAATTAGCCCTACCAAAAAAGAACAGCTCAAAGAATTTTATCAGACGGATATCAAACAACTCGCTCAATTTCTAGAACGGGATCTATCATCCTGGCTATCTCCAAACCAAGATCCACTATCCATAGAGCAAACAACTGCTGACAATTAGGGCGTTCTTCCCTTTAATTGATGACACGCCCTAAGTAGTTCCACTTTAATTAAACATAAAATAATAGTTTACAAATAATGGTTTACTCGTAATTTGAGGTATTTGCGGTAGGGAAAAATTGATTAATTAGTCCCGATACTAAAGTCAACACGATTGAGCCGAATACTGCGGGAAAAAATCCAGCTATGATCAAGCCTGGTGTTAAATAGCTGACTAAACCCAGGGCGATCGCATTTACTACTAACAGAAATAATCCTAAAGTCAAGATTGTTAGGGGTAGAGTAAATAAGACCAGTATTGGCTTGACCACTGCATTAACTAGACCTAAAACCGCTGCGCCTACAAGAGCAGAAGAAAAGCTGACCACAACGAACCCTGGTACAATAAACGCTGTCAGAATTAGGGAAACAGCTGCTGCTAACCAGGTAAGTAAAAATTGCAACATTTTAGTTATTTAAGAAACTAACATTATACTAAATCCGCTTGGTAAAAGTAGTGTTTAGTTTCTCAGCTAAAGTTTTTAAAACTAATACTCATTACTCATTACTCATTACTCATTACTCAATTTTTCAAGTAACCTATGTGAAACGGATTTAGTATTACTACTTCTATGGTATTAAATCTTGCTGAGTATTTTCTATTTCATTAGGTTTTTTATTTAAAGTTATTATGAGTTTGGGAGAAGCGATAAGTAAATAATTGAATAATTTAACTCTCCTGCGCTCTCCCAATAATTTGTTAATCTTCCATTTTCTAGAAACGGAAGGTAGTTCGCAGAGTACCAACATAAATATCATCGTTGTCTGCAATATGTCCTGGATTAGTAACCAGGAAAAATCCAGGAGTTAATGAAATATGATCGTTAACTTTGAAGCGATAGAATAGTTCAAAATGGAGAGAAGTTGCCTCATCTTCTTGTCCGATGCTAGCAGGTAGTACGTCTTCGTCAACTAAAGCATCTACTGATTCTTCTATAGTACCTCCAGTTTCCTCTTGTCTCTGTGATATTTGCCCTAGGGTATCCAAGTTGGGATTGTTGTCAGTCACCACTGTATCGCCTTCATTATCGATGACTTGTTCAAAAAATGGTACTGGAGTACCTCTACTTTCTGGACCAGCATTGACTAATTTAGGAGGCATACCGAATATAAAACCAAGTAAGTCCCCTTCTCGACCTAGAGGATCGCTAAGACCTAAAGAAAGAGTAAAAGTTGCCGAATCAGCAAAAGGCTTTTCTCCTGCTGCATCTCCAATGCCATTATCATTTGGATTTCTAATCGCAAAAGCAGTATCGAAATCGGGAAGCTCATTCTTAAAATTAGTAAAAGTATAACCACCCCAGGCAGCTAAGTTGATTTTTTTTGTTGCATTCCACTGAACGCTACCACCAAAAGCATTGATCTGAGCTGGTTGATCTCCCAGAAAAAAACGGCAACAGGCAGCAAAAGTAGCATCGTTTTGATCGGCTAGCGGTGCAGGAATGCGGGCATTTGACCATAGACCACCTGTTTCAGCGTTAACACTACCAGTAAACGTTCCTAAAGTACCATCGCTAGAATAAGCATTGACGTAATTGATTCCAGCTACAACGTTTTTTGTTGGCTGTGCCAGAAGTTGTACCCCCAGGCTACTATGATCTGCACCAAAGAAGCCACCCCCGCCATCAGCATCACTGCTATCTCTTGTGCCGTAAGCGGTCTGCAATCTAACACCATCGATTACCGACCAATCAAATCCTACTCCTGCATCCATCACCCCGCCAATTCTTAGAATCGGATTAAGCTGTCCAAAGCGAGAAATTGAACCTCTACCAATATCGAAGAATGGTGAATTAGCGGTCAAAACATTACTGAGAGCAAAACCATTAGCTGCACCATAGAGAACAAGCTTGTCGTTTGCCACAGGAAAACGATATTCCACGATATCTAAAATTACCTCGTTTTCCAACCCAGCTTGAGAACCTAATCTCACCATATAGGTATTGAGAGATTCAGGATTAGTGAAACCACCATTGTCAAAGTTCCCACTAGTTAAGTACATGCGTAAGCGGTCTTTGCCTGTAAATGAACTTTGTAGCCCTAACCTTGTGGTATGGGAGAAAGTAGTCTCCGTATCAGGCTCGTCAGGATTGACACAATCAGCAACATTGGCAGCAAGATCTTCATCATCACCCTTTATGACCGTGCATCCCCCTGGAGGGTTACCACCCCAAGCATCAGCAATAGTAAATATTGCTTCCCCATTAAGTATAGTAGTTGTGGAGAACTGGTTATCTTCTAATGACTCTACTCTAGCTTTCAAGCTATCTACTCTTCCAGCGAGGCTGGCTAGTTCAGCCTCAAATTCCTGACTTAATCTCCCTATAGTCTCTAAGTCTTCTGGTGCTAAGGTTTTCTGTTCGGTGATTAAACTTTCAATTTTCTGCAAACAGGAATCCAATCCCGCAGCAAACTCATAACGACTTAATGTTTCCTGACCCCGAAAAGTGCCGTCTTCAAAGCCGCTAATGCAGTTGTAACGCTCGGAAAGCGATCGCAAGGCTTCATAAGCCCAATCATCTGGGCTAACATCTTTTAGTTGGGATTTTAATTCTGAAACACGATTAAATTGCCCAAGCAGCTCTGGTTGAATTATTAAGTTTTCACTAATTTTTATCGGCTGATTAGTTAAGGAAATAGCATCGGTTTGAGTATTAGCTCTATCACTTATTTTTGATTTACCTGCTTTTTGATTAGTTTGATTAGATTCTAATTTACCTTGCTCATCAGATACATGAGACTGGTGAGATTCTGGATTGGCTTTTGCCATAGAAGCCGTTAACAATAATAATAAGACTGACAATAAGTATTTATTTATCACTTACACTCCTCCAATATTTAATTATAAATACTGATTATCAGTATTTGTAAGCCTAATGGTAAGAGACGAATTATACATAGTCAATTGAGATTGAATGCACTAAAAACTATCCTAAGTTAATTTTAAAATAACAATTTTTTTCTAGGTATTATCAACCTCAGTACAGGGTAAAAATTAAAACGTAGACAAAAAAAGGAGTTCGTGAAAAATAAGCATACTTACTCAGATAACCCAAATGAATAATGTTAGCTTGCTTCGTCAAACCTTAAAGTCTCATCTAAAAAGGCACGGTGCAAGACTAAGTTTCTTGGCATTGTTTATATTTCTCTATTTTGGGTCAAAACAGTGAACTTGGTAGATTTATCAATTGAATTTAAAAGTAAAGCCCAAGTAAGCTGTCAGGCATTTAATTTGTCTATTAGGGTTGACGGGGAGACTAGGGGACAAGGAGACGGTGAAGAGGCTTTTACGGTTGGTTTCCTAATTTAAAAAAGTGCAATTTAAATGCACATCAGCTTAGAATCAAGCTATAAAAAAACTGCAACGATTTTTACGCGAGTTTGACCTAGACTATTACAGCATGGCTAAATTAGTCATCAGCATGATGGAAATACCTGAACCCTGGGTCTTAAGTCTAGACCTAACACAAACTGATTGTCATCAAAAAATATGGGAAAAAAGCTAAAAGTATTTTTCGCTATGGCTTTGAATATACTAGGTTATTACGTTCTATTCCCGACAATTTTTGTCCTGTACTTAGAATAAAGGCATAAAGTTTGGTTAAATGATCTAAGTTGGTGTTTTGACGATTTAATTTACAGGACTAGCAGTTTAATTATGAATTTTATAGTTGGGAGTAAAATATGAAAGTTATCATTCTAGGGGGAGACGGCTTTTGCGGTTGGCCTACTTCTTTACACTTATCTAACCTCGACCATGAAGTAGTTATTGTCGATAATTTATCAAGACGCAATATAGATAATGAATTAGAAGTTAGTTCTTTAACTCCTATTGCCCCCATCGGGCAAAGATTGAATACCTGGAAAGAAGTTTCAGGTAAAGAAATTAAATTTTACAATATTGATATAGCCGAAGAATACGATCGCCTGTTAAATTTGATTGCAACAGAAAAACCCGACGCGATCGTTCACTTTGCTGAACAGCGGGCTGCACCCTATTCGATGAAGTCTTCTAAGCATAAACGCTACACGGTTAATAATAATTTAAATGCTACTAATAACTTACTGTGCGCCATCGTTGAATCAGAATTAGATATCCACCTAGTACACTTAGGTACAATGGGCGTATACGGTTATGGTACGGCAGGAATGAAGATTCCTGAAGGGTACCTTGATGTAGAAGTAGTAACCGATAGTGGCGATCGCATCCAACAAGAAATTCTTTATCCTGCCAACCCTGGAAGTGTCTATCACATGACCAAAACCCAGGATCAGCTATTCTTTTATTACTACAATAAAAACGATGGCATTCGTGTCACCGACTTACACCAGGGCATCGTTTGGGGAACCAATACTCCCGAAACTTTGATGCACCCCAAACTAGTCAACCGTTTTGATTATGATGGCGACTACGGTACTGTATTAAACCGTTTCTTGATGCAGGCAGCCATTGGCTATCCTTTAACCGTACACGGTACTGGCGGACAAACTAGAGCCTTTATTCATATTAAAGATACTGTACGCTGCGTCCAACTAGCGATCGAAAATTCACCTAGCAAAGGCGAAAGAGTTAGAATTCTTAATCAGATGACGGAAACTCATCGCATCAAAGACCTAGCGAAGATGGTTGCAGATATGACTAAGGGAGAAATTGCTTATTTGGAAAATCCTCGTAATGAAGCCCCAGAAAACGAACTGTTTGTTAAAAATCAGCGTTTCCTAGATTTGGGACTAGAACCTACTACTTTAAGCCAAGGATTACTCAAAGAAGTAACGGAGGTAGCAGAAAAGTATGCTCATCGTTGCGATAAAAGTAAAATACCCTGTACTTCTTTATGGATTCAAAAAAAGGAAGAAGCCGAAAACAATAACGGTGTACAGCCTGCCGAAACAACTCCTGTTTAAGACCTGTCCCAAATACAAATTAATTCTTTAAAAAAAGCGATCGCTTTATTTTAAGGCGATCGCTTTTTTAAATTTTGATTGAGCGAAAATTAATTGGAATAATTACAATTGACTACCGCATTCTGGGCAAAACTTATTAGCTGTAGGATTAGTTGTACCGCAGTTACTACAGTTAACAAACTCTGCACTAGGTTGTTCTTTTTGAGGCAAACCGAGCATTTGAGAATTACTTTTACCAGGAGCAATCATGGGGTAGCAGTTTTCATTTTTAGTTACTTTTACCTCCATCAATACTGGACCATCGTGAGCAATCATTTGAGCTACCGCATCTGCTAATTCGGAACGATCTTTAATACTAATACCCTTAATACCATAGGCTTGGGCTAATAGCTTAAAGTCTGGTGCGCCGATTTCCATATTAGAAGAAGAGTATCGTTCGCCAAAGAAGCTTTGTTGCCATTGACGCACCATACCTTGCCAACCATTATTGATAATTACAGTTTTGACATTAATACCAAACTGGGCAAGCGTCCCTAATTCTTGGGGATTCATTTGGAAACTAGCATCACCACTAATACAAATAGTCTCTTCATGGGGTACGGCTACCTTAACTCCCATCGCAGCAGCTAAGCCGTAACCCATGGTTCCCAATCCCGCACTAGAAATCCAACGGCGAGGCCCATTTTTGAGAAACTGGGCTGCCCACATCTGATGTTGACCGACATCAGTAGTGTAATAAGCCTGAGGTGCTTGCTTGTTTAGTTCTACAATCACTTCTTGGGGAGAAATACCCTGTTCGGGTTGGGGTGCAACTAAAGGATAATCCGACCGCCAAGCATTAATTTTGTCCAGCCAAGGCTGAGTTAGATTGCCTTCGGAGTTATGATTACCTTCTTTTGCCCGTTCTAGTATTTGTTCTAATACTTGACGAACGTCGCCGACAATTGGCACTTCAGGAGCGCGATTTTTGCCCACTTCAGCAGGATCGATGTCAATATGAATTACTTTTGCCCGACTAGCAAACTCATCTAGCTTACCCGTCACGCGATCGTCAAATCTGGCACCAATAGCAATCAATAGATCGCATTCGCTGACTGCAAAGTTAGCGTAGGCAGTACCGTGCATCCCTAGCATTCCTACCGAAAGAGGATTATGCTCGTCAAAAGCCCCCAATCCCATAAGGGTAGTAGTTACGGGAATCTTGAACTTTTCTGCTAGCTCTTTAACCTGACCGTGGGCATCAGAAGCTACTGCACCACCGCCCACATACATTAGCGGTTTTTCCGCTTTGCTAATTAGTTTTAGGGCAGCATTAATTTGACGAGGGTTACCTTTAACCGTAGGTTTATAGCCTCTGAGGTTAACTTGTCCTGGCTTGACGGGTACGTAATCAAATTCTTCATAGCCCACATCTTTAGGTACATCAATCAATACAGGGCCAGGACGACCAGTACTGGCAATATGAAAAGCTTCGGCAACTATCCTCGCCATATCTTTAGCATGGCGTACTACGTAAGAGTTTTTGACAATGGGGGTAGTAATCCCAAAAATATCAGTTTCTTGAAATGCATCAGTTCCAATCGCAGCACGAGTTACCTGTCCGGTGATTGCCACCATCGGAATAGAATCCAAGTGGGCGGTAGCAATACCCGTAACCAGATTGGTCGCTCCTGGACCGGAGGTGGCAAAACAAACTCCGACCTTGCCTGTAGCGCGAGCATAACCATCTGCTGCATGGGATGCAGCTTGTTCGTGACGAACTAAGATGTGCTTAACTTCTCCCCGTTCCTCCGAACGATATAATTCGTCATAGATGGGGAGTATTGCCCCTCCTGGGTAGCCGAAGATATGCTTGACACCGTGAAGACGCAGACTATCCATCAAGGCATAAGCACCTGTTTGACGTTGGGGAGTCTGAGTTGATTGTGAGCCTTTGGGAATACTTGTAGATACCACGCTTGCTATTTTTTTAACTTAGCTATTTATTTATTTATTGTAAATTTTGCTGTCTAATGTGCAACAAAAACTAGGTTAATTTTTATCGTTAAGCTTTTAAATATAAGTTAGTTTGCTTTGTCTGTCGAGACACTTTGAGACTTACGATACAAATTGTGATAAAAGAGCTTAAGACTCGTAGCTATCAACATGGGTTGAAAATATATCAGGAATTCAAGATATTGTTCAAATAGTTAGTTAACAGAATACGAGTTTTTAAACCAGGACTGATTGTTTGCCATCCCCAACAGGTATGTGGCGATCGCCATAAATCTAAATGTTCTACTTTAGGATCGGCATAAAAACCTGACTTCCCCGCACCTAAAATACTCGAACTCCAATGAGTAAAGCGATCGTGACTAATACGATAAATGGGAAAGTTAGCCAATAAAGGCATTCCCCAACCATCAAAAGCCACAAATCTGGCTATTTTTCCACCCTGTAACTGCCAGATTCTAGCTGCACTAAATCCTCCGACAACTCCAGCACTAAAAGCAACGAAAGATAAAGCAGGAGCATCTACAGGAGACAGATAATGCTGTTTAAGCCATCGAATAATGGCGATCGCATCATAAGGTAAGTATTGTTCTGTTGGCAGAATTAAGCATTGTTGTTTAATGCTATTTTGAACAAAGCTCGATGTTAGTTGTGGTGGATGAACGCCAGGACAAATTATTAGATTTGGTTGGGACATTCAATTTGAATCTTAATACTGTTGGTAAGCAAAATTAATTTTCATTTTACCGATTGCTCTTAATAATGTGGTGCTTAGGAGAGTAAATCGTTTTTGTCAGAGAAAAATTTTTATCTGATATCGAGCAATTGATTACTATTTCCTACACTTCAATTCGCTGTCTGAAGAGTTACCCAATTTTATTGCTTTAAAAGTCAATCAACTCAAAAAGTTTTGAAATGTTGTGTTGTCTAAACCTCTAGAAATTTATCCCAAAACTCTTCCCACCTCTCTTGGGGTAAAAAGACACTGAGGGAGACTGCCAAGATAATTATCGGAAAAGCTATAGCTGCCGAAACTATTCCCAGTAATAAACTAGAGTTAGTGCGTTGTTGATAAGTTTCGCCTTTGCTATCAGGCAAAATTTGATGATATTTTTTTGAGAGGGATTGCAACCGATAAGTCATTGTTTCAGATAATAAAATTTGTATTAATTTTGATTGATGTGCGTATTATCACATGAAATTGAAAAGATATCGTCAAGACAACCTCATCTATTTGCAGATAGACTATCGGGAACGATAAAGGTATTATCTCAAACTTATTTTATATACACAATAGTTACTCCAGAACCCCCTTCTTTTTGCTCGGCTAGTTCATATTTTTCAACCTGAGGATGACGTTTCAGGTATTCGTGAACTCCTTGACGCAAACGCCCCGTTCCTTTGCCATGAATAATCCATAGTACCCCTGACTCTATAGCATGGGCGATCGCATTATCAATTTGCATTTCCGCACTGTCTACCCGACTTCCTCGAATATCTAGAGTATTTTTTTCAGTACGTACCATCACCCTAGACTTTTTAGTTTGAGCAGGAGTAGCTTTTTTGGTTGTCTTGGCTTTGGGTTTGACTTCTGCTTTTTGTCCGTCTAAAGATTCAATCTCGGTTAAACTGACATTGATCTTCATGATGCCAAACCTAACTACTAGCTGTTCTGTATCTTCATCCAGACTCAGTACCTCTCCTGTTTGATTGAGACGAGGTATTCTGACTTTTTCGCCAATGGTAGGTTTGTAGCCTGGTTTTGCTAGTTTTTGGGTTCGGGTTTTGGCTAATTCTTTAGCGGCAATCTTATTTAGTACTTCGGTGGCTTGCTGCGTCTTCTGCATCGTCGAGTCGCCCTGTTGCAAACGGCGAATCACTTTAGCTACTTCTTTTTTAGCTTCGGCGATCGCATCTTGTACCGCTTTTTCTTGTACTGCTTTAAGTGCTTGCTCTCTTTCTTGGAGATCGGCAGCTTTAGTTGATACCTCCGAATAAAAACGCTCGGTTTTTTCTAGTAATTTACCTGCTTCTGCTGCCTTAGTTTCTTGTTCTCTTCTTTGTTCTTCTAAGGCGGCAATTACCTGATTAACATCTTCTGATGAACCAGTACCTACTAAAGACTGAGCATCATTAACAATATAATGATCTAACCCCAAACGTTGAGCAATAGTTAGGGCGTTAGAACGCCCAGGAATACCCCATAAAAGACGATAGGTAGGCTGGAGAGTACTATCATCAAACTCTACTGAAGCGTTCTCAAATCTTTCATCTTGATACTTGAGAGCTTTTAATTCTCCATAGTGAGTAGTAGCAATGGTTAGCAAGCTATGTTCGGCTAAATACTTTAACAAAGCGATCGCCAAGGCACTCCCTTCGGCTGGATCTGTTCCCGCACCAACTTCATCGAGCAAAATTAGACAGTTATTCATTCCATCTACTTTAAGAGCTTCGATAATGCGACTAATACGGCGTATATGACCCGAAAAAGTTGATAAACTTTGTTGCAATGATTGCTCATCGCCAATATCTGCTAATACCGCATCAAACCAAGGCAATTCTACGGGTTCTTTGGCAGGAACAAACATTCCTGCTTTTGCCATCAGCGCCGCTAACCCCATAGTTTTGAGTGTAACGGTTTTTCCCCCTGTATTTGGTCCAGTAATCGCTACAACTTTAGTTTCTTGCTTGACCAAAACATCAATGGGAACTACTGGTGTACCTTCTTCATGATGCTCTTGCCACACTAACAAAGGATGACGCAAACGACGTAGGGTGGTGGTTTCTTCTTGAGCGGGATCGATAAATCGGGGTGGGTTGGCTTCTAGCCATAAACCATAACGCGCTTTGGCAGTAGCCAAATCTAACATAGTAGCGGTTGCTAAAACTAGTTCTAAATCTTCTTGTACCTCGGCAACTTTTTCAGAGAGGGCTTTTAAAATTATTTCTTCTTCGCGCTTTTCTTGTTTCTCTTTTTGCCTTAGCTGATTACCCAAGGGAACCACTGCATTAGGTTCAATATAATATGTCGAACCCGTACTAGAAACATCATGAACAATACCTTTGATTGTTTCCTTTTGGGCTGGTTTGACGGGTAAAACAAAGCGATCGCTCCGTTGGGTTATTACTGCCTCCTGAATTGCATTAGAATTACGCTGCATGATGTTTTGCAGCGTTTTATAAATACGCTCTCGTAGATTTTTAATTTCACTACGAATCCCTGCTAACTTAGGATTAGCGCGATCGGTTATATCTCCGCGATCGTCGATACAGTGATGAATTTCTTGTTCGATTTCGGGATAGGTGCGAATATCTGCAACCAGTTCTTCTAGTGTCGGTAATACTTCGCTTTTGCTATCAATTAGACGACGCAGATAACGCATTCCTGCCAAGGTAGTAGCCAAATCTAAAAGCTCTTGCGCCGATAAGATCCCACCAATATCAACTCTTGCTAAAGCAGCACCAACATCTTTGATTCCTTTAAAAGTCCAGCCTGAATCTAGCTCTTGTTCGAGATCATAAATTTCTTTGGTTTGAGCTAAAAGCTGTTCACTTTCTCTTAGTGTTGACGGCATTTTCAACTGACTAGCTGCCACTACACCCAACTTAGTTGCGGCGAAGGTAGCTAAATTTTGACATACTCGATGCCATTCTAATAAGTCTAAAGTTTCGTTGATAATCACGTTCAGTTGGTTTTGCTTTAGTAGAAGATTAATAAAACTGAAATACTGAGGGTTAATAGAATACAACTATACTTTTTGTTTAACGCTTGGTGATGTTGTATTGCAACGGTTTGTATAAAAAAGTTACACTTATTTAAGAATAGTTGACTTTAACAGTTCCCTGCAACTACAGGAGTATTGAATTATGGAAAAGAAAGGAAGTAAATTTGGTTTTACAAATTTTGCCGAGATTTGGAATGGTCGCCTAGCGATGATTGGTTTTATTACCGCACTGATTGTTGAAATGAACACTGGACATGGGGTATTGGCTCAGTTTGGCTTAATGTAAACGAGTATAGTTGGTAGCCTTTCGGGTTCGCTAACTAGTAAGGCACAAACTATGTGCCTTACTACTCGATCCTTTGCCCCTAATTTCCCTATTTTTCTGCATAATATAAAAAAATATACATAATACTAATTACTAATCACAATTACAATACTATTGAGGTTTAGTTTTGGCTATGAAACTACCAACTTTAAAATATAAATTAAGCTTAACGGCAATCGCGATCGCTAGTGCTTTAAGTACTGTAACTACTTTCAATTCTGTTCAGGCTCAAACCCAAAAGGGTTTTAAGTGCGATATCGATTCTGGCGTTCCCACTACAATGTATCTCAATTCTCAGGGGACAAAAGAACCTTGGATTCAGTGGGTGAGCGATCATTTTTCTGGTGCAAGCTGGACTCCTTTGTCTCGCTGTAAAGCAGTCAGCGAACGTTTAGAAGAATATCGCCGAGAAGGAAAACTCAAGTATGTCACTTTAGGAATGGAAAATCAGCAGCGAGTAATTTGTGTCGCTAGTTATGACGATGGTCCTTGTGAAGGAACAATCTATACTCTAAAGCCAGGACAAGATGGGGTTGCTGCGCTCAATAATTTATTTGCTTGGGGTAGCGGACAAGAAAACCTAGAATCTAGCTACGAAACTGTCGGTGTTCCTTATATTAATGTCGAAGATCGCTTGGGCAATGAATCGAGTAATTAATAATTAATTCTAATAAATAATTAAGATAGTTGAAATAAATATAGTTTTATGAGACATAGCAACCTTGGCACTAAGCTAGGGGTGTTTTACCTAACTGTGGCGATTGTCTTGATGGCACTCGCCAGGTTTGACAGTTCTCGCACTGTTAACGCTCAAGAAGCACCTACAATCGAATTATTTCCCGAAGCATCTGCCGATAATGAACTGTATCGTAAGTGTAAATTGTCAACAGTGCGGATAATTAAGGCAGATTCGGCAGGATCGGGGGTCATTATTGCCAGAGAAGGTAATTTTTATTCGGTATTAACTAGTTGGCATGTCGTTAGCTCAAATAACTCGACTATTCTAACGGCAGACGATCGCGAACATCAGTTGATTAATGCTCCCAAGCAATTAGGAGATGCGGATTTGGGCGTACTTAAGTTTTATAGTGAAATTGAATATCCCATAGCAGTAATTCAAGATCGCATACCCCAGGTAGGTGAAACTGTATATGCTGCAGGGTTTCCCTTATCAATTGATAGAGACAAAAAGAGTGATGAGTTAGGTAACGAAGCCTTTCGCTTAAGCGAAGGTCAAGTTTCGATTATTCCTGATAAATCTTTACCCCAGGGTTATCGTTTGGGCTATACCAACGACACCGCTATGGGTATGAGTGGTAGCCCCATTTTTGATCGAGATGGTTTACTAGTAGGAATTCATGGTCGAGGTAAATATCGCGATCCTAGTTTTGGAGTTTATCTTTTTGAAGATGGTAGTGAACCTTCTCCCGCACAGCTAGAAGAAATGATTAGTTCTAGCTGGGGTATTCCTATCGGGATTTATAACAACCTTAGCTCGGAAAAGTTTTAAGGTTGATTAAGGTCGCTAAATTTAGCGACAATTATTTACCATTTAGTTGCTTGTTACATTTCGCAGTGCAGCTAAATTCAATTGCGAAAGTTTTTGAGCGGCATCGCTAATATAGCCAGTTCCTCTAAGGTAGCCAGTGTTTGCCCCAGGAAGAATATATTTTAGGTTATCTTGATTAAAGCGATCGCGCAATTTAGCAATACTATTAAGCTGTCGCCACCAGTGAAAAGTTTTAGCAGTGCGCAGAGGCACAATTTCAGTAGGAGACTTGGGCAATAGATGTCTACCTGTAAACAATATTCCTCCTTCTGTTGGTGCATACAGACAGGATGAACCAGGAGAATGTCCTGGTGTCCAAATCAGTTTCCAATCCAAACCAACCGTATAATCATCCGCAAAAGAAGTCACCTCTACCTCTGGTAACAAATAAGCTTCTTGTTCTTGAATTATTATTGGGCAGTTTAGAGTCTTTTGCATTTCGCTCACACTTTTACCAATTCCGCCTCGATGAGTGATCACCAGGAATTTAACTCCGCCTTGACTTTGCAAAAATTCTTGATTGGTTTCATTCCAAGCAGGACAATCGAGGAGAATATTGCCACTTTTATCTACAATTAAGTAAGAGGTTGCGCCCAGAGTATCTCGGTTAGGTGTAAAGGCAAAAATTCCTGGCAAAATCAGGCGAGGAGATTTGACATTACTTAGGCTAGCATTAATTTTGGTCAAGTTTTGGGGCATTCTAAAAAGAGATACTTACAGCTATTTCTGTCTAATTACACTTTTATTTTATATTTATATACTTAAATTTCAGTCCAAAATAGTTACTTGGGTAAGAAATACTCAGATAGATTGGGAACGCTTTTTTATGAAACTTTGGTTAGTATTAGCTATATTAGGTCCTATTGCTTATTTCGTGGTGCGTCAAAGCGTTAGGCACAAAACCACGACTCCAGTATGGCTGTGTTGGTTGGTAATCATGTTGCCTTCAACGATCTGGACTCTTTGGACATATATATTCGGCGAAGAACAACCCTTACCCTTACCTGTATTTATATCTCCTTTGATTGTGTGTCCTTTATTGTATGGCTGGCTGGTGCAGCGTGGGAAACCCAAACCAACCAACCAATCCTCCATCGATCAAAGCGAACAAACACTAGCTATGGCTAAATCTACTACAGAATCTATCCCCTCTCCACGTCCAATTAATAATCAGGAAGAAACTACTCTACGTAATTGTTTTCCTTGGAACGTTTATTATCTACAAAATATTGACTATCGTCCCCAAGCTATTTTTTGCCGAGGCAAACTAAAAACCATTCCCGAAAAGGCATATAACGAAATTAAAGATAACGTCGAACAGGCGTTTGGTGATCGCTTTTTTCTCATTTTTCAAGAAAGTTTTCGCGGAAAACCCTTTTTTGCTCTAGTACCTAACCCTCAAGCTCAAAAAGGGGAAAAAGGCGAATCACAGAACGATTTGCGGATTGGTTTTGCCTTGATGATGCTAGCAATTACTTTACTCACTACCACTGTAGCGGGGGTCAGTATTGATGGTACACCCTCTGAAGAATTATTCTCTAATCCTAGTTTATTACTTAAAGGATTTACCTACAGTGTGCCTCTATTACTGATTATTGGGGTGCAAAAATTTAGCCATTATTTTGTTGCTACTTATTATAAAATTCGCACCACCCTCCCCTACTTTATTCCGTTTCCTTTTTTGCTAGATAGCTTTGCTGTCGGCACTTTGGGGGCATTGACTCAAAGGCGATCGCCAATTCCCCACCGTAAAGCTTTATTCGATCTCGCAATTGTGGGTTCGCTCTCTGGTTTATTGTTGATTATTCCTACCCTGATTTGGGGACTGTCTATTTCTAATGTTGTCGCTTTAGATGAATCTTCTAGCTTGGTTAATCTTCAGGCTCAAAACCCTCGTTTATCATTGCTATTGTCTCTACTGGCAAAATTAGCTTTAGGCTCTTCTTTAACTGCCCAAATGGGCATTCAACTTCATCCTGTAGCAGTAGCAGGCTGCGTTGGTTTATTTATTGCTGCCATCAATCTTATGCCGATTGGACAGTTGGATGGGGGACATATTGTTCATGCTGTATTTGGACAAAAAATGGCGATCGCAGTAGGACAAATTACTCGCATTCTTGCTTTGTTGTTTGCGATTGTTCACCCTTATTTTTGGATTTGGGCAATTATTATGTGGTTAATTCCTATTATTGACCAGCCAGCCCTTAATGATGTTACCGAGCTTGATAATGGTCGAGATTTCTTGGGATTAGCATCTTTAGCTATTTTGATTGCAATTATTTTACCTCTTCCTGAGGCGATCGCTAACTTCCTCGGTATGTAGAGCTTTTGCTACATACTATTAAACATTGGGTGTATGAATATATATCCCAAGAATGATGAAACGACATTCTAAATATTGGATAGTCAAAAGGTATAAGTAAATAGTTTAATTATTAATTTTTTATTGATAGTAATGAGTAAGATTAGCGTCGTTTTAATTGAGGATCACGATCTCAGTAGAATTGGCTTGTGTGCTGCCCTCAAACAATATGAAGATATCGAAGTTGTAGATAATGCTGCTAACGGTAACGACGGTCTTAGCAAAATCAAAACTCATCAGCCAGATGTAGCACTGGTGGATATTGGTTTACCAGATATTGATGGTATAGAAGTAACTCAAAAACTCAAAGAATATCAAATCGATCATCCCGACTTCAATACCAAAATATTGATGCTAACTATGCACGATAGCGAAGACTCAGTAATGGCTGCGTTTGCTGCTGGGGCAGATTCTTATAGTCTTAAAGACGTTAGCATGGATAGCTTAGTTCAAGCTGTACGCAATACTCATGAAGGAAATGCTTGGATCGATCCAGCGATCGCTCGTATCGTCTTAAAACAAGCCCAATCTACTAAGGCAAGTAGTTCAGTAACCGTTGGCACTTCGACTCCAAAAGAAGATGATACTCAAGCAATTACCGCTGTAGCTAACGAATATCAACAGTTGATTGAAACCTATCCTTTAACTGACCGAGAATTAGAAGTTTTGGAATTAATTGTAGCTGGCTGCAGTAATGCAGAGATTTCCGAGAAATTATATATTACAGTCGGGACGGTCAAGACTCATGTCTGTCATATTCTTAATAAGCTATGTGCCGATGACCGTACTCAAGCAGCGGTTAGGGCTTTACGAGCGGGTTTAGTCAAGTAATATATCAATAAATTTACAGAAAATGTTAAGAAATATTGAATATTTTGGTAATTTTCGTTACGATAGCAACAATCAGACTTATCTAGCTCTGCTTGGTCTTTCCTGAATACAGCAAAAACCTAAAGTATTGACCTAGTAGAATTAAACTTTAGAGCCAGTCTCTCGTAGGTGCATAGTCCCCTTTTGAAGAGTGCTTCGATTTTACATAGAAAACTATTTAAAATAAATGCACTCTGATCTTCAAAAAAATTCGGTAAGTCATTACCTGCAGCAATATAAACCTTTAATTTTAATTGTAGATAATGATTGCGATAATTTGTTATTGGCCAGCTGCGTAATTGATGCAATGGAAATGAATTATTCTGTTGTAGACAATCCCGAAAATTCTTTGGCTACGGTGAGCGAACTATTACCAGACATTATTTTACTCGATATAGTAATGCCCAAAATTAGCGGATTAGAAATTGCCCGTGCGATTAGAAAAGATCCCGCAATTGCCTACATATCTATTATTGCGGTAACTGGATTAACTCAACCAGAGTATAAAGCCGAATTGATAGATGCAGGGTGTGATGATTATTTGTGTAAACCTTATCTAATAGAAGAATTAGAGTCAAAGATTTATAGTAATCTTAAATGTCCTTTGATTCAAACTCAAAAATAGCGATCGCGCCTGTCATGTTCTGTTCGATAGTAGTGTCGCTGAGGAAATCGACCACCCTGACATTGAGAATATCTTCAATGCTACTTTGAATCTGAGGGTGAATTATACTATCAATTAATTTTCTAACTTCTTCTGCTAAACAATGGCGATCATTATTTTTTAGTAGCTTTTCAGGTAAAGTTATAGTTCCTTCAAGCATAATAATTAAAGTGCAATCAAACAACTGATAAGAGATATTATCTAATTCATGTTCTAGCCGATCTTGATAAATATCTCTAATTCTTTGAGAAAGTAATGACTCAACCTTTTTGATTTTGACGATTTTTTTATTCATTTATAATACTTGAGTTTAATCCACTTTTCCCAGCACAAAAATACAGGTTGGATAATGCTTACTAAGTTTTTGATTTAGGCACGCTTTGTGGATTGCTAACGATGGGAGTTTGATTGAGAATAGCAATCGTACCTGTTCGCCCAGTGCTAAAATTAGCATCGCTCATAAAATCTACTACGGTTACTTGAGCAATTTGTTCAATTAATCCTTTAAGCTTTGGTTGTATAGCCTCATTTACATTAGAACGAACCTTGAGTGCTAAATTTTTTTGACCTTCTTCTAATAATATCTGTTCTGCATTAGTAATAGAATCTTCAATAATTATGGCCAATTTAGCTGCAAAAAATTGACAGGTGACTTTTGAAGGTTGATGCTCTAAGTTTTGACGATATAATGCTTGAATTTTTTGGGACAATTTTCTTTCCAATTGTCCACGAGTTAATAGATTGTTTGTCATTATTTTATGCCGATGGCTAGACCATTATCTATAAGCTGTAGTAATTGCAAGTTACAAATAGATAGTGTAAATCCAAGTTTAATTTTTATATATTAAGTTGGTAAAAAATACCTATTTTTTGTTATGGTACAAACTTAGCAGTTGAAGACACTGTAATTATCAATCAAAAGATATAAACTTTATTTGGTAAATTTGATCGACTTGAAAAATAGATCAACGTTAACTATTTTTGCTTTAAAAGGAAAAGTATTGGGCTACCATTCGTTTGTATAGATACTCTATCTCAAGAAAGATCGAGTATCTATACAAAGAAGGATGTAAAGCTCTAAGTTCGCGAGATAGGATAGTAAACAACAATTTAAAAATCAGTAAAATAAGTTTATGAACTTTTTATTAGAAGTAGCTACTAGCGAACCTCACTTTCCTTATGCAGCTACGGGAGTTGTTGTTGTTGGTTTTATCGCAGCAGTAACTATCGGTTCGATCGCATGGTATAATTCCAAGCGTCCTGCTGGTTGGGAAGGTAAAGAACGTCCCGATGTTGTTCCCAAAGTAGATAAATAGTTTTTGCTTCTGTATCTTCAATTCCGTAAATAAAAAAAACAATATTAAAGGCGAGCACTATGGAAAATCAAAATCCCAAAGACGCTAACTACGATCGTGGCATTACCTCCGCAGAAACCGCAGCTAGAATAGAGCGTGAAGGCGGTGATTTCAAAGACGCTACCAGTGAAGGTCAAACAGTAGATCGTGAGGGTTTAGCCAATAATTACGCGGTAGAGCCTGAAATGTATTACGAAGAGCCTGGCGATCGCGAAGAGGTTAAAGAGGCTGAAGAAGCTGAACGTGCTGCAGAGATCAAAGATGTCAATACTCCTGGTGGAAAAGGAGTCGGTCAAATTTAAATTTGGTAATTTTAAGTAACACAGTTTTAAATAACACAGTATATTTTGGCTTCAAAATTAAATTTTGAAGCCAAATTTTTTGCTGACTACAGTTTTAATTAATCACTAGTCACTAGACAATACTGACTAGTGACTATCTAAACCAAGGCTCTATTCTGTAGTTGTAGAAAGTTTTTGATTGGGGGGAAGCTTAATATTTTTAGCTAAACCAAAGAAAGATAAAGTCTGAATCATCATCCAGGTCAAATCAATTTCCCACCATTCCAAACCATGACGGGCAGAATATTGAAAAGCATGATGATTATTGTGCCATCCTTCGCCAAAAGTTAGTAATGCCACCCACCAACAGTTGAGGGAAGTATCTTGAGACTCATAACTTTTGTAGCCGAACTTATGAGTGGCACTGTTAACAAACCAAGTACAGTGAAACACTACAATCAAACGGACAAATACACCCCAAACTACAAAGGGTAAACCGCCGAAGTAATAGAGAATAGCAGCTAAGGTCAATTGAATGGGAATCATTCCATATTGGCAAAACTGATAAAAGCGATCGCCCGATATATCTTTAGTATAGCGACCGATATATTCATTGGCGGGATTTTGGCACAACATCCAACCAAAATGACTCCAATAAAAACCCTTAAGAGAGTTGTGGGGGTCTTGTTCTTTGTCAGAATACTGATGATGAATGCGATGTAGCCCAATCCAGTCTATCGGGCCTCCCTGACCTGCTAATGTACCGCAAAAGATTAAAAAATATTCTAATAACTTAGGAACTTCAAAACTACGATGGGACATTAGACGATGAAAACCTAAAGTAATCCCTACCCCTGCCGTAAGAACATAAAGCACAAATGCAATAGCTAAAGCCCGAAGGTTAAAATTGCTTGGAAATATGGCAAATAGAGCCATAAAGTGAATTATAGCCATGTAGATAATTGTTCCCCAAGCAGGAGGGATTTTTTCTGATGTAGCAACTGTCATTTATTAATCCAAGTCTCAACTTAATACAATATTTATGTGTTTTTCGAGCAAACACTTTAAAAATTAGAAGACAGAAAATAAAGATAGAAGTTTCTTTTTTTTTACTGACCTCAAAAAATGTTATTCAATGGAAACTGATAACAAGAGTGAAACCAGTATCCCATTCAAGAATATGAATACTACCGATCTACTCGTAGAAGCCCAAAAAGCACTAATACCGATTTTTTCTGGTATTGACACTCAGGTCAAGTCAAATCTGAAAAAAGTTTTGTCTGCCTATCGAGATTGTCGCGTGGGAGTCCAGCATTTTGCTAGCGTTAGCGGTTACGGACACGATGATTTGGGACGAGATACTCTAGATCGGGTATTTGCTCAAATAATGGGCGCAGAGGCGGCAGTAGTCAGGGTTCAGTATGTATCTGGTACTCATGCGATCGCTAGTGCCTTGTATGGAATCTTGCGACCAGGAGATGAGATGTTGGCAGTAGCTGGCGCACCCTACGATACCCTAGAAGAAGTAATTGGCTTGCGGGGTAGCAATCAAGGCTCGCTCAAAGATTTTCAGATTAACTATCGAGCCTTAGATCTGACTGAAAAAGGCACAATTGACTGGGAGGGTTTGACCACAGCAGTAAAGCCTGAAACTCGCTTGATCCTAATTCAAAGATCCTGTGGCTACTCTTGGCGAGAAAGCTTATCTATTGCTGACATTAAAAAGATTGTGGAGATAGTTAAGCAGCAAAATCCCGATACAGTGTGTTTTGTAGATAATTGTTATGGTGAATTTGTTGATACTGTAGAACCTACGGCAGTAGGTGCAGACCTAATGGCAGGTTCTTTAATCAAAAATCCTGGGGGAACCATTGTCACAGCAGGAGGATACGTAGCAGGAAAAAAAGAGTTGGTTGAGATGGCAGCCTGCCGTCTTACTGCCCCAGGTATCGGTAGCAGCAGTGGGGCAACCTTGGATCAAAATCGCTTAATGTATCAAGGACTGTTTCTGGCGCCAGGAATGGTAGGGGAAGCAATTAAAGGTAGTCATCTGATTGCCTACGTGTTTGAGCAGTTAGGATATCCTGTTAATCCTGCGCCCTTTGCCCCTCGTCGAGATATTATTCAGGCAATTCAATTAGGTACACCAAAAAAACTAATCGCCTTTTGCAAAGCCATTCAACAGTATTCCCCCGTAGATTCTTACGTAGAACCCGTACCAGGGGAAATGCCTGGGTATGAAAGCCAATTAGTGATGGCTGGAGGAACATTTGTCGATGGCAGTACCTCCGAGTTTTCGGCTGATGGCCCGTTACGAGAACCATACATTGCTTTTTGTCAGGGAGGTACACACTGGACTCATATTGCGATCGCCCTAGAGGCAGCGATTTTAGCGATGAACCAAAACTAGATCGTCATAAAATCATCTTCGCTAAGATCTACTGCACTAACATTATTAACAATCGCCAGGATTTGATCGTTGTTGGTAGTGTCCATAATGACTGCATTACCCGAACTATCGGTGATACTCAAGTCGCTAAAACCAAGAGCAGCAGTTAAACCAAACATATCTGCTCCATCATGAAAATCGGCGATCGTATCTGTACCAGTAAGCGACTCGATCACAAAGATATCCGAACCAGAATTACCGCTTAAAATATCGTCTCCTTCTCTTCCTTTGAGGACATCATCACCATCACCACCAGAAAGAGTATCAATTCCTTTGCCTCCACTGAGAATGTCTGAGCCATCTAAACCACTAAGCAAGTCATTACCACTATCGCCTTGCAAAGAGTCATTACCCGTTTTGCCATAGAGCTTGTCATTACCACTACCGCCAATAACAGTATCATCTCCCAAGCCACTGTTAAGAATATCGTTACCAGATTCTCCTTTGAGCAAGTCATGATCGTTGCCACCATAGAGGGTATCAACTCCAGAGCCACCTTTGAGGACATTATTGCCTAGTCCACCTTTAAGTAGGTCATTGTTATTGCCACCAAGCAAAGTATCCGCCCCATTTCCGCCAAGCAAAGTATCCGCCCCATCTAAACCACTGAGAGAGTCATCGCCGTCGCCACCAACTAGAGAATCATTACCCGTTTTGCCATAAAGCTTGTCGTTACCATCGCCACCATCGAGGGTGTCATCTCCCAAGCCACCGTTGAGAATATCGTTACCAGATTCTCCTTTGAGCAAGTCGTGATCGTTGCCACCAAAAATAGTATCAACTCCAGAGCCACCTTTGAGGATATTATTGCCTAATCCACCTTTAAGTAGGTCATTGTTATTGCCACCAAGCAAAGTATCCGCCCCATTTCCGCCAAGCAAAGTATCCGCCCCATCTAAACCACTGAGGGAGTCATCGCCATCGCCACCCATAAGGGAATCATTACCCCCTCTGCCATAAAGCTTGTCGTTTCCATCATTACCATCGAGGGTGTCATTTCCTAAGCCACTATTAAGCGTATCGTCATAGATACTGCCTTCAATAGAATCATCACCGCTAGTACCAGTAAAAACAGTAGTAATAATATTACTCGTATCAAGATCTAATTTAATATTTTCTGAATTTATAGTAATTTGGCTAGAAGTACCTAGATTTTGATTATTATCAGAAAAACTGACATCATAAGTCCCCGAAGGTAATGCCAGTTGATAACCACCTGCATCCATAGTGGCAGTAGTATAAGAAGTTCCAGTAGCAGTATCGATCGCAGTTACATCAATTTCTGCCAGTTCCTCTCCGACGGTATAGAAGTCATCATCGATAACTAGATCGTCGTAAGCAACTCCTGTCAAGAAAATATCATTGCCAGACTTGGCAAAGTTTTGGGTGATCATCAAGGCGTTGAACCCGTCAAATTCTCCTGTTGTAGTTGCAATGCCAATTTCACGGAAATCCGTCTTTAAAATGTTTTTACGATGACCAGAGCTTTTAAATAGGTTTCCATGGATATCCTCGGTAAAAACAGCAACATTTACAGTGCCAGTTGTACCTTTATAAGCAATATTTTCTCCCGAAGTCCAGCTACCTGTAAACTGATAGCCAGCGTCTCTCATTCTTTGATTAGAACCAGTATCATTAACTCCTTTGTGAGAAAAAGTATCTGTGTCTAACATCCATTGACTGTGCGATCGCGATGAATCTATTAGTAGCGAATTGAATGCCAAAGGTTGCTTAGGATCGCTCGAAATAGTATCAGAGGCTTTTATACCATCATTTAAACCAATTCCGAGCAGATCCGCCTCAGCTTGAGGATTGAGACGGGCGCGATTGACCATTTCGAGCATAAACTGCTCGTATACAGAGGGTTGAGCCATCAAAATTACTTAATATATGTGATTGTAATCAATCACTAATGTAATTAGAGGTTCTTAGTTTGAAAACAGTATTTACAGCATTTTTTAGCAAATATTAGGCAGTATGTTTAGTATATTTACTAGATTTCTTACTTAAGTGTTTTAATTTTGCGATCGCTTTTGCAGCAGCAATTTTAGCTATCAATTAAATAATCGCGCTTAAATCTCCCGAACCAGCAATGGCTAAAAAGTCTACCGATTCAGGAGCATGAATAATTTCCTGATCAAAACTACGGTCTTCCTCGACTTTTATCTGTACTCCAGATGTTCCCAGATTGCGATATCTTAATCCTGCAGTATCTCCACCATTATAACTAGACAAGGAAGCAAGTAAATTAGGTACTTCCTCAAAAGTCTGACCAAAATCAATTCTTGGGAAATTATGATCGACGTTAGATTTGCTCAAACCTGCTTGATAATCTAAATTATCCCAACTGCCAATTCCTGTTTCCATTGCTAGCCAGCCAACTGTTTCCCTGGCGTGACCAGAATTTTTTAGTGCTTCTTCTTCCTCCATAGTTAATTGAAAACCATCAATACTCTTGTTTCTTTGACGAGTACGCACAAATTGACTGTCATTATTAGTTTGTACGTGACTTAAAACTACAGGTGCTTGTTGAAAGTCATCACTAAAATCAACATTTTCCCATCCAGAAACAGGCATTTTATTGGTATCCAATGTCCCGACTTCTAATGTTGCGCCGTTAGCTAATTTCCAAGTTCCTGCTTCTAGAACCATGTAACTAAAACTCTCGTTAGCATGCCTGCCATCTTTATATTCTGCTTCTTGGGCATAGACGGAGAAACTATCATCTTGAATATCAGTAATTCTAGCAATAGCAGGATCGCCACCATTGTAGGATAACGGCATGGCAAAAACTACAGGGTTAATATAAGTATTGTTTAGTTGAATAGTTCGATTGTCGTGATTAAGGTTAGATATTTTACCAACCTCACCAATATGCTGAGTTGTAGTAGTAGCAATTTCGCTAGTATCAAGATCTAATTTAATATTTTCTGAATTTATAGTAACTTGACTAGAAGTACCTAGATTTTGATTATTATCAGAAAAACTGACATCGTAAGTCCCCGAAGGCAATGCCAGTTGATAACCTCCCGCATCCATAGTGGCAGTAGTATAAGAAGTTCCAGTAGCAGTATTAATCGCAGTTACATCAATATCGGCTAGTCCCTCTTCGACGGTATAAAAATCATCATCGATAACTAAATCGTCGTAAGCAACTCCTGTCAAGAAAATCTCATTGCCAGACTTGGCAAAGTTTTGGGTAGCCATCAAGGAATTGAACCCGTCAAATTCTCCTGTTGTAGTTGCAATACCAATTTCACGAAAATTTGAATTTAAAATATTTTTACGATGACCAGGACTTTTAAATAGGTTTCCATGGACATCTTCGGTAAAGTTAGCAACATTTACAGTTCCAGTTGTACCTTTATAACCAATATTTTCTCCCGAAGTCCAGCTACCAGTGAATTGATAGCCAGCGTCTCTCATTCTTTGATTGGAACTAGTACCGTCAACTCCAGTATGGGAAAAAGTATCTGTGTCTAACATCCATTGACTGTGCGATCGCGATGAATCTATTAATAACGAATCGAATGCCAAAGGTTGTTTGGGATTGCTAGAGATTGTCCCAGCAGCTAATCCATCATTTAAACTTATTCCATGTCTATTTGCCTCACTCTGAGGATTGAGACGAGCGCGATTGACCATTTCGAGCATGAACTGCTCATATGCAGAGGGTTGAACCATTGAAATTATTTGATGTGTGTGATTGGGATCGCTCACCAATGTAATCAGAGGTTCATAGCTTGAACACAGTATTTATCGTGTCTTTTGGCAAATGTAATCTAAAATACTTAGTAAATTTACCAATATAGCAGTTTTTTCAGGGCATGTCATCAATTTAAAAAAAAGATGCTCTTTTCTAATAGAATGACACGCTCTATTAATCAAACAATATAGTTATACTGCTAGATGGTTTTATCAATTGTTGAGAAAACTGCAATATAGATTCATCGCGAATTTTACCAGTATTTATTAGTAAAATATGGCTTCATCTCCATCCCATGATTCAGATTCACTAAATCAGCAGCTAAAGCAACTACTAGAAAATTTGCCAGAACATCGCGATCGCTCTTTAATTAAAAGAGCTTTAGCTGCCATATCGAGAATTGCTGATTCTGATACCGAACGTCTCAACTGGAAAATTTTAACTGCCTCGATTGAAGATTTAGAACAGGGTTTTCAGAAATTTGCTCCCTATCAACACACTAGAAAAATCGCTATTTTTGGTTCGGCTAGAACTTCCCCCCAGCAGGCTGAATATAAAATGGCTGCCGATTTTGCTCGGATGATTGCCCAAGCTGGTTTTATGGTGATAACTGGCGCAGGAGGCGGTATTATGCAAGCAGGAAATGAGGGTGCTGGCAGAAATAATTCTTTTGGTTTAAATATTAAGTTGCCTTTTGAACAGGGTGCTAATCCTTCAATTGATGGCGACGATAAACTAATAGACTTTAAATACTTCTTTACCCGCAAATTATTCTTTCTCAAAGAAAGTGATGCGATCGCTTTGTTTCCTGGTGGTTTTGGTACCCAAGATGAAGCATTTGAAACTCTGACTCTTTGTCAAACGGGTAAATATGGTCCAGTACCGCTAGTATTGATTGATCAGCCAGGAGGAAGTTATTGGCATTCTTGGAATGATTATATTTGCACTCAATTACAGGAAAATGGTTTGATTAGTCCCGAAGATCCTAGTCTGTACACGATCACCGATCGCTTGGACGTAGCTTATCAAACTATTAAAGATTTTTATCGAGTCTATCATTCTAGTCGTTACGTCGATCAACTATTCGTGATGCGCCTCAAGCTAGAGTTGTCAGACACTACTGTAGCTGAACTTAACCAGCAGTTCGCAGATATTTTAATCAAGGGAACAATCACTAAAAGTGCTGCCTTACCAGAAGAGTTTAAAGATCTAGAGACAATAAATCTACCCCGTTTAACTTTTTACTTTAATCAAAAAAGTTTGGGTCGCTTACACCAATTGATTGCTAAAATCAATCAGTGTGGTGACTCTTGTACGGCTACAAAGCATCCAGAAATTAAATAAAACAGTTAGATTACCATCTATACCGTAAACAATCTACTCATTATATTAAGCTTTGTATGAATATTAGTTGATAATCTCAATATTTTCTTTAGATTTACTTTAATTGGACTAAAATTTATATTGTTGATGAAGTTCACTATTGAGCTAAAACACCACCACGTATTGTGAGGTAAAGGATTTTGAATATTGCATTATTGCGTCAAACCTGGAATTTAATTGAAACTACCAATGCATTAGAGCTATTGGAAATTAGCGAAACAGAATTGGTTCAAAAATTATTATGTCGGCTTGATGCTCAAAAACCCTTAGCTGATAAAGAAAGAATTTCGGTAAATGATTACCTGCACTCTAAAATAAATTTGATTAAAGATACTGCAGAAGCTCGTCTAGTATCAGCTTAATGTTTAATATTCAATTTATTATGCCAAGTTCGGTAACTCCAGTTGAGCAACCAAATTAATTGTCTAATCTTAGTCAGTTGTAACTGAAATAATTGGTACTGCTGACGAGCTTGATAAATATTACTCTGTCCTTGATAAACTACGACAGGAGTAGCTTGGAGTACAACATTAAAATAACTTTCATAGTTAATTAGAATATTGGTAATTCGAGCTACCAAGCTTCTCAATTGCCACACTCTAATAGCTATATAAACATTAAGAAACGTAATTGATAAATTAATAGCGACAATTAAAAAGATCATTAAGTACTTAAAATAGAGCCAGATTAAATCGAACGGTTATAAGCAAATGAAACTGCTGGTTCTGAGTAATGGTCATGGTGAAGATCAAATTGCTGTACGTATTATAGAACAATTACAAGCTATTACCAATATAGAACTAGCTGCCTTGCCGATTGTGGGACAAGGCTATGCCTATAGCAAGGTTCAGATCGCGATCGCCGGTAGAGTTCAGCAAATGCCTTCAGGAGGATTTATTTACCAGGGAGGAAATCCTTTATGGCAAGATCTGCGCGGAGGTTTAGTTAAGCTAACCCTAGAACAAATTAAGGTAGTGCGCCAGTGGGGAAAAGATGGTGGTGCGATCTTGGCAGTAGGAGATATTGTACCTTTGCTTTATGCTTGGTTGAGTAAAGCTAATTACGCTTTTGTCGGTACTGCTAGGTCAGATTATTATTTACGCGACGATTGCGGGTGGTTAAGTCAGACTTCTTGGATTGAGAGAAAAATAGGTTCAGTATATATGCCTTGGGAGCGTTGGCTAATGAGTCGCGATGCTTGCCAAGGAGTATTTCCCAGAGATAGTTTGACCGCAGAAATTTTGCAGCAATGGTCAATTCCCGCCTACAATTTGGGCAATCCGATGATGGATAGCATTGCTGCTACTATTGCACCAAGTTCAACCGATACCATCAATATTTTGCTGTTGGCAGGATCGAGAACACCAGAAGCAATACGTAATTGGCAGTTGATTCTAGATGGTGTATCTAAAACTATTCAAGCTTGTCAGTCACAACAGCTAAGATTTATTGCTGCGATCGCTCCAGCCTTGGATCTGCAGACATTTATCCAACACGCTCAAGATTTCTCGTGGCAGGTAACTAAAGAAGCATCACAGACTATCACTCTGACTAAAAATAAGCTATTCTTAACCCTAAGTCAAAATAGCTATCCCCAATTTCTACAACAGGCAGATATTGCGATCGCTATGGCGGGTACAGCCACCGAAGAATTTGTTGGTTTAGGAAAACCCGCAGTTATTATGCCAGGATCAGGACCACAATTTACATACGCTTTTGCCGAAGCCCAATCTAGATTATTAGGTTGCTCAATTACGATGGTAGAAAATTCCGATTTAGTAGGTGAGGCTATCTTGCAAATAATCAATAATCCTCAACGGCTAGAGCAAATTGCGATTAATGGTAAACGTCGTATGGGCAAGTCTGGTGCAGCTTTAAGAATTGCTCGTTGTTTAAAGGAAACCTTACTTGCAAAATAAAAGCTAATCAGCCATAAGCTCAACATTAAACCAGAAATATGGACTATATCATTCGTAAAAATGAAATTGAAGAGATGGAAGGTTTAACCAAAACTCATTTTCTCAACAAAAATGCCAGAAGGATTAACAAGTCCTTGGGAGATGCTACTGGCTTACGAAATTTAGGGTTTCATCTTATTGAAGTTCTTCCAGGACACGAATCAACAGAATATCATGTACATTACTTTGAAGAAGAGTGTGTATATATTCTCTCTGGTAATGCTACTGTGACCATTGGAGAAAATGACTATCACGTAGGTGCAGGAGACTTTATCGGCTACCCTGCAGGTGGTTTGCCTCACACCATGAAAAATACTGGTTCGCAAGTGCTGCGCTGTATTGTTGTGGGACAAAGACTCAGCTACGATATTGGTGATTATCCCAGATTGGGTAAAAGAATATATCGCAGTGATAAGTTTAATAATTTGGTAGATTTGAATAACATCTCGAATCCTAAAATGGGTAAAAAGATTTAACTTGGCAGCTTAATTTCGTTTCTCTTATAACAATTACAGCTTTTAATTAAGGGATTTGGTATAAATTTGTAGATCGTTGTTGCAAATCGTCAATAATAATTTATGACACTGCTATTTTTCGTTCCTGTTAATCATCCCTTTCATGAGTCAAACCACCCTAAAACCTGCCAAAATTAGCCGTGTATTGCCAGATTCCATCGCAGCAGAGATCGGATTTGAACCTGGTGATGCGATCGTTTCGATTAACCAAACTCAACCCCGCGACCTCATTGACTATCGCTTTCTTTGTAGTGACGAATATTTAGAGTTAGAGGTAGTAGATACAGTCGGAGAACTTCATGAGATTGAAATCGAAAAAGACTACGACGACGATTTGGGTTTGGAGTTTGAAACAGCCTTGTTTGATGGTTTGATTCAGTGTAACAATCACTGTCCTTTCTGCTTCATCGATCAGCAACCCCCTGGTAAACGGTCAAGCCTTTACCTTAAAGATGATGATTATCGTCTGAGTTTTCTTTATGGCAGTTATTTAACTTTGACGAACCTCACGGAAAAGGAATGGCGACGGATTGAACAAATGCGTCTTTCTCCTTTATATGTCTCGGTACACGCCACTGAACCACAAATTAGGACTCGCCTTTTAAAAAATCATCGTGCTGGGTTAATTATGTCCCAGTTTCAGTGGTTTCAAGAACGGCGTTTACAGATTCACGCTCAAGTAGTTGTCTGTCCTGAAATTAACGATGGCGTACATCTAGAAAGAACCCTATTAGATCTGGCTGACTTCCATCAGGGAGACATTCCTGCGATCGCATCTGCTGCAGTTGTCCCTGTCGGATTAACTCGTTTTCGTCCGACAGAGGATGAATTAATTCCTGTAGATCAAGACAAGGCGATCGAAGTAATTGCACAGGTACAGCAGCTACAAGAAAAATTCAAACAACAGTTTGGCAGCAACTTTGTCTGGTTGGCTGATGAATGGTTTTTAATCGCTCGTCAAGATATTCCTCTAGAATCTCACTACGAAGATTATCCCCAAATTGGTAATGGTGTGGGTTCAATTCGGCTATTCTTAAAACAGTTTCAAAATACCGCTAGAGAAATGTTACCCGATGCGATAGATTCGTCTCGTCGTTTTACCTGGGTGTTGGGTAATGCAGTAGAACAAGCGTTTCAACCGTTAGTCAAACAATTGAATGCTGTTAAAGGACTAGAGATTGACTTGATAGCCTTAAATAGCAAATATTGGGGACAAGAAATTACAGTGACGGGTTTATTGACGGGACAGGATTTACTAGCTGGTTTGAAAGGAAAAAATCTTGGACAAGGAATATTGTTACCCTCCTTGATGTTGAAACATGGCGACACCAAATTTTTAGATGACATGACCGTAGCAGATGTTAGTCAAGAACTAAATGTACCGATTTATCCGATAAGTGGTGTTGAAGAATTAATTGAACGCTGTATTAATTACAATAATTCTAAATAATTTCCACCAACAAAAACCTGACTCGCCCCAAACTTGAGGCAAATCTTTCTTGGGTTGTGACTCCACAATCACTAATCTAATCTTTTGCTTTGATTGTTCCGCTAATAACCTACTGTTATCGGTTCTTGGATCTTGTTCAATACAAATTTTTAATTAACTCAGACAAATCTCAGATTATTCACAACCAAATTTAAATTTAATTTGATTAAATTATTTTTGATCTGTAGCGATTTGACGATAGTAATAGCGAGGATGTCCGACGGCATGGATCAAAAGCTTGAGTGGCTCATTTCGGCAATCAGTATTTTAACCACATTGAGTTTGATAGTGTATTTAACACAAATAGCTCGACAACAGATCAAAAAATTACAACTCTAACCTAAAAGGACAAATTCATGTCTAGTAAGAAAATCGGACGAGTATGTTTGATACTGGCAATGATTATTTTTGCCGCTTCCAATTCAATTTCTAGCAAATTAGCAGATATTGGGATGCAAAATTCTCTAGATGGCAGAAATCCAATTTCCTTTTGTAACGTATTGTTTATCGGTAATTTATCTGCTTTGGTGACTTTATCTATAGTTTATGGTCGTAAATGGAATCCTCGCCAGTTAAATCGTTTAAGTTTGGCAAACTGGCTAATTTTAATTGGTGCAGCTATTTTAGTCGGTACTGTCGCACCAGCATTAACTTTTTTTGCTCTAGAAAAGACATCCGCTACCAATGTAATTTTAATAGGTCGGATTCAATCACCAATTACTCTAGCTCTTTTTACATTAGCTGGCGATAAAAAAACTAACTGGTGGATCTTTGTAGGGGAGATAGTTGCTGTATTGGGAATTATTTGTATGTTAGTGCTAGAGACTCCTGAAGAAAATTTTGCCAACATTATGGGGCAGAAAATAGGCATTGGAGAACTATTAGCGATCGCTGGAGCGCTCGCTTTATCTTTAGGAAAATTTATTAGAGGCACGAAGCTCAATCAAATCTCTTTAGGTGTTTGGGCTATCTTTCGCACTGCCATAGGTACGGTAGTTTTTGCCACCTTAGTCATTAAACTATTTAGCATTAGTCACTTTACCGATGTATTTAATCCACTAGTATGGCAATGGATTTCTATCTACGGAATCATTATTGTGGCGGGAGGGCAAATACTATGGTTTAAAGGATTGAGCATAGTAGAATTTTCGGCTGTATCTTATGCAGGTTATTTAATTCCCCTTGCAGGTATGGCGATCGCCTATTTTATTTTAGGAGAAATACCTACGGCTGCTCAATATGTCGGCATGTTTCCTATTTTAATAGGAGCTATTGTAAATCAGATTGGAGTATCAAAATCATTTCCCGACAAATCTAATCATAAATTTGATGTCGAACGTTTGATTCAATTTAAGGGAATTTAGCAATACTCATAATTTTCTCAAAATCCCAATTAATCATTTACCGTATTTTAAAACAGATGCTTAATCGCGATTATCTGACTGCTCAACCTACACCTTTCTAGAAAATGAAACGAATCGCTGTATTTGGCAAGAAAATTTTAGCTCAACCGTAGATTTTTCTCAGGAATTACTCATCTCGGTATATTTCAATAATCAATAAGAAAAAAATTAAATTATCGGGAAATAATCGAGCTAATAATCGGTATTAAGCCTATACTCTCGATATTGACCCGTATACAAGCAAAAATTAAGTAAAAGGATTAATTGTCTGTGAGTGAGACTGCAACTAACCAACAGCCAACCCCATCAACTGCGGTAAATTACGATATTGAGTCAGCGGTATTAGAAAGATATCAAGAAGGTGCAAGAGCGCAACAACCTACCTTATGTTGCCCCACAGAATACGAAGGGAATTATCTACAAATTATTCCTGAAGAAATTGTGGACAAAGATTATGGTTGTGGCGATCCGACTCGTTATGTCAATCAAGGGGAAGTAGTAGTAGATTTAGGTTCGGGTGCAGGCAAAAACTGCTATATTTTGGCACAAAAGGTCGGCAAGTCGGGCAAAATCATCGGTGTAGACTTCAATGATGAAATGCTCGATCTTGCTCGCAAATATCAAGGTGAAATGGCAGATAAGCTAGGTTATGCTAATACCGAATTTATTAAAGGCAAAATTCAAGATTTAAAGTTACCCCTAGATAAATTACAAATCTGGTTGAAAGATCATCCTATTACCTCCATTGACAAAATTAGTGAATATGAGACTCAATGCGATCGCCTGAGAAAACAAGAGCCGTTAATTGCTGATAGTAGTGTCGATGTGGTAATCTCCAACTGCGTCCTCAACTTAGTGCGTCCTGAAGATAAGCAACAGCTATTTGCTGAAATTTTCCGCGTCCTCAAACGGGGTGGCAGGGCTGTTATTTCTGATATTGTCTGCGACGAAGATCCTACGCCCAAAATTCTTAACGATCCTGACCTGTGGAGTGGCTGCATTGCAGGGGCGTTTAGAGAAGATAATTTTCTAAAGATGTTTGAAGATGCGGGTTTTTATGGCGTAGAAATCCTCAAACGGGAAGAATCGCCTTGGCAGGTGATTGACGGGGTAGAATTTCGTTCTATGACCGTTAGAGCCTACAAAGGTAAAGAGGGTGTCTGTCTAGAGAGAATGCAGTCCGTAGTTTACAAAGGCCCTTGGAAACAGGTAGTAGATGATGATGGTCATGTCTTTTGTCGTGGAGAGAGAATGGCAGTCTGCGATAAGACATATCAAATTATGACTGGCTGCTGTAGCCCATACTCTAGTGATGTTATTGGTATTGAGCCTTATGAAAATATTGCTTTAGAAACTGCCGAAGAGTTTAACTGCAAGACCAAAGCAATTCGTCATGCTAGAGAAACCAAAGGTTCTGAATATAATTTGACCGATACTGCTACTGAAGATTGTTGTTCTCCTGGGGAATGTTGTTAAGCAATTAACAATTGACAATGGGTTTTGAGTTGCATTCTTATGATGTCAACCTAAATTTGCAGCTCAAAGCTCCTAAATAAAATAAATATCAAGTAAAAATCAGGTGTGTACTTATGTGGGTTTTTGCTGTTTTTGTGACGACTATTTTTTTAGCCTATGCTAATGGTGCAAACGATAATTTCAAGGGTGTAGCTACTTTATTTGGTAGTCAAACAACCAACTATAAAGTAGCAATCTGGTGGGCTACAGTGACTACGTTTGCCGGCTCTATCTGTTCGGTAATTTTAGCTAATGCCTTGCTCAAGAATTTTTCAGGTAAAGGTCTTGTTCCCGAAGCGATCGCCGATACAGGTTCATTTCATGTAGCAGTGGCTTTAGGAGCAGCCTTGACAGTTATTTTGGCTACGGTTACGGGGTTTCCTATATCTACTACTCATGGAATTACAGGAGCTTTGACTGGGGCTGGTTTAGCTGCTATCGGTACGCAGTTAAATTTTACCGCTTTGGGCAAATCGTTTTTTATTCCTTTACTGGTTAGTCCTTTAATTGCTGCGATGTTAGGAATAAGTTTGTATAGCCTATTACACTATCTACGGACAGCTTGCAAAATTGATAAGGCTTGGTGTATCTGTGTCGGGAATAAGTTAGAGCTAGTTCCTGTAACTCATAATGGACTGGCTCAAGATTTAGCGGTATCAACTGCGCCCGATCTGGCGATAGATACACCTGAAAGCTGCAGTCAACGTTATGTGGGCAAATTTTGGGGCATTGACAGTCAAAAGTTAGTTGATGCTGCTCATTTTTTGAGTGCGGGGGCAGTAAGCTTTGCCAGAGGTTTAAACGATACGCCGAAGATTGTTGCTTTATTGTTAACCGTGACCGCGTTTTCAATTCAAGGTGGGATGTTTGCTGTAGGTTTAGGTATGGCTATCGGTGGCTTATTAAATGCCCGCAAGGTAGCAATGACCGTTAGTAATAAAATTACGACTCTCAATCCAGGTAAGGGTTTGGCTGCCAACGTAGTAACGGGTTTTTTGGTTATTTTTGCCAGTCGTTTGGGCGTACCTGTTTCAACAACTCATGTGTCTGTAGGATCAATTTTTGGTGTGGGTGTAGTTTCGCAGACTGCACATATCAGTATGTTCTCTAAAGTACTTAGCTCTTGGTTTTTGACTTTACCGATTGCTGCAATTTTTAGCGGTATTGCTTATTTGCTATTGCCCAAATAACTAAATTCCTAACTTCTGCTCGACTCTTTCTAGAGCTTGTGCTGCTGCTTCCCATTCAGGTTTTAGTTGAAATGCCTTTTGATAAAATTCTCTAGCATTAGAATACTGTTTCAAATATTCAGCCACCGAGCCTTTACCGTACCAAGCCTCGTGATAATCGGGATTGATCGAGATCGCTTGATCGTAAGATTCGGCAGCAGCATTATAAAGTTGGCTAGCTTTTTGAGCATTACCCAGTCCAATCAAAGCAGGTAAATAATCTGGCTTAACGGCTAATGCTTGCTCATAAGCATCGATCGCTTGACCATACTCTTTTTGCTGGTAATATAATTTGCCGACATTGTTCCAAGAAACAAAACTTTGAGCAGGAGCAAGTTCGATCGCTTTTTCAAAGTCAAAGATCGCCCGATCAAACTGATTGAGGCGAGTGTAGGTTTCTCCTCGATTGTTCCACAACCAGACATTTTCGGGGGCAATTTCGATCGCCCTTTCATAAGCTAAAACCGACTCATCATATCGCTCAAGACTGTAGAGAGTTAATGCTTTACAGTTCCATAGTTGAGGAGTCTGATAATATTTGAGGGCAGTCGTGCAGGTTTGTAGGGCATCTTCGTAGCGGTTAAGCTGTCTTTGAGCTTTGGCTTTTTTTAGCCAAACTTGTTCAAAGTTTCTAACTTGCCCTTTTGTATTGGGCAGCTTTTGTAAGCCGTTGTTGTAATAGTTAACTGCCTGTTGATATTGATTAGCTTCTAGCTTAAGATCGCCTTTATAAAATTCTAAAATTGCCACCCGTTGCGCCCATTGAGTTAAGCCAAACACGATCCCAATGATTAATATTGGAGCAATCAATAGATACTTATATAAACCTCGAAAACTCGATTTCTTTTGGATTTTTTTGAGGTTTTTGATAACTTTATGAACTGATTGATAGCGCTGATTTTGATCGAGACAGATCATTTGATCGAGAATTTTGGCAAAATCAGGGCTAATTCTGGCTTTGCGATGCCAAAGTATTTCCCCTGTACGAGCATTTTTTTCTAGCTTATGGGGAGGTGTTCCCGTTAAAATGTGAATTGCCGTCATCCCCAAAGTATAAATATCGCTAAGGTTATTGGCTCTACCTGCAACTTGTTCGGGAGGGATATAGCCTGTTTTGCTATCGGGAAGTAAGCCAATTGCCTCTTGAATCAGACCAAAATCAACCAAAGCTGTTGTGTGTGACTGCCCTTTTTCCTGACGCGGTTTACCCGTGCGCGAACTATCTAAAGTACGCCTAATTATACTCGATGGTTGCAAATTGCCATGAATTAAACCTTGTTTATGGAGCGGAATTAGAGCAATCGCCGTATTTATTAAAATACTAATAACTTCTGTCTCAGATAACATAAAGCGATCTTCGATCAGCTGAGCTAAACTTTTTCCTTCAATGTATTCTTGAACTATATATATTCGAGAAGTATCGATAAAATATTTAATCGCCTTAGCATATTTTTGATCGTTGTCGATGGTAGAGATTTTGTTTAAACCCAACTTAATCTTGTCGGTAATCTCGGATAAAGACATCTCGTTTAAATTTTGAGGCTGAAGTATTTCCAAATAATGTCGAACTCTAGTTCCTTGTGTGGAGTTAATTACTACATAGGAGTGCATTTCTTGGCTGCCGCCCAAATATTTAACTATTTGATAGCGATCATCGATTGTCTCTCCAATTATTTTAAGAGGTTCTAGATCCTGTAAAACTTCCTGCGCACTGCCATAACGTTCTACAGTGTTGGTTGCAGTCATGCGGTTAATTATTTTTAAAAAAGCTTCGCTAATCGCAATTTTTTTATTCCAGCCTTTGATGCCTTCTGGTTCAGACTCTTCCCATTCATTGGGTGACTTGTTGGTCATGCCAAAAATAACGGTTCTGCCCAAAGCATAAATGTCGCTGCTATAAATTGGCTTGCCGTTATTTTGTTCGGGAGGCATATATCCAGGAGTACCGATAATTTGAGTTCGCACCTGTTGTTTGCTGGTGTCAAACGCCATTGTCCCGATTTCTTTTACCGCACCAAAATCAATTAAAATTATTTTGTGATCTTTTTGGCGACGGATTAAATTAGATGGTTTAATATCGCGATGAATAATACCCTGTTTGTGAACTGAGTGTAGAGTATTTAAGACATCTAATAAAAATTGAATTGCTTGAGCTTCATTGAGAATTTGACGATGAATTTCTTGTTCAAATTCTTCTCCTTCAATAAATTCTAAAACTAAGTAAAATTGCTTTTGTTCTTCAAAATGACCAATAAATTCGGGAATGCGATCGTGTTTTCCCAACCATTGCAAGACCATGGCTTCGGTTGCCAGACGTTCTTTGGCACTAGCCCAAACTGATGAAGTGTTAAACCTGGGCTGTAATTGTTTGACCGCACACTTATTTTCTCGCGTATCTTGTTGATCGATCGCCAGATAAGTAGTAGCAAAACCACCGTTGCCTAATTCTCTAACTATATGAAATCTACGATTTAAAACATCCCCTGGTTTAAGCACTTTATAGCCATACTCAGTATTACCTTCAGAGTGAGAACCTTCGGACTGGGAAATGGGAATAGTAAAGTCTGAGTCTGACATAACATCTGATGGACACAAGATTTATAAAATTGTAGCGAACATCGAACGACAATTAAATTTAACTGCCTTCTACCAACTACCGATCAAGCGATCGCAATTAACTGTAGTACCTTTTTCGAGACCCCGCGTTATACTAAAAGCATATCCGAAGGTGTATCCGCTTAGGGACGCTTTGACTCACAATTAACTGTAGTATACAGAAGAATCATTTATCTGTATGATTGGCATTATGATTTAAGCTCTATTTTTCCCTTAAAATTTGAGATTGAGCTTTATTTTTTGATTTAATTAATTTTTAAGATGAACATTTTCCGCCAATACATAGCCCCTTTGCTTGTAGTCACTATTTTTTTGTTCGCATTATTTGTAGTTAGCGCACGTATTTTTTTACCTTCTGATATGGCAGCACCAGCCCCAACTAGCTTTGAAGAAGTTAGCAGTATTATCTCAGGCATTAAAATTTGATCGTTGCGCTCTCGATTTTTATTTTTTAAAATTGAACAAGCTTAATCTAAAAAATCAAAGATTAAAAATTAAAAAATTGATAGTTAAAAAATTAATAGTAAAGTCAGCCCTAAGAAGCCTGAAGGAGCTTTGAGTAAAATCTATTTAGAGCTGACATCATTAAGTTAAAACATCTCTATGACTTTCATATGACACAGAGATGAATTTTTGATGACACCTAGTTCAATAACCCAACTAGCGTGAATAGATTAGCCTAGTAACTATCGTCAAAATCAGATTATCATCGTTAATAGTGATATAGATTGGTAAGTCCGCGGGAAGTATAAGAATAGATAGATCTTTAACTGCGATTTATATCCAAAATTTTTAATACCTACAAATCACCACAATGCGTCAATTTCTCAAACAGACTGTTGCTAGCACCATTGGTAGCATGGTGGGCTTTTTCTTGTTTATTACTCTCGGTACTAGTGGACTTATTTTCGTCTTGTTCGCTTCGGTTAGTGATGAAGAATCCCCGACAATTAAAGATAAATCTGTATTGGTTTTTGATTTGTCAACTCAGGTGAGAGACTCTAAACCTGCTGCCAATTTAGCTCAGGCTTTTTCAGGAAAAAAACAAGATATTATTACTTTACGCAAAGTCCTTCAATCAATTGACAAGGCTGCTAAAGACGATCGCATTACTGCTTTGTTTTTGGATGGCAGAAGGGGCAGTAGCCCCAATGGTTACGCGACGATGGCGGAATTAAGAACTGCTTTGGAGAAGTTTCGCGCTACGGGAAAAAAGATCATTGCCTATGACGTGACTCTCAGCGAACGAGAATATTATTTATCATCCATAGCCGATGAAATCGTCGTTAACCCAATGGGAACGATAGAATTAAACGGCTTAAATTCCAAACAAATGTTTTTCAAGGGTGCATTAGAAAAATATGGTGTAGGGGTACAGGTAATTAGAGTCGGAGATTACAAATCTGCGGTCGAACCTTATACACGTTCTGATTTTAGTCCTGCTAATCGCGAGCAAACCAAAGCCCTACTGACAGACTTATGGAGTAAGTTTCTAAATACCGTAGCTGATAGTAGAAATTTAGATCCTAAAAAATTACAAGTCCTCGTTGACAAACAGGGTTATGTTGATCCCAAACAGGCGCAAAAAATTGGTTTAATCGATCGCATTGGTTATTACGATAATGTTGTCACCAAGCTAAAAAAATTAACGGGAGAAGCCAAAAGCTCAGAAGGTTTTCGGCAAGTAGATCTAGCTACCTACACAGAACGCAGTATTCGCTCAACAGAAACTGCTGCTACTGCCGAGCAAAAAATTGCTGTAGTTTATGCAGAAGGGGCAATTGTCGGAGGTAGAGGCAGTATCGAAACTATTGGAAGCGATCGCTTTGCCGAGGTGTTTCGCGAACTTAGAGAAGACGAGGATGTTAAGGCGATTGTCCTACGGGTAAACAGTCCTGGTGGTGGTGCTACCGCTTCTGAGGTAATTTTACGCGAGATTTTATTAACCAAGAAGAAAAAACCGATTGTAGTTTCTATGGGTAATATTGCTGCTTCTGGTGGCTATTGGATTGCTGCGGGGGGGAATCAAATTTTCGCCGAGGAGAACACTATTACAGGCTCAATTGGCGTTTTTGGGTTACTTTCTAATATTCAAGAGATTGCTGAGAACCATGGCGTCACTTGGGATGTGGTCAAAACGGGTAAATTTGCTGATATAGGCTCAAATGTTCGACCCAAAACCGAAGCAGAACTAGCTATTTATCAAAAGTCAGTCAATAAAACCTACAATTTATTCCTGAGAAAAGTATCGCGCTATCGCAATATTCCTCAAGAACAAGTAAAAAAAATCGCCCGTGGCAGAGTTTGGTCTGGTAAAGAAGCGGTAAAAATAGGTCTGGTAGATCGCATTGGTGGTTTAGAAAATGCGATCGCTTATGCAGCCAAAGAAGCAAAATTAGGTGAGGATTGGCAGCTAGAAGAATACCCCCAACAAAATCGTTTTGAGACTGAATTGGTTCAACGTTTATTTGATGTAAAGGCTTTAGAATCGCCTTTGGCAAACGAGCCTCTTACTGCTGAGTTTCTCAAATTTAGACAAGAATTAGCTATTTTACAGGGATTTAGCGACCCCAATGGAGTTTACGCCCGTTTACCCTATAGTTTCGACATTGATTAGAGTATATTTTTATTTTGATACGTTATAAATAATACTTTGTATAACGAAATAATTATTTTGTTTCTCTTAATACGATGCCAGATTAAATAGTGCTAGAATTCCCGTATAGCTAGGGGTGCTTGATGATACGGGCTGAGATATACCCTAAGAACCTGAGACTGGTTAGCACCAGCGGAGGGAAGCTGTTTATTAAGGGAAAAAAATATGAGAACGGAATGGGTTGCCAAACGTAGAGGACAGGGCAATGTATCTCAAATGCACTATGCGCGTCAGGGAGTTATTACCCAAGAGATGCACTACGTTGCTACTAGAGAACGTTTGCCAGTAGATCTAATTCGGGATGAAGTAGCCAGAGGCAGAATGATTATTCCTGCCAATATCAATCACACTAATTTAGAACCGATGTGTATTGGTATCGCTTCTAGTTGTAAGGTGAATGCCAATATTGGTGCTTCGCCTAACTCTTCTGATATCAACGAAGAAGTAGACAAGTTAAGGTTAGCAGTCAAATACGGTGCAGATACCCTGATGGACTTGTCCACAGGGGGTGGTAATTTAGACAAGATTCGTACTGCAATTATTAATGCTTCGCCAATTCCGATTGGCACAGTGCCAATTTATCAGGCACTAGAAAGCGTACACGGCGATATGGATAAACTGGGTGCAGATGATTTTCTGCACATTATCGAAAAACACGCCCAACAGGGTGTGGACTACATGACTATCCATGCAGGTATTTTGATCGAACATCTGCCTTTAGTTAAAAGTCGCTTAACAGGTATCGTTTCTCGCGGTGGCGGAATTATTGCACGCTGGATGCTACACCACCACAAGCAAAATCCCCTGTATACTCATTTTGATGACATCATTGAAATTTTTAAAAAATATGATGTTTCCTTTAGTTTGGGTGACTCTTTGCGCCCTGGCTGTACTCACGATGCCAGCGATGAAGCTCAACTAGCCGAGTTGAAAACTTTAGGACAGTTGACTCGTAGAGCATGGGAACATGATGTACAGGTGATGGTAGAAGGTCCTGGTCACGTACCAATGGATCAAATTGAGTTCAACGTCAAAAAACAAATGGAAGAGTGTAGCGAAGCACCTTTCTATGTTCTTGGTCCTCTGGTAACTGATATTGCTCCTGGTTACGACCATATCACTAGCGCGATCGGTGCTGCAATGGCTGGCTGGTACGGTACGGCAATGCTATGTTACGTTACTCCCAAAGAACATCTGGGCTTGCCCAACGCTGAAGATGTACGGAATGGTTTGATTGCTTACAAAATTGCGGCTCACGCTGCTGATATTGCTCGCCATCGTCCTGGGGCGCGCGATCGCGACGATCAGCTTTCTAATGCTCGTTATAACTTTGATTGGGAAAAACAATTTGAGTTATCTCTTGATCCTGAAAGAGCTAAGGAATATCACGATGAGACTTTACCTGCAGATATTTACAAAACAGCGGAATTTTGTTCTATGTGTGGCCCTAAATTCTGTCCCATGCAAACTAAAGTTGACGCGGATGCTATTACAGAATTAGAGAAATTTTTGGCAGCAGAAGAAGAGAAGAAAACTGTTAAAAGTTAATTAAAAGTTGGCATCAAGTCCGTGCGATCGCGAATAAATAATTTAGTTTAGGAGTAAGTTAATACTTACTCCTTTTTGCTGTGAATACTAGTAAGCAATCTCCAGAATCAATTGTTAGCTGAAAATGCGATCGTGCGAACTAAAATCATTAATAATTTAACAAATATATTCTACTAATTATCAAACTAAAATATTCAGTTAGTATGATTGACTTCTAATTCTTTATTCATTTTAATTGCCAGGTAATCATAATTTGGCAATGATTAACTCTACAAATAAAGTATTTAATCATAAGCTGAGAAATTATTAATTTAGTGATTACCAATTCTTAATCAAAGCGTGAAATTCTTAAATAATAGGAAAGCAAAAGCAATTACCAATAAATATAAAATAGAGCAATTTTTCCTAATCTAAGCGATTCTATCTTATGCCAAAAATTACACCATGACTAATAAATTAGCTGGTTTTGCAAGTTTACCAGCAGACACTTTTGCCGAAGGTCCCCAATCAGGTACCAATGATGGCGAAGGTAATCCCATCGATGCTAATGGACGTACAGGTCCTTTTGACGGGCAACCCATTCAAGGTTTTAGTGGAGTACAGTTTGCACCAGACAATAGTGGTTCATTCTGGTTTCTCTCTGATAATGGCTTTGGTTCGCAAGAGAACAGTACGGATTATTTATTACGCATTTATCAAGCCGATCCTAATTTTGCAGGAATAGAATCGGGAGATGCAAGTATAGACATAGAAAATTTTATTCAGCTTTCAGATCCCGATAATTTAATTGATTTTGATCTTGTTAATCAAGATAGCGAAGATCGTTTACTGACAGGGGGCGACTTTGATGTAGAGTCTTTTGTGATCGACAATAATGGCGATATTTGGGTAGGTGAAGAATTTGGTCCATATTTATTGCATTTTAACTCCGATGGCGAACTTTTAGAAGCAGCGATCGCCACGCCTAATGAAACTAATCTCAACCCTGATACTGGAGTCGCGGTAGTCGATTCAATTACTGGTGAGTTTGTCCAGTCTCCCCAAAATCGGGATTTAGGGGATGGTTTGCCTAATCTATCTCGCTCTCAAGGCTTTGAAGGAATGGCATTTAGTCCAGATCGTTCTACACTATATCCTTTACTAGAAGGAACAGTAGAGGGCGATCCTGAGAATGCTTTACGCATCTATGAATTTGATGTGGAGTCTGCCGAATATCAAGGCTTAGTTGGCTACTACCAAACTAACGACGGTAATCCTATTGGAGACTTTACCCCGATTAACGATACCGAATTTTTAGTTATTGAACGGGATAACAACCAAGGACAAGAGGCAGAGTTTAAAAAGATCTTCAAAATTGACATTTCTCAGGTAGACGAAAACGGTTTTGTCGCTAAAGAAGAAGTCGTCGATCTATTAAACATCGAAGATCCTGACGACCTCAATAGTGATGGCGAAACTACCTATGATATGCCTTTTGTCACTATCGAGGACGTGGTGGTAGTAGATGAAGACACCATTCTTGTAGCCAACGACAACAACTATCCTTTCTCTCAAGGAAGAGAAGGCGATATTGACGATAACGAAGTAGTTTTAATCGACTTAAAACAACCCTTAAATTTAGATTCAAACCTAGGAGGAACTTTCGTGACCCCTGAAGCGATCACAAACACTGGTGACACCGAACAATCAGCCCAAATGACTGGGCTAAATGGCTACGAAGTAGATCCTTTCTTTACTGTAGGGGAAGAAGTAAACGGCTATACTCCTCCAGGTATTCCCGACGGTTTAGGTGCTTTTGCCCTAGATGAAAATACTGTTAGGGTTGTAGCTAACCATGAATTAACACCAGAAGCAGGCTACTCTTATACACTAGCTAATGGTACAGAACTAACTGGTGCGCGAGTTAGTTACTTTGATATCGATAAAGAAACTCGTGAGGTTATTGATTCTGGCTTGGCTTTCGATAAGATTATCAACCGCAATGGCGAAGAAGTAGACGAAGCCAGCGACCTAGAATTTGAGGGCATTAATCGTCTTTGTTCGGCTGCCTACATTGAAGCACATCAGTTCGGTGAAGGTCGTGGTCTAGAAGATAGTTTATTCTTTACAGGAGAAGAAACAGGTGGTGGAACAGAATTTGTTCTCGATCCTGCTACTAATACTCTTCATGCTGTACCTTGGATGGGTCGCGCTGCTTGGGAAAGCGTTACCGAATTAGATACTGGTACTACTGATAAAATAGCTATTATGGTCGGTGACGATCGCGAAGCTGCACCATTATTAATGTATGTCGGTGAAAAAAACACTAGTGAAGGGGCTGGTTTACTCGATCGCAATGGTTTAGTAGGCGGTCAGCTATATGCTTGGGTTCCCGATGGTGATGTGGCTGATACTCCTACTTTTACCGATGAAGATGGAGAGGAAATTGATCCCGATGATGCCCCCGATCCTGCTGGTTTTAGCGGTACGGGTAACAGCCTATCTGGTAGTTGGGTAGAACTCGATTACTATCGTCCTGACTTAGCTGGAACTGCGGTAGATACCAACGAAGACGAAGATATCCAAGATGAGTTTGGTTACGATGAACAGGGTTTTGCGACTCAAGCCCAGCAAGATCAATTGTTCATCGATGCTGGCGGTTTCCAATTTTCTCGTCCTGAAGATGTGGCAACTAACCCGGAAGATGGTACTGAAGTAGTAATGGCTTCTACTGGACGCGGAGGACGTTTCGAGGGGGATAACTGGGGTTCTACCTACAAAATTAATACCGAGTTTGGTGAATCTGGCGATCCTCTAACCGCAAAAATAGATATTCTTTATGATGGCGATGATGCGGGTAATGGTCAGTTTGAAAGTCCAGATTTTGGTCTACGTAGTCCTGACAACCTAGAATGGGCTGATGATGGTAGTATTTATCTACAAGAAGACCGTTCTACCTTTGCCGATCAAGGTTTATCAATTGAAGAACAGGATGCTGCAAGTTTTGGTCAAACTTCTGGAGAAGAAGCTTCAATTTGGAAGTTAGATCCCGAAACTGGCGAACTAACTCGCGTGGCACAAATGGATCGTTCTGCTGTCCCTGAAGGACAAACTGACCCCGAACCCGATGATATTGGTAACTGGGAATCTTCTGGAATCATTGATGTTTCTCATTTGTTTGATGAAGAACCAGGCAATTTATTTATCTTTGATGTTCAAGCCCATAGCCTAGAAGATGGCATTATTGCCGAGGAAGAATTGGTGCAAGGCGGTCAATTAGCTTTCCTAACTACGGAAGCATCTGATGAAAGTAACGGTGATGATCTAGGCGAAAATATTCCTAGTTCTGTCTTTGGCACTACAGGAGATGATATTTTAGAAGCTGGTTTAGATTTTGATACTAGCAACAACCTTATTTTTACAGGAGAAGGTAACGATCTTCTCGATCTATCTCCTGGCGAAGGTAACAACCGCGCTTACGGTGGTAGTGGTTCGGATGTCTTTATCTTAGGCACTGAAGACCGTGTATTTGCTGACGATGATGACGATCGCCTATTTGTGCTTTCTGGAGGAGGCAACAGCATCAACGGCAATCTTGGTGCGGATCAATTTTGGATTGCTAACGGCGAATATCCCGATGCGCCTAATACAATTAATGACTTTACTAGCGGTGAAGATGTTATTGGTGTCGCTGGCTTAAGTATTGGCTACAGCGATCTCAGTATTACTCAAACTGATGCGGGTGCATTGATTTCTGCTGACGGTAATGATTTAGCAATTGTGGCTAATACTCCTGCGGATTTCTTGGCGAATGAAAGTCATTTTGCCTTTGCTTAATTAGCTTTTGCATAACTAATAAATCTCAACAAAGCGATCGCTTTAATCAAAAGGCGATCGCTTTTTTTTAGTTAATATGCTATAGAAGTCAACCTAATCAATGTAGTTATTATTTTTGATTACTATTGCAGTTGATGATATTCATTTCCGTAATCGTCATATTGATAATGATAAGGATCGTTCCAATTGTTGCTACCAAAAACTTCACCGTACTGATTGGAATAGCAGCTATTGTATCCGGCGCATTCAGAGGTATTGTAAGTATTTCCAGTCCAAGGATCTGTGCCTGTTTGTGCAGAAGCGGGTTTGATTGTAGCAGAGGCAATTGTACCTAAAGAAACTAGGGTTAGAATTGCAGTAGTTTTGATTGATTTCATGATGAGTTTCTCCTGTTAGAAAACTATTAGTATTGTTTGTTTGCATAGTTACTTATTTCTAAAGTTGATTTGGGTATGCACAATCAGTCGTAAATTTGGAAACTAAATGACAATCAAACAATAAAAAAAGCTCTCCAATCAATTGAAGAGCTTAGATCGACAATATATTGATAATTAACTAAGCTTCTAAAGCAGTAATAATTTCTTTGGGGTCTAGTCTTTTGGTATAGTCTGCATCGGCGAAACTATAAATAACTGTGCCATCGGTAGCAACTACATAAGTAGCGGGAAGAGGTAGCTCAAAACTAGAATCTCCATTATAGGCAGGGATATCAATCCCAAAGTTGTTATAAATAGGTCTTAGTGATTCTGGAAGGGTGAATACTAAGCCTAGTTTTTTGGCTAGCTGGTTATTGCGATCGCTCAATACTTCAAAAGATAATTCATTTTTTTCTTTAGTAGATAAAGAACTATCAGGTGTTTCGGGAGAGATAGCGACTAAAGTTGCACCCTTGTCTTTTATTTCTGGTAAAGCTTGTTGTAAAGCGCGTAATTCCATGTTGCAATAGGGACACCAACCACCGCGATAAAAAGAAATGACCACTGCACCCTTGGCTAGTAAGGAATCTAGAGAAACTTGCTCACCAACTGCATTAGGCAAAGAAAAATTAGGTATTTTATCTCCTTTTCCTAAGCTATTTTCTGCAAGTTTAGATTCAATTAAATCTGTAGTCGCTGTTGCCATCACTGATTTGATTTCTTCTGGCTGACTGGCTTTGAATTTTGCTTTAAATTCGTTTAATTCTTGAGTTAAATTCATAATTATCTCCTATTATTGAATGATCGTTCCAAAATTGAGTAAAAAAAGTAGCTGTCATTAGAATAACGAGCGTAAGATACTGTTAGTCCAACACAGAAAGAATCACATCGACAATATTATTGAGAGTTTGTCGATCGCGATTAACCTTACCCATAACTCTTAATCCCTGCAAACTAGAAGTAAGATAGTCAGCTATGGCATCTAAATTGCGATCGTCTGCTATTTCTCCTTGATCTTGCGCTAACTTAAGAGCCTGTTGAAAAGCGCGAGCTATTTGACCAAAGTGAGTATCAATTTTACTTTTGGCTTCCGCATCATGAGAACAAAGTTCCACCGCCGTATTAGTCATCAAGCAACCATAGCAATTCGTTTCTTGTGCCATGTCTACTACTAATCCGCGAAAGATATCGATAATAGTTTGCTTTGGTGCATCTGCATTCATTAGAGAGCCAATAGTATCTTTAACTATTGTTGCTTCGTAATGAGCGATCGCCGCTAAAAACAAAGAACGCTTATCCCCAAAAGTGTCATAAAGACTACCTCGGTTAATACCCATAGTGGAAACTAAAGTTTGCATTGATGTCCCTTCATAGCCATGCTGCAAAAAGGTATACATTGCCTTGGTTAGCACCTCTTCTCGATCAAACTCTTTGGTTCTTGCCATCGCCTCCTGATTTTACTCATAAAAACACTATAACATTATTTTGGAATGATCGTTCTATAATAAAGACTAAACTTGATCACGATTGGTTTGAGGGAGTTAGATTAATGAAAAATGTTAGCTTGGTAGCTTTTTATGGAGATAAACCACCCCAACTACAGAATTTAATTCAGCAATTGCAAGCTTATCTAATTAATCACGAACTAGTTCTAGATCGGTTTGTTCCTTATCAACTAGAACAGGTACACGGGACTATTATCGGTTGTGAAGGGATACAAACAGAGGCGGGAGTCATTAACCAATGGTTAATCGATTGCCGACAAGAGCAAAGATCTATTGACTTTAGAGGTTTAACCAAATATCTTCAGCATCAAGTAAAATTGCCCCAAACAATTCGTTTTGGGGGATACGATCGCCATAGCGATTATAACTTCAAGAGTCGTAACCAACATCCTTATATTCGCTCGTTCCAACTCCAGCCAGCACCAACCCAAACCATACCCGTATTAATTGGTTGGTCGTGGTCAAACCAGCAAGTTACCATGGCGATCGACAATTTGCGTCGTAGTTTTCAGCAGTTCAATCTTTTACACAAATATCACAGCACTCCCGAAGCAGTAGATAATGATTTTTATTTACGTTTGGGAACAATTAACACTGTACTAACCCCCGAAGCAACGCAAATAATATCCAACGATCTGCGTAATTTACTAGTAGAACGCTCGCCTTTACAGATTGCGATCAACCGAAAAAATATTGCCTTGGCTCAATACCAAGATTTATCTCTTACTCCTGCCACAACCAGAACGATACCTATTACTGATATTACAACCGATCTACTCCAACAAATGTATCTTTAAAGCTTAATGTTTCGATTGCTTTTTTAATTCTTTGTACGCCTGATATATTTCAGGCAGTCTTTTATACATAACAAATAATCGACGATAGAGCTTACTAGAAATATGAGGCATCCCTGAAATCATCTCACCAGCAGGAACATTACCAGTGATCCCAGTTTGTCCTGTAGCAATTACGCGATCGCCTACAGTAACCTGATTAGCCACTCCTACCTGCCCCCCTAACATAACTCCATTACCAATAATTGCCCCACCAGCTAATCCTACCTGAGAAGCCATAGCGCAGTTACGTCCAATTTTACAGCCGTGTCCAATTTGAACCAAATTATCTATTTTGGTGTTACTGCCAATTCTAGTTTCTCCTACAGCAGGACGATCTACTGCACTGTTACAACCGATTTCCACTCCATCTTCAAGAACGGTATAGCCAGACTGCTGCATTTTGTACCACCCTGTTGCTGTAGGTACAAAGCCAAAACCTTCTGAACCGATCGCAGCACCGCTATGAATGACGCAACCAGAGCCGATTTGTGTTCGTTCGTGAATGGTACAGTTAGCGTGAAGAATAGTATCGCTGTCGATAGTAACATCAGGATAGATTACTACGTTGGCATGAATAGTAACGCGATCGCCTAGAGAAACATTACTTTCAATAACAACATTCGCACCAATAGATACATCTTGTCCTATTCTAGTATTAGGAGAAATAACTGCGGTGGGGTTGATGACTGGTGAAGGTTTAAAAGGTTGATAATAAAGAGCAATAACTTGGGCAAATAATAGTCTTGGTTGAGGGGTTGCAATCCAAGCAATGTTTCTAGAGTTTGCCTGAGACTGCAAAGTTTCATTAATAGGTAAGATTAGGGCAGCTGCATTGGTTGTAGTAATCATTGCTGTAAACTTTCCTCCTTCTACATAACTCAATGTGCCAGATGTTGCAGAGTCTATAGCAGCCACTCCCGTAATTTCGGGGTTAAGACTCTGTGTTTGATTTAAACTATTATTTTTGGCTATTTTACCTAGCTTGGCAACGATTTCTTGAAACTGCATAACGATTGAGAAGATGGAAGTTAACTCAGGCAGAACTAATTTTATGCCAAAAACAAAAACTATTAACTGTTTTACTAAAAAGCTTAAAAAATGGGTCTTTATTCTAATTTAGTTATTCCTTACTGTATAGATTTGGCGATGTCAGGTGAAACTCTCAAGCAATATCGGCAGCAGCTTCTCAAAGATGTATCGGGAGAAATTCTAGAGATTGGATTTGGTACGGGTTTAAATTTACCCCACTATCCAGATTCGGTACAAAAAATTACTACCATCGATCCTAACCCTGGAATGAAAAAAGTAGCGCGATCTCGGATTGCTGCTTCTGGTATTGACGTAGACAATCGAGTTTTAAACGGTGAAAGTTTACCAATGGCTGATGCTAGCTTTGATTCTGTGGTGTGTACCTGGACTTTGTGCAGCATTCCCCAAGCAAACCAAGCAGTAAGTGAGGTTTATCGTTTGTTAAAACCAGGAGGAAAATTTTTCTTCATCGAACATGGAATTAGTCAAGATCGGGCAATCCAAATTTGGCAAAATCGTTTGACTCCTATCCAAAAAATAATTGCTGATGGTTGCCATCTCAATCGCAATATTAAAGATATCGTTCAACAAAAATTCAATAATGTAACTGTTAAGCAGTTTTATGCACCTAAGTTACCTAAAGTAATTGGCTATATGTATCAAGGAATTGCCGTAAAACCAATGTAAAACAACAAAAATTCTAAGTTTAGAGTTTCTTAATCTTATCTAAACAATCAAAAATTTTATAAAAAGTAAATAAATTTAAAACTTGATTATTCAACTTTCTTTAACATATAAATGTACAATAAAATTAAAACTTTACCCATCGGAAAGTTATTACAAGCGGCTGGATTAATTTCAGAACATCAGCTAGAACAAGCATTACTACTTCAATCCGAATATACTTCAATGAAGCTAGGAGAAATCTTAGTCTTACAAGAAGTGATTAAAACCCAAACTGTAGTGTTTTTTGTAGATAAATGGGAACAAACTAAGCAAGAAGGTCAGCAGTTTCCAATCGGTTACTATCTAACTCAAGCTTCTTTACTAAATGAACAGCAAGTTAAGACAATCTTAGAAGAACAAAAGAAAAAGAAATTAAAGTTCGGCGATCTAGTAGTACAAAAAGGTTGGCTAGAAAGAAATACCATTAATTTCTTTTTAGATGCTTTATCTGTACAACCTCCACAATTAATGTCTTTAATTGATTTGGAAAAATACGATCGCAAGTACTTAAATTTAAAAGACAAGTATACAGATTATTCTCTAATCTTAAGTCGTGTTTTAGCCTGGACGGGGGGCAATACTATTTTAACCAAGAGTATTTGTCGTGTTTTTGCTAGTTCTAGTTTTAATATTCCTACAGGAATGGAAATAACCGCAGTAGATCGATTTATTGAAGGTTCTTTAATTAAAAATTGGCAAACCACTCAGTTGGGTACTTATATTAAATCTATTAAAGAAGATTTGTTGACTAACTCGAAATGTCAACCACTTTTACTTTTAAAAGAATATCAATCAATATTATTATCTGGTAATAAAGAAGACCAAGCTACGAAAGAACAAAAAGAGTTACTAAATTTAGGTTTGATAGTACAAGATGGCAAGCAGCTTAAAGTTACGAATTTAATCTACCAACAGATTTTTAATCAAGACTGGTTAGTCAAATCAATCAATCAGCTAGAATCACCGATACAGTCGGAAGCGATCGCTCATTCTGCCTCAGTAGCTTCAAATCCTACAGGTAGTCAAACAAACATTAATCAAGAAGCCTTAGTAAATAACGCCAAAATTATTAAACCAAATGTAACTAAGAAGCAGAAACATAAGGTTTTAAAAGAGCACAATATTCAACAGAGGATCACACCTAAAAAAACTACAGAAAGACAGCCAAATAGTAATACAGAGCAAAAAAATTTATCTCCTTTAACTAAATTTGCCTCTTTGTTAACTTTAGCGGGATTTGTGCTACTAGTTCCTTTTGTAATAGCAATCAGTAATTACTATAGTTCATTAAGACAAGGTGAGCAGCAATCTTTGAATTCTCAATCTTCAGCGAGTGATTTAAAACAATTTTGTGGCGAGATTAATTTGATCGATCCTCCCTCATCTCTTAATCTTATTTATCAGTTAGAAACAAACAAACAAGAAATATTAAGTCAAGATGCTAAAGATATACAGCAATTTCCCAATAATTGCGAAACAGCATTGAATCGATTAAGAGTTTTAGCTGCTCCCCAATTAGGTAGGGAAAGTAGAGTTATAGAAGCTATCAAAAATATTTGTAAAATACCTGCTGACTCTGACAGCCTCCCTGAAGCTGGAATTTGGCTAGAGCATTGGCTTAACTCAGATAGTTGGAGAGAACAAACTAAATCTTACCTGAAGTTAATAGATAATTGTCCTGCCAAAGATCTAATTTCATGATTTACTAAAAATTTAGTTTTCAAATAAAGAATAATATTTAAGAATCGCTCATTATATCAGTAATCTCGGCGATCGCATTATTTACTTACTAGTTCGGTCGTTTTTAAATACTTTGTAATTATTCTCTAGAATATAAACAAAGTTTCCGTCATAGCAAAGAAAGAAAGTATAAAAAATGACTACAGCAGCTACAGCAACAACAGAGCAATTAAAAAACGCGATCTCAACCTACAAAGACAAAGTAGATTATCTTGAAATTCGTGTAGAACAAAGTGAATCTACCGGACTTTCTTTCCGTGGAAAACAGCTAGACTCAGTAGATCGTAGTTTTTCTCTTGGAGGAGGAATTCGTGCTTGTCATCATGGTGGCTGGAGTTTTGTTACCTTTAATGGTCTAAAAGAGCTTAATACGAGAATTGAAGAAGCTATTTCCCAAGCCAAACTAGTTGGCAAGGAAGAAACACAGCTAGCACCAGTTGAACCCATTGAAGATTTTGTCCCCGAACAAATCAAGCGCGATCCTCGTGGCGTGTCTTTGCAAGATAAACGCCAACTTTTAGAGGCTTATAATGAAATTTTGTTAAATTTCGATCCGCGTATCCAGACTACTATGGCAAGTATCGGCGATCGCTTTGCCACCAAAACCTTTATCAACTCTACTGGTAGCTGCATTACTCAAGAAAGATTAGATATCAATGGACGATTTGCTGCGATCGCTAAGGGCGAAGATGGTGTAGTACGTCAAGGATTTGAATCTGTTCATTCCCGCAACGATTTTGATGTCTTAGTCGGCATTGAAGATCGCGTTAGAGGGGCGGCAGAGCGAGCAGTTAGGCAATTAGAAGCAAAATCAGTTAAAGGCGGTCAATATACCGTAATTCTCGATCCTTATCTATCTGGGGTATTTATTCACGAAGCTTTTGGACATCTATCTGAAGCAGATTTTGTTTACGAAAACCCCAAGATGCAGGAGTTACTAACTTTAGGCAAACCCATGGGTATCGAACAGCTAAACGTCATTGATGATGCCACAATGGAAAACCTACCAGGCTCAATGAAGTACGATGATGAAGGTGTACCAGGACAACGCAAATATTTGATCAAAAATGGAGTCCTCACCGAGCGTTTGCATTCTCGCGAGACAGCTGGAAAAATGACCGAAGCACCTACAGGTAATGCTAGAGCAATTCGAGCCAACTATCCTCCTATTGTCCGCATGACCAATACCGCGATCGAACCTGGCGATACTCCTCTAGAAGAAATGTTTGAAGATATCAAAGAGGGAGTATATGCAGTCAGAATGTTAGGAGGACAAACTAATGGTGAGATGTTTACTTTCGCAGCAGCAGAAGGTTATATGATTCGAGATGGCAAAATTGCCGAACCTGTCAGTGATGTTACCTTGTCGGGAAATGTCTTCCAGACTCTACAAGATATAGATGCCATCAGCAGCGATACTCTCTACACTAATGGTGGATGTGGTAAGGGCGGTCAAATGCCTCTTCCCGTTAGCGTTGGCGGACCTCATATTCGCATTAAAAATGTGGTTGTGGGCGGAAGATAGGTAATGGACATTGAATAATTGACAATTGACAATTGACAATTAGTTATTTACAAGATGGGTAAAGGCAGTAATGTCACCCATCTTTTTTGATCCGACTTCCACCTAAGATATGAATATAAAAAACTAAAACGATAAAAATGTATCAAGTTAGCCTAATACGAGCCGATTCTTACGAACTAGAAGAATTAAAATCCCATATCGAATATTTGCTCGAACCCCTGGGGGGAATGGCAGCAATCGTCAAACAAGGCGATCGCGTTTTACTAAAGCCCAATTTGCTTACGGGTAGTCGTCCCACCAAAGAATGTATCACTCGTCCTGAAATAGTCTATTGTGTAGCCCAATTAGTTAAAGAAGCTGGTGGTAAGCCTTTTTTAGGTGATAGTCCCGCCTTTGGTAGTGCCAAGGGAGTAGCTAAAGCTAATGGTTATTTACCTCTATGCCAAGAATTAGATCTAGAGATTATTGAATTTAAAGGTCAGCGTTATACTACTGAGAATGAGAATTTCCAGCATCTACGTCTTTCAATTGAAGCGATGAATGCCGATGTAGTCATCAATTTACCTAAAATTAAATCCCATATGCAATTAACCATGACTATGGGGGTGAAAAATCTCTTTGGTTGCGTACCAGGAAAAATGAAAGCCTGGTGGCACACCGAAGCAGGTAAAGATGCTAACCGCTTTGGAGAAATGCTGGTAGAAACAGCTAAGGCGATCTCTCCCAATTTAACTATCATTGACGGCATTATCGGTCATGAAGGCAACGGTCCTAGTGGTGGCGAACCCAAACAATTAGGAGTTTTAGGCGCATCGACTGATGTTTTTGCTTTAGATCGGGCAGTAATTGATATTCTCAATGTCGATCCTGCGCTTGTGCCTACTTTATCCGCCCAGTTTAAACAGGGATATTGTAGCCAACTCGATCAAATCGAATTTCCCTATCTCAAACCAACAGATTTACAGGTATCGGACTGGAAATTACCCGATGCTTTAGTCCCGATTGACTTTGGACTGCCTCGCGTCTTGCGATCAATCTTTAAGAATTTTTATATCCGTTTGATCAAAGAACCAATCAAAACCTACAGCAAAAATTAGTAATATTACTATCTATCTTCTGTAGTATAGGTAGATAGTAAAACCAGAGCCTACATTCTATTCTCTCAACGTAGACTCTGGAAATGTTCGAGAAGTATCTTTAGTAATCATAAGATCTCTTAATAGGTAATAACATCAGCAAGATGACTTAACTCATTAGGTATAAATCAGCTGTAATATCAGCAAGATGACTTAGATTAAACGATCGAATGGGTAAACATTAGGTTGACCCCAGGTATAAAATAAACAAAACATAGGTGAGTCAAGTCTCACTATCAAAAAGCTGCCTTAATACTCCAAAATTATATAAGTTAAGTAAAAAAAGAATTTTTTATCTATGTTTGATGCACTAGCAGATAAGTTGGATGATGCGTGGAAGAAGCTACGCGGTCAAGACAAAATATCTAAAGCCAATATTCAAGACACCCTCAAGGAAGTACGTCGCGCTTTACTCTCAGCAGATGTTAACCTTCAGGTAGTCAAAGCTTTTATTGCTGATGTAGAAGAAAAAGCATTGGGCGAAGGAGTCATCTCTGGGGTTGATCCAGGACAACAGTTTATCAAGATTGTCTACGATGAATTAGTTAAGGTGATGGGGGAAAGTAATGTCCCTCTAGCTCATGCAGAACAATCTCCTACCGTAATTCTGATGGCAGGTTTGCAGGGTACGGGTAAAACTACCGCTACTGCTAAATTAGCCTTATATCTACGCAAACAAGAACGCACTTGTTTGATGGTAGGAACAGATATCTACCGTCCTGCTGCGATCGATCAGCTACTCACTCTAGGTAATCAAATCGATGTTCCCGTGTTTGAAATGGGAACGGATGCCGATCCTGTAGAAATTGCCAAGCAAGGTATCGCCAAAGCTAAAGAACTTGGAGTTGACACCGTAATCGTCGATACAGCGGGGCGACTACAAATTGATAATGACATGATGGGAGAATTATCTCGCATCAAAGATACTATCAAACCTGACGATACCCTGTTGGTCGTAGATGCTATGACTGGTCAAGAAGCAGCTAACTTGACCTATACTTTTCACGAGCAAATTGGCATCACAGGAGCAATTTTAACCAAGCTAGACGGCGACAGTCGTGGTGGTGCAGCTTTATCAGTCAGACAAATATCGGGACAGCCGATAAAATTCGTTGGTGTAGGAGAAAAGGTAGAAGCTCTAGAACCATTTTATCCAGACCGTTTAGCGTCCCGTATTCTCAACATGGGGGATATCCTGACTTTAGTAGAAAAAGCTCAGGAAGAGATAGATTTGGCTGATGTCGAAAAGATGCAGTCGAAGATCATGGAGGCAAAGTTTGATTTTAATGACTTTATCAAACAGATGCGTCTCTTGAAAAATATGGGTTCTTTAGGAGGAGTTCTTAAATTAATCCCTGGCATGGGTAAAATTAGCGGTGCAGATTTGGCTAAGGGTGAAAATCAGCTAAAACGTACCGAGTCGATGATTAATTCCATGACCAAAGCAGAAAAAGCAGATCCCGATTTGCTGGCTCAATCTCCTAGCCGTCGTCGTCGCGTCGCTAAAGGTTCTGGTTTTGAAGAGAAAGATGTCTCTAAATTAGTTAAAGACTTTAGTAAAATGCGTTCTATGATGCAAAACATGGGTCGTGGAATGCCAGGAATGGGAATGCCAGGAATGGGAATGCCAGGCATGGGCGGTGGAATGCCAGGAATGGGAATGCCAGGCATGGGTGGAGATCTGCCCCAAGGTAGAAGAAAAAAGAAAAAAAAGAAGAAAAAAGGCTTTGGCTCGTTGTAAAATGATAGTTTGTCTAGAGCGTGACATCATTCTTAACCAAATGATGTTATGCCCTAAATTTTAAATTGACGGTACTCCGCTTCCGATAGACGAGGCGAAGGTTTACTTCGTAAAAATAGATAGATAGACTACAATCGAAAAGGACAAATTGAAATAAGCAATGATTAAATTACGTTTAAAACGCTTCGGCAAAAAAAGAGAAGTTAGCTATCGGATCGTAGCTATTGAAAGCAAGACTCGTAGAGATGGTCGTCCCATTGAAGAATTAGGTTTCTATAACCCCAGAACGGATGAAACTAGATTGAACGTTCCTGCTATTGTCAAAAGGTTACAGCAAGGCGCGCAACCTAGCGAAACTGTAAGAAGTATTCTTAGCAAAGCTCAAGTTTTTGAACAAGTAAATGCCAAATAAGACCGAAGGTGGGAAAGATCAAGAAGCGACTAAGCCCAATTATGAAGGATTAGTTCGCTTTTTGATCGAACCTTTTTTAAACGATACTCAATCCCTACGTGTTAATTCTGAAATTAATCAGAATCAAAATAAAACTTGGCTACGAGTTGCCTTTGATAAAGGCGATCGCGGTAAGGTTTTTGGGCGCGGTGGTCGTAATATTCAAGCTATTCGCACTACGATCAACACCGCAGCATCGGCTCATAATGAGTCGGTTTTCCTAGATATCTACAGCGACGAGCCCCCTAAATCTGATGATAATAGTGGTAGTCGCCGTGCTAGATCTACGAGTAATGGCAATTCTCGTCGAAGAAAAAGCCCTGCTAAACCAGCACCCAAAATTGCTAACAAATGATCCCTAAGCAATAGCTGTTAATTGTTGTTGTCGTCGATAATTGATTTGGATTGCCAATTCAACTGCAGACTTCATACTAGTAGCGTTGGCAATCCCTTGACCCGCAATATCAAACGCCGTACCATGGTCGGGAGATGTACGGATAAAAGGCAGTCCAATTGTAGTGTTAATCGCTCGATCAAATGCCATTAACTTCACGGGAATCAATCCTTGATCGTGATATAAAGCTAAATAAGCATCGGCAGTTTTGGGTTGAACTTCAAAATTGCCATACCAAGCTTGACCAGGGTTAACCCACATGGTATCGGGGGGAATTAACCCAGTTAGCTCGATATGAGGTAATTCATTTTGAGTTTGCTTGAGCCAGTCATTAAGCCAATCCTGTTCTTCGCTACCAAGCTGTCCCGCTTCGCCACTATGAGGATTTAACCCAGCGATCGCAATTCTAGGGTTGAACAGAGCGAAATCTTGAGCCAAACATTCTATCAACAGCTTCAGTTTTCGAGACATCAGTTCTGGTGTCAAAGTTTGAGACACTTCTGCTAGGGGAATATGAGTAGTGGCAAGTAAACTACGCAGCATCCAGCCAGTATGGGGTGATTTTCCGACAAACATCATCCCAAAGCGCTCTACTCCCGCTTTTTGGGCTAAGACTTCTGTTTGACCAGGATAGTTGTGTCCTGCTGCTTTCCAGAGGGACTTAGCTATAGGTGCGGTAACGATTCCTTGAAATTTCCCTGCTAAAGTTAAAGCGATCGCTTTTGATAAGCAGTCAAAACTAAACCCACCGCTAATGGCATTACCCCGTCCCAAAGTAATTTTGTCTTCTAGAGGAAGATCGATCATGCTTAGGGTTTGAGGATCTACTAAATTTTGCTTAGTTAACTCTGTTTGTTCTAATAAATGTTCGTAAGTAAACTGCAACAGATGACGATTGCCAATAACCGTGACCTGACATCTATCTGATAAGGACTGGTCTTTCAAGGCTTTGAGGATGATTTCTGGACCAATTCCCGCAGGATCGCCCATCGTAATAGCTAGAGAGGGGATATTAGACATTTAAATTGAAAACTAATTTTGTGATAAATGATCTGACTCAATGATTTAAAATACCTATTACTGATTATTATGATTCAAAATTAATAATTTAAATAACTGATAGCTGAAAGCTAAAAGCTGAGAGCTTTAAAAAAAATATCTACCACAGAATAGGAGAAAAAACATGACCGCAGAAAGTATGTTGATTAACGGCTTAATTCTATGTATCACTTTAGTTTTGGGTGGGCTTAGTTTAGGTTTTCTCATTCTCAAGATCCAAGGAGGAGAACCTGAATAATTAGTTAAACTATAATGGCGCGATCGCCTTAATTAAAAAGCGATCGCCTTGCCAATTAGTGTCTATCAAAAAATTAGTCAAAATATCTAAGCATTTGTATTTTACGCCTGGTGTGAACCAGCTTCACTCCGATTCATTAGTTTTTAGCCGACACGCAAGCTACTACCAAAAAGCTCAATGTAGAACTTGATTAGCTACGCAGGTATAGAAACTTATCAAGACAAATTTTTAACTAAATCCTATCAAAATTTCAAAATTAAAACTTTTTTAAATTCAAAAAACCAAAAAACCAGTTTATGAAAATCGCAATTACAGGCGCAACAGGACTAGTAGGTAGCCGTTTGATCGAAAAACTAAATCAAGAAGGACACCAGATCTTAGTTTTTACTCGTAATCCTAGCAAGGCGCAAAAAGTTTTTCCTGCGTCAGTCTATGGCAACCTGGAAATAGTCCAATATACCCCCACCAAATCGGGTTCGTGGCAAAATAGCGTCTCTGGTTGCGATGCAGTAGTTAATCTGGCAGGAGAACCAATCGCCGAACGTTGGAGTAGTCAACAAAAAAATGCTATCATGGATAGTCGCCAAATTGGTACAAGAAAACTAGTTGAAGCGATCGCCATGGCAGAATCAAAACCGCAAGTGTTAGTTAGCGGTAGTGCGATCGGCTACTATGGCACTAGCGAAACTACAACCTTTACCGAAGATAGTCCTGCTGGTAATGATTTCTTGTCTCAAGTCTGCCAAAATTGGGAAAGTGAAGCCCAAAAGGTAACAGAATTGGGAGTTCGTTTAGTTATTTTGCGGATTGGTATTGTCTTAGCTAATGGAGGTGCATTGGGCAAAATGATCGGTCCATTCAAGATGTTTGCGGGTGGTCCGATTGGTAGTGGTAAACAGTGGTTTTCTTGGATACACCGCGAAGATTTAGTTAACTTAATTGTTCGGGGGATTCAAAACTCCCAGATGTCTGGAGTATATAATGCCACCTCTCCCACTCCAGTACGAATGAATCAGCTATGTCAGACTTTGGGAGAAGTCATGAATCGTCCTTCTTGGTTACCAGTTCCCGATTTTGTCTTAGAAGTATTGTTAGGCGATGGTGCGGTAGTAGTTTTAGAAGGGCAGCAAGTAATACCTCAAAAAACTCAGTCTACAGGCTTCAATTATCAGTATACTCAGCTTAAACCAGCATTATCTGAAATTGTAAATTAGCAGATGCACAAGATTCTTTTTTCTCAAAGTTTTTAGTTGAATTGTGCAATTCGTAATCATTCATAATTTCATTTCCCAGACTTCAATTCGCACTTTGTTATCCCGCAAAAGATGTTAACCGTTTCGAGCAAACAACGGTTGCTTTGACTTGAGCAAAAAATTAATCTCCCATGAAAGCCCACATTGAAGAAGCCAAAAAGCTAACCCGTAATCCTAATACTTCGGCTAGCATCATTAGCAAATTAGCCCAGATTTATCTCAATCATTACCAATATATCTACTACGAGGAAATAGCAACCTCGATCGCCAGTAATCCTAATACTCCTGCTGAAATTTTAAAAAAGTTGTTTATTTCTTTTCCACGACAGGTTTTAAACAATATTTCTATTCCTTTGATTTTATTAGAAAAGCCCAATTTTTTTGATGATGTTAACTATATACGCTATCGATTCTTTGACCGCCTCGAAATACCCGATTGGTTTTTAGAATGGGCTGCCAATCATGCTGATTATCGAATTAGGGCTGCGGTAGCTAGAGGAAAGGGAACACCCATAAGTTTATTAAAAAAACTAGCCGAAGATCCTGAAATTTTTGTGAGGGCTTATGTTTGGTTTAATGCAAACTGTCCTTGGGAAATACTTGACAAATTAAGCACAGAATCAGCAAAATACCAGTCTTTTAAATCGGTGTTTATAGTTCGTAGTTCACCAAAATAAACTACGACTAGCTCTTATATGTGGTAACAATTCACACTATTACTCTTCTGCTTCGACTACGGGAAAGTCCCCAGATTTTTCCGAAGGAATAGCGGCAATAATCGCATCAATTACTTTAGAAATCGGAATAATTTCCAAACCCAGATCGCTAGGAAAACTTTGACCTTTGGGTACGATCGCTTTTTTAAAACCTAGTTTGGCTGCTTCTTTTAGACGTAATTCCATTTGAGAAACCAAGCGCACCTGTCCCCCCAAACCTACTTCACCAATTAAGACAGTACGGGGATCGACGATGCGATCGCGAAAACTAGCAACAATGGCGATCGCTACTCCCAAATCAGCAGCAGGTTCCCCTACCCCCAATCCCCCTACTGAAGCTACATAAGCATCTAATTTAGATAAGGGTACACCGACTCTTTTTTCTAGTACTGCTAAGATCTGCTGAAGACGGTTGTAATCAATTCCCGTAGTGGAACGACGAGGAGAAGTATAGCTAGTCGGACTTACCAATGCTTGGATTTCCACCACAATGGGGCGAGTCCCCTCACAGGCAACGACAATCGACGTACCTGGAGACGCTTCATCTCGATTGCCGAGAAATAATTCAGAAGGGTTGTCTACTTCTACTAAACCCCTTTCTGCCATTTCAAAGATCCCGATTTCGTGGGTAGCACCAAAACGATTTTTAACCGAGCGTAATAAACGATGAGAGGCATAGCGATCGCCTTCAAAATATAGTACCGTATCTACTAGGTGTTCTAAAACTCTCGGTCCTGCGATCGCTCCTTCTTTAGTAACGTGACCGACAATCAACATGGTAATGTTTTCTCGTTTGCCTACCTGCATTAAGGCTGAAGTACATTCCCGCACTTGCGCTACCGAACCAGGAGAAGATGTTAAAGCAGCAAAGTGTAAAGTCTGAATACTATCAATAACTGCTACCTGGGGTTTTAGTGATTCGAGTTCCCTTAAAATTTCCTCTAGATCGGTTTCGGGCATTACATAGAGATTATTTTCGCTTTTTTCGGGACTTTTTCCGTTGCTTTTACCATTACTATTATTTCCCTTACTACTACTGTTTTTTGATTTTGGTTCAGTATCCTCGACATCTAAACGAGACGCTCGTAATTTCACCTGTTGCCCTGATTCCTCTGCAGAGACATAGAGAATACGAGGCAAACTTTGGGATAGTTTATTGGCTACTTGTAACAACAAAGTAGACTTTCCAATGCCAGGATCTCCTCCAATGAGTACAAGCGAACCAGGAACAACTCCGCCACCCAAAACGCGATCAAATTCATTGTAACCAGAGGGGAATCTTTGTTGTACGTCGTTATTGATTTCAGAAAACTTTAAAGAAGCCCTGGGTTTGGCTGTCCCTGAGGCTTTAGCACCAGAGCGAGTACCAGACTGCCAGCCACCTCCTTTGGTATATCCCCCCACGCCAGAAGAAACTTCGACTGGTTCTTCTGAAATCGTGCCAAATTCGTTACATTCTTTGCACAATCCGAACCATTGGCTGTATTCTGCTGCGCATTCATTGCAAATATAGATTTGTTTAGCTTTAGCCATGTTCTTAAGAAAAATTGGAGAATTAGCAAAATAAAAAAATCAGTTAGTAAACTTTTATAAGTAATACAACATAGATCCTAAGAAACATTAAAACCCTCAAAGATAAATTAAATCTGAAAAAAATTTGGATTTGTGTAAATTGTTAAGATAATCGCCATAAAATAGACAGCTAGGTTCCCCTTGCAGCTATGACGGGATAATCTAGATTGTAAGACAATAAAAATTTAACTTAAATATCCGTAATTTTACTTAAAGAAGGAGAGTATATTAACTTGGAGACTAATAAAGAAAAAATTTTAGTAGTAGATGATGAAGCTAGTATCCGTCGTATTCTAGAAACTCGTCTTTCGATGATTGGTTATGACGTAGTTACTGCTGCTGATGGAGAAGAAGCATTAGAAACTTTTCGCACAGCAGAACCTAGTTTAGTTGTTTTGGATGTAATGATGCCCAAACTAGACGGTTATGGTGTCTGTCAAGAATTGCGCAAAGAGTCAGATATTCCCATCATTATGCTAACTGCCCTAGGCGACGTTGCCGATCGCATCACGGGTTTGGAGTTGGGTGCGGATGATTATGTGGTCAAACCTTTTTCTCCCAAAGAACTAGAGGCAAGAATTCGTTCTGTCTTACGTCGGGTAGAGAAAAACGGCGCGCCAGGAATTCCTAGTTCGGGAGTGATTCACGTTGGTTCAATTAAGATTGATACCAATAAGCGTCAAGTGTATAAAGGTGACGAACGTATCCGTTTAACTGGAATGGAGTTTAGCTTGCTCGAACTATTAGTAAGTCGTTCTGGCGAACCTTTTTCGCGATCGGAAATTTTACAAGAAGTTTGGGGCTATACTCCCGAACGTCACGTAGATACTCGCGTAGTTGACGTTCACATCTCTCGTTTGCGTGCCAAATTAGAAGACGATCCTAGTAATCCTGAATTGATTCTGACTGCTAGAGGTACGGGCTATTTGTTTCAACGCATATTAGAAGCAGGAGAAGAGTAAATTTAAGGAACGAGAGATGAGGAATAAAGGATGAGGAAACTTGAACCGTAAACCCGATACTAACTATATATTAAGGTTGCTGCCTTTGTTTGCTGGAGGATTGGGAGGCACATTGCTGTTGCTCAATCGTTTGTTAACGGCGCAAATTACCGATTCTCAAGCCCGTTCCGATGCTTTGGGGGTAATAGAGGGGGCAGTCTTGATATTAGTGGGTTTGTTGTGGCAGCAAATTCAAGCCAAAATTCCTGATTCGGTTACCCTAATAGGAGAAACGGGTTTAGAAATAGACCCCAATCTACCAGAAGCAGTCCAAACGGAATTAGCTTGGGCATCTCATTTATTGCTGACTAATACCGTAACGCGATCGCTTGTGGTTTATTATGATGGCAAGACTTTATTAAGGCGTGGTGTTTTGGGGACAAATCCCCAAGTCAAACCAGGCGCGATCGTCGAACGAGTACTATCAAAACAGCAGCCTGTATATTTGGTCAGTCTTAGTTTGTATCCTGGTAAAGTTGAGTTTGATTATTTACCAGAAAATACCCAGGGTGTTATCTGTCAGCCAATTGGCGACAAAGGAGTGCTAATCTTGGGCGCAAATGCTCCTCGTAGCTACACCAAGCAAGATGAGAAATGGATTGAGGGTATAGCAGATAAATTGGCGGTGACTTTGGATGTTACTTTTTAATGTCGCGCACTACATAGATTTATTAAGACAGAGAAAGGGTAAAAGTTAAGGGTCAACGGACGTTTTGCTAAACATATAAATCGAAAAATGCCTCCTAGTTGGCAATTTAGTAGAAACTATTTGATAGGGTAGCGTAAAATATAAAGAAGAAATTAAAGTGTATCTTGGTTGCCTATTCTAGTCATGTCCTCAGATAAACCATATAGATAATAGAAGCTGTAGCAGAAGAGCGTAACCCTCTGCCTTCCATCACAGATAAACCTGCGGAAATTAATTGGAATGACTATAAATAGCTTCTCTAACTTCTAAACATCGACCGCTACCCTGTCATTAATTAAAAACTTGATCGCCTGTGAGCCTAAAATTACCCTCTGATGAATCTGTTCTCCTGCAATTGGCGGAGGTAATAGAGGAAATAGTATTTGTGATTAGATTAAAGCAAAAAACTTGTCTCTATATGAGTCCTGAGTGTGAGCAATTACTAGGCGGTTCGGTAGAGGAAATTTATTCATCGTCACGGTTCTGGTTAGCGAAAATCCATTCAGAAGAACGAAAAGAGATTACCCTTGCTTGGCAAGGGCATTTGGCAGGAGAAAACTTTGATTGCCAATATCGAGTAATCAAAAACGAGACACAAAGCGATTGCGCCCTAAAGGATACTCTAAAAGGTTCGACAGTTTCTATAATGGAGGGAACCTCCGCAACGGACTCACATGTGGGCAACTCCTTGGTTACTGCTTCGCACTTGTCCCATCTTCGTGGAATGACATCCTCGAATGGGGATAAAGCTAGCAGTCGGCATCGCTGGTTACATAGCAGATTTATTTATCTGCAAGATTCATCAGGGGAAAATACTACCATTGTCGGTATCGTTAAAGATATTACCTTATCTAAGCAAGCTCAGTTCCAGAGAGTATCTCTATCTAGCGAAGAACGCGCTCGACAACAGCTTCTACAGCAAGAAAACCAAGCTTGCCAAGAAGATAACAAGCTATTAGAAACCCAAAAACAGTTATTAGAAAAAATTCTCCATGCGTTGCCCTTTTCGATATTTTTGAAAAACCGCGATTCTCAGTTTATTTTTTTAAATCAAACAGTAAGAAATGCTTTTGGTTTACAAGATCGAGAACCAATGGAAGTTGCTTATCAAGAATTATTTGGTAGTAATGCTGAGAAATTTAAACAAGATGACTCAAAGGTGTGGCAAACTGGTCAATCTTTGACCCAAGAAGAAATCTTTACCCTAGACGGTCAAACTCGCGATTTAGTCTTAGGTAGAACTCTAATTCAACCTACAGCCGAAGCTGAACACCATTTACTACTTTCCTACGCTCTAGATACGACCCTACAAAAACAGGCAGAAAGAGCTTTAAAGCAAAGTGAGGCACATTTCCGCGTCCTAGTCACTCAAGCACCAGTGGGAATATTTCAAACTGATGGGGAGGGTAACTGTCTGTTTGTTAATCCTCGTTGGATCGAGTTGACAGGACTTTCTTTGTCAGAGGCAAAAGGGCAGGGGTGGACTCAGGCGCTACATCCAGCAGATCGCGATCGCGTTTTTAGTGAGTGGGAACAAGCTACCCAAGAAAATCGAGAATTTGCCTTAGAATATCGTTTTCAAACTAACCAAGGAAAAGTTAACTGGGTATTCGGCAGGGCATTGGCTATTTATGATGATCGGGGTAGCTTGACAGGGTATTTTGGCATTGTGACCGATATTACCGAGCAAAAACATGCCGAAGCGGAGTTGCAACAAAGCGAATCAACTCTACGCAGTTTTTTTGACAGTGGTTCGATGATGATGGGCATCGTCGAATTAGTGGGGGATGATGTTTTGCATCTAGCTGACAATCAAAAAACGGCTCGGTTTTTTGGCACGACTACCGAAGCTATGGCAAATCGACGTTCTAGCGAGATGGGAGTTGAGCCACCTCATCTAAAAATGTGGCTCGACCGCTATCGCGAAGCAGCAGCTAAAGCTGCACCAGTTAGTTTTGAATATCCCCATCAATTGGAGTCAGGACAGAGGTGGTTATTAGCTACAGTTTCTCCTATTTCCCTAAGTCCTAGTGGTCGTCCTCGTTTGTCTTATGTTGTAGAGGACATTACCGATCGCAAAGAAGCCGAAATCAAACTACAGCAGAATTTGGTAAGGGAACGAACCCTAGCGCGCTTAAGCGAACAAATGCGATCAACCCTAGACTTGGAGACGATTCTTAGTACAACTACTAACGAGCTTAGGTCGATTCTCAACTGCGATCGCGTTGCTTTATATCAGTTTAATCCTGACTGGAGTGGTAATTTTGTCTTTGAATCTGTAGCTGAAGGCTGGGTACATCTGGTAGGTAGCGAACCATCGGTAATTGAGGACACTTATTTGCAAGAAACCGTAGGGGGACGTTACAGCAAGCATCAGAGTTTAGCCGTCCACGATATTTATCAAATGGGATTTCAAGAATGTCACGTCCAGTTGCTAGAGCAATTTCAAGCTAAAGCCTTGTGCGTAGTTCCCGTGTTTCAGGGGCAAAAGCTGTGGGGATTACTAGCAGCCTACCAAAATTCGACTACCCGTGATTGGCGAGCAGAAGAAGTAAAATTATTAGCTCAGGTAGGCGATCGCCTGGGAGTAGCGATTCAACAGGCAGAATTATTCTTACAGCTACAGCAGGCTAAGGATGTAGCCGATTGCGCTAACCGCGCTAAAAGTGAGTTTTTAGCTAATATTAGTCACGAAATTCGCACTCCGATGAATGCCATTTTAGGCTTTAGCGATCTGTTGAAGTCAATTGTTACCGACGAACGAGAACAAAGCTACTTAAAGGCGATCGCTGCGGGAGGAAAAACCCTGTTAGCATTAATCGAAGACCTATTAGATCTATCTAAAATCGAGGCGGGAAGACTACAGCTTTATTACGAACCAATTGATTTACCAGTATTGATTGAAGATCTGCGCCAAATATTTGCTCAAAAAGCAGCTCAAAAAAATCTCGGGCTAATAATTCAAATTGAACCTTTGGTTCCTACTCATATTCGTTTTGATGAAGTGCGGTTGCGTCAAATTTTGCTCAACCTAATCGGCAATGCCCTCAAGTTTACGGAAACGGGTCAGGTAAAATTGCGAGTTAACTTTAGTTACGATTTGCATAATTGCAACTTTGGAGAATTAATTTTAGCTGTAGAAGACACGGGAATTGGTATCGAAAGCGATCGCCAAGAAATTATATTTAGAGCTTTTACTCAAAGTGACGGACAGATTAATCGTAAATATGGCGGAACGGGCTTGGGACTAACTATTGTGCGTAAATTAGTCAAACTTCTAGGGGGAACAATCGAACTAAACAGTCAATTGGGTTGCGGTAGTTGTTTTACCTTTAATTTCCCCAATGTTAAGGTAATTAACGATTCTAACGGATCGACTAAAAATAGTCTTCTCGATGAGAACCTGGGACAATTTGCTTTAAGCACAGTTTTAGTCGCCGATGATGTAGCGTCCAATCGCGATTTAATCAGCGGTTACTTTGCCGACACCGATTGTCAGTTACTCTTAGCTACCGATGGGCAACAAGCTCTAGAATTAGCCAGAAAACACCTGCCCGATCTAATTTTATTAGATGTACGAATGCCCTATCTCGACGGCTATCAGGTAGCGCGATCGCTTTTATTATCTCCTAAAACCGCATCAATTCCCATCGTAATTATTACCGCTACTTCAGGCAATTCCAATCAGGCAGATCTAGAAAATATTTGTCAGGGCTATTTACACAAGCCTGTCAGTCGTTCCCAACTAGTGGAGGCACTCAAGCGTATTTTTACCCCAGGAAATGGATCTGCTAACTGCGATCGAGCAATTACCGAAGAACTGACACACACTACTGCAACAGACTTACAAGTTTCCGAACTGATTATTAAGTTACGTCGCGAAGAAGCCACTTCCTGGACAGCATTATGCCAAACTCTTAAAAGTAGCGATTTGCGAGACTTTATTACCCGACTTAAAGCTTGGGGACAAGAACATCAATGTCAACTCCTTCAAGATTATGCCACCAGACTCCAACAGCAAATGTCAGCTTTTGACTGGGGCAGCTTACCGCAAACAGTCAATGAATTTCCCCAGATTGTGCGATTGCTAGAAGCTCAAGGAGGTGAATAAATAATGTCAGCTAAACTGTTTGCTCCTGAATCTTTTCTGATTTTAGTAGTTGATGATATTGCCGAAAATCTTAAAGTTGTCGGCGATATGCTAGAAATGGAAGGCTATGGCGTTACCTTTGCTATCAGTGGTCAACAGGCTTTAGACCGCGTTAAAACAGCACGACCAGATTTAATTTTATTAGATTTAATGATGCCCGAAATGGATGGTTTGCAGGTATGCGAAATCCTCAAAGCAAATGCTAACTTTACCGAAATTCCGATTATTTTTCTTACCGCCAGTCACGAACAGCAAAACTTAATCGAGGCTTTTGAACGAGGTGCAGTAGATTACCTAACCAAACCTTTTAATCTTCCAGAACTATTAGTCCGCGTTCGCACCCATTTAGAGCTAAAGCAAGCCAAAGAAAAGCTCGATCGCCTTAATAGTGTTTTAGAACAAAAGGTACAGCAGCGCACCGCCCAGCTACAAACCGCTTTGAATTTTGAAGCCATTGCCAAAGGCATTATCGAACGGGTTAGAGATAGTCTGGATGAATCCGAAATCTTAGCTACCGTCGTTCGAGAATTAGTTAATTCTCTACAATTAGACCGTTGTCAGACAGGGGTTTACGATCTCCAAGCAGCCACCTCCACCATCACTCACGAATATTCCCCTTCCTTGCCCACAACCATCGACGCTGTTTACAATTTTGCCGAATTAAATGAGATTTATCAGCAGTTACTAGCAGGAAATAGCATTCAGTTTGGTAGACTCCCAGATCTGCAACGACTACAGTTACCCGAATCCGTATCAATTTTAGCTTGTCCTTTAAAAGATGAACGGCAAACCATCGGCGATCTCTGGCTGTTTCGTTTAAACCGCAAAGCTTTTAGCGATGAGGAAATTAGATTAGCCGAACAGGTTGCTGCTGCTAGTGCAATCACCATTCGACAAGCCCGTTTATACCGCGCTGCTAGAGTACAAGTTGAGGAATTGGCAAGACTCAATCGCTTGAAAGATGATTTTCTCAAAACCATTTCCCACGAACTTCGCACACCTCTAACTAACATCGAGATGGGTGCAGATACTCTCAAAATGCTATTTGAATTACCCGATTGGCGACAAAAACATTTCCAAGCTGCTGAAGAATCCCTAGAAATCTTAGAGGCAGGATGCCAAAGAGAGATTAAGCTAGTTAACGATCTCTTGGACTTAATTCATCTTGATGCCTGCACCGAACCCGTGAAGGTTGAACCAGTCAATCTCAATTTATTAATTTCCGACAGCGTCAAGTCATTTGCTCGACGAGCAAAACAGCAAAAACAACTATTAACTATCGATTTGCCCCAAGCTTTACCTTTAATTGAAACCGACTGTAATATTCTCGAACGCATTTTGACCGAACTCTTAAACAATGCCTGTAAGTATACTTCCCAAGGAGAAACTATTAGGGTTAATGCCCAAATAAATAACCAAATACTAAAGCTAACAGTAGTTAATTCGGGAGTAGAACTCAACGATACTGAATTAGAGTGCATTTTTGATAAGTTCTATCGTATTCCTCAACAAGATCCCTGGCAATACGGAGGAACGGGTTTGGGACTAGCTTTGGTGAAAAAACAGGTGGAATATCTTGGCGGAAGCATTCACGCTCACAATCAAGATCGAGAATTAGCTTTAATTGTGGAAATCTCGGTGATTTACTAAGTCCAGTATTTCCTTACTCTTGGAAACAGAATGCTTCGTAATTCTTATTTGTAATGACTATACTACCGAAAGCTAGAAGGTAATGGGGTAGCTACTTAACACAAGTACCTCAAACCCCGTTATTACAAGGATTATGGTTTTTTAAGTAATACCATTTTAAATTTGAAAGATGACCGATCACTTATGTAGGGGCAAATAGTCATTCGCCCTGAGGATTCATCTGTTGGGAAAGCTATTTAATGTAGTATAACAAAGTATTTTTTGATAAAGCGATCGCTTCTAAGCATGGAGATAGGGTACTGACAAAATTCAATTTCCACGAAAAATATAGGATTGACATAGATGTGTCAGGCAACCAGGATAAAATCATGAATACCATTGATAAAGGTCAAATTACAAATCAAATTATAATTAATTCAACAACTAACATTTTATTTTCTTAACTATGCCTCTTGCTGAAAAAGATAGATATCTAATTATTGGCGGTACTACTAAAGCTGCAACAACTTCTTTATTTAACTATTTAGCTGCTCATCCAGAAATCTGTGCTTCTACTAGAAAAGAGACTAGATTTTTCATTAGTCAAGACTATTTTTTGCCACTACCTAAAATTCATTTTTCTCAAGGTTTAGAAAAATATAATACGTTTTTTATTAACCAAGAAGATTCTACATCCGTTAGGCTAGAGGCTACCCCCGATTATCTTTATTCTTCAGGGACTGCTGAAGAAATGAAAACATCTTTACCCAATGTCAAAGTTGTTTTTATTCTCAGAGAGCCAATTTCTCGGTTAGTTTCTTGGTATAGATATGCCAAACAAAAAGCTTTGATTCCTGAAGCAATGCAGTTTGAAGAATATGTAGAACAGCAATTGAAACCTGAGGATTTTAGTTCGGAAAAACAGTCTGATAACGATTCCAAGAAAGAAATTCCCCAAAGTTATTTTTTCAATATGCTTCAGCAGGGATGTTATTCAAATTATCTAGAATCATATATTGCAGCATTAGGTCGTGAAAATGTTCATGTGGGATTTTACGAGGAAATTTGTTTGTCACCTCGCTCTGTATCCCAAGAGGTTTGTGAGTTTGCAGGTATTGATGCTAACTTTTTTGATGAATACCAGTTTGAGGTATTTAATAAAACCAAAACTATGAAAAACCCTAAATTACATGGGGCTTATGAAAAGCTAGCTACTAGTATAAGGCAGTATACTTTTAATTCACCTTTTCACTCTTCATTGAAAAAGCTTAAAAAGTGGTTTGATAAGTCCTACTACGATAAATTAAATACTGCTTCTACTAATGAAAAAGTTGAGGTTTCAACAGAGCTAAAAAGCAAACTCGAAGACTATTATCATCAAGAAAAAGTAGCCTTAGGGAATTTATTGGAGCGTCCTCTTCCTTGGTAATCGGAGTAAAAAATTGAGATTTTCTTGATCATCAAAAAACATTTGGTTTTAATTTTTAATGAGAGTTTAGCTTGTCAAATTCCTGACTAATTTCGGGATTATAAACCAGCATGTAGTTCCAGTAGTTTTCAAATACTGACTCTACATAGCCTTTTGTTTCGCGATAGGGAATTTTTTCGACGAATTCATCCATATCCTTTAAACCATAACGAGATACCCATTTAGCCACTGCGTTTGGTCCTGCATTGTAGCTAGCCACTGCTAATGCGGAGTTATTGTTGTATTTCTTGTGTGTAAAATCGAGATAATAAGTCCCAATATTGACGTTATCTTCTGGCTTGGTTAAAGAATATTTGGTTAAACCAATATTTCGAGCTGCGGTTTTAGCCGTGGGCGGGATTACCTGCATTAAGCCCAATGCTCCAGCAGAAGATTCAATTTCAGGCTCAAAACGAGATTCTTGACGAATTAAAGATGTGACTAATAAAGGATTGAGCTGCCGATGTTTCGACCATTTGAGAATGGTGTCTTCAAAGGGAAAAGGATAAAGAGCCTGCCAATATTCAGGAGTTTGGCGCAGTTTTTGCCACTGCTGCTTGTCTTGAGATGTCTGACGGCTACCTAAAGTCCAAATTTTGTTGATACCCCGTAGATTTTTACCTTGATAGAGTTTGAGCAAACCTTCGGTAAACTCGTCAGCTATAGTCAATGTAGTTTGGTTGTTAATTTCCGATTGAAATTGCGCCCAAGCTTCTGGTTCAAAGCCCAGCCTATATAATTCTTGAAAAGTTTCCGAGCCTCCTGGAGGAGTTAAACGACGAGCTTTTATTACTTCGGGTGTTTTATAACGCACCGAGGTAAAGTCACCCACATCCCAACCTAAAACTACTGCGGATCGCCAAGCGTAATAAGATCTAGGGAAGCGAGTCAAAACCGATTGATAAGCCTTGGTTGCATCTTCAGGACGATTAAGCTTGGTTGCCCATTTGGCAATCCAAAAACCAGCTTTAGGAGCGATTGAGCTATGAGGATTATTGGTTACGATAGGCTGCGCCCATTGCCAAGCCTGTACGAAATCTTCTGCCTTGGCTTTTTGGTCAGCAATTTTCCACCGATATTCTGCTGCCGATTCTGAGTTTTTATACTCGGTTAGTACTCTTTGACGAGCTTGAGCAGCAGATTTAGGACTTTTAAGAGTTTCCAAAAACTGCGCTTTTTCGAGTAAGGCTTCGGGGGCTTGTTCGGGGAATTTAGCGATCGCCATATCCAAGTAACCTAAGCCTTCTTTTTTACTCACTATCATTGCCAGACGGCGCAAGCCTAACCCTGTATCTACTGCATTAGGATATTCTTTAATTAGTTGGAAATAAAACTGTTTGGCAGTAGCTTTGCTGTTGGCAATATGATAGCCTCTAGCAGCCCGATATAAATTGCGGGAATTACGAGGAGCTTTAGCGTAGGCTTTTCCTGCTTCACCATAATCCCACTTAATCCAATAGCTATCGGCGATCGCTTCCCAGTCTTGAGGAGTTAATTGGGCTGCATATTCTTTAACTAGACGATCTCTCATGGAATCTACCGCGCGATCATCGGTTGTATATTTAACCAAAATTGCCATTAACTTAGGCTGATGAGGATTTTGCTCTAATTTATGGCGAATTATCTCATGGGTACGGGGATGGTAAGGAAATTTAACAATTGCTTCTTGCCAATATGCAGGGTTAGATTTGCCCAATAGATATAGTGCTTCTGCACTTGCGGGAGAATCTCCATAATCATTAATTATTTTTTGCCAAGTAGTTTCTGCTGCAGTTTGGTTTTGTTCGAGTTGATAAGCTTTTCCTTTTGAAAGTAAAACATAAGCAGCAAGTAAAGGATAATCTTGTTCTAAACCTTCTAACTTAGCTAAAGCAGCTTTACCCTGTTTGCGATCGATTAAATCCGCAGCTAATAAAAAACTATTACGGTTGTTCTCTGAAGAGTTACTCAGGGCAACTGCTGATTTAGGATTAAAAACAGACTTCTTTACCGTATATTTCGAGATATTTTTTTCTCGATCTACTAAAGTTTTTGAGCCTAAAATTATCGCCACTATCAAACTAATACTAATTAATAAAAAAGCCTTGGGGGTAAAAGATTTGCTCATGATATTAGTTATTTATCAAAATGAAGAGAATAGATTATTTATATTATTCCCTTAGGGCATATTTTTATTATCACTTGAAATAAATGACTCTCAATAATTACTGACGATTTCAGTAAATAATAGTATTTTAAATACTCAATTTCAGTCACTGATAACTAGCATTTTAATATGTTTTATTAGTTGATTTTATGCAGTCTTAATAAATAAACAAAAATCTCAAAAAGAGAAGCGATCGCTGTATGTGTTGCGATCGCTTCTTTGATTAAACCTCAGGATAATTAGTTTCTAGATAGATTAAAAAATCCTTAATTCCAGTTACCAATTAAAGTAAATGCCGACCAGAAATAGGGATGATCTAAAGTCAATGTTCCATCGGGAAACTGTGGGGGTAAACTTAAGTTTTGTCCGTTAGATAAGTGCACTTGTTTACTATCAACTTTGACATTACCCTGAAGCATTTCTAATTGAGTTTGACGTAATGCCTCCGCTTTAATTAAGGTATCATCCAGGCGATCATAAAATTCACCCATCAAAGCCAAAGTTCCCACATCACTAACGTACCAAAGACTTGCCAAAGCAGATTTTACTCCAGCCTGTACTGCCAAACCAGCAAAACCTAATTCTGCATTTTCATCCCCCAAGGCAGTTTCACACGCACTCAATACCAAAAGTTCAACGGGAGTAGCATCACTATTCCAACCCAACTCACTGGAAATATCCTGCAGTTGAGGAATTTTCAATTTGTTATCGTAGAACTGAATATAGGAATCTCCTAAATTGCCTGCTTTAAATTCCGCATGTGTTCCTAAGTGAACAATTGGAAAGGGAGTTTCTCGTCTGTTTTGAGCTTTGAAATTTTCTAGAGTAAATTGTTCGTTAATAAACACTTCTCCCTGACGAGGTTTGCTAACAATCGTTTCTAATTCGATTGGCATAGTTGGCAAAGCAACCTGTTCGGTAAATTCAGATGCCCCCATGGCTAAGATCGAACTTTCATTTAAGTTGACATAGCGAGTATCGGTTAAACCAAAGCTAGGTACTGTGGCAACTGCATACTTCTCAATCAAAAATTGCTCTCCATCATGCAGCGCAGCCAAGGGTAATAAGCGCAAACCAGAATCCATCGAAAAGACTAAGATGTCTATATTATTAGCTTCTAGTTCTGCTTCGATTGGCTCAATTATAACCTTGTACAGTTCTTGAGCAGACTTTAGATAGCTGCTTTGGTCTAATTTACTCGAATCGCTGACTTCTTCACGAAACTTGGTTGCCGTAGCAACAAGATCTTTACGAGATGTATCTTTTACTGTTTCCCGCAACGTCAAAGCTTGAGGTGTAGCAGACGAATCAATTTTATTAAGTTGGGTTGATGCTACCAAAGAATTTTGGTTTTGAGCAGCTTTTTGACCATTTGGTAGTACCACAAAGGATTCTAACTGGTTGGACTGGAGAGAAATATTGATAAAGGCAGTATTTTTACCTGTTTGTTTGCTAAGTTCTGCTAAACGATTAGAAATCTCCTTACTTGAAGGTACTTTTCCATATAGTTGTAACCCTGAAGTACCCATCAGCTGAGTTAATTGAAACTCTTCTTGCATCTGAATTGCTATATCGGTAGGAGATTCTTGAACCTGTACCTCATAGGCAATACGGTCTACTTCTTGTCCGAGATCTTGAGAAGTATCGTCTGCTTCGGCTACTTCTTCTTCTTCCTCAGTTGTTTCAGTTTCTTCGGCTACTTCTTTTTCCTCAGTTGTTTCAGTTTCTTCGGCTACTTCTTCTTCCTCAGTTGTTTCAGTTTCTTCGGCTACTTTTTCTTCAGTCGCTTCAGTAGCTATTTCTTCTTCAGTTTCTTCCCTGGCTGTTGTACTACTATCTTCAATTTCTTCTGCAACTTCTTCTGTTGTCGTGTCTTCTTCAGTATTATCTGTTGCTGTGGCATCTTCACTGGTTGTAGTTTCAGCTTCAGTATCAGTATCGGCTACCTCTTCAGTAACTTCTGTACTTTCGGTAGTATCACCGATTGTTTCTTCAGTATTATCTGTTGCTGTCGTATCTTCAATGGTTGCAGTTTCAGCTTCAGTGCTAGTTGTCTCATCTGTAACTAAACTTGGCTCGTCTGCGGAGTTTTCGACAATCGCAGAGCTAGAATTATCTTCATTTGCGATCGCATTACTCACATTTTTATTATCAGTTCTGCGATTGGAAATGTCATTATCAGAATTATTGACAGGAGTATTACTGTTGCCTTCTCCTTCTCCTGAACCAACAGTTACTTCGCCCTCAAGATTATCAATAGGGACTCCATCGTCACTTATTATGACTTCATCATCAATATCTTCAACAGTAGTGTCACCCTCTGCATCGACTTCTGTTTCGGGGTTTTCTGCAGTAGTGTCACCCTCTGCATCGACTTCTGTTTCGGGGTTTTCTGCAGTAGTATCACCCTCTGCATCGACTTCTGTTTCAGGATTTTCTGCAGTAGTATCGCCTTCAGTATCAACTTCTGTTTCAGGGTTTTCTGCAGTAGTATCACCCTCTGCATCGACTTCTGTTTCGGGGTTTTCTGCAGTAGTATCACCCTCTGCATCGACTTCTGTTTCAGGATTTTCTGCAGTAGTATCGCCTTCAGTATCAACTTCTGTTTCAGGGTTTTCTGCAGTAGTATCACCCTCTGCATCGACTTCTGTTTCGGGGTTTTCTGCAGTAGTATCACCCTCTGCATCGACTTCTGTTTCGGGATTTTCTGCAGTAGTGTCGCCTTCAGTATCAACTTCTGTTTCAGGGTTTTCTGCAGTAGTATCACCCTCTGCATCGACTTCTGTTTCGGGGTTTTCTGCAGTAGTATCACCCTCTGCATCGACTTCTGTTTCGGGATTTTCTGCAGTAGTGTCGCCTTCAGTATCAACTTCTGTTTCAGGGTTTTCTGCAGTAGTATCACCCTCTGCATCGACTTCTGTTTCGGGGTTTTCTGCAGTAGTATCACCCTCTGCATCGACTTCTGTTTCGGGATTTTCTGCAGTAGTGTCGCCTTCAGTATCAACTTCTGTTTCAGGGTTTTCTGCAGTAGTGTCGCCTTCAGTATCAACTTCTGTTTCAGGGTTTTCTGCAGTAGTGTCGCCTTCAGTATCAACTTCTGTTTCAGGGTTTTCTGCAGTAGTGTCACCCTCAGTATCGACTTCTGTTTCGGGGTTTTCTGCAGTAGTATCACCCTCTGCATCGACTTCTGTTTCGGGATTTTCTGCAGTAG